>Ga0208548_100180_pt1 | contig 30209 bp, 30 predicted proteins | sample ECH_Chost_MetaG_FD_187133 | JGI IMG/M metagenome (GOLD analysis project Ga0208548, IMG submission 187133) | Hot spring microbial mat communities from Yellowstone National Park, Wyoming, USA - ECH_C host_MetaG (SPAdes) (version 2) | ecosystem: Environmental > Aquatic > Thermal springs > Hot... | reverse complement strand
AGGACTCCTCATTCTGGAGGAGGGAGAGGCTTCAGGGCTACCTCACGATCTTCACCATCATGACCAACGTCGTCAGCTGGTGGGAGAGCTGAACCTGAGCGTGGAGGCGTTCCTCAGGTTCGTTGAACGTCATTTAGGCGGACCGCCGGGGCTGATGAAAATCTTTAAGTTACGTTAAAGTCCCATAACTGCTGTCTATTAAACGTCTTAGTTCTCATAAGGCTAAAATTTAATCTGTGGGTTTAATATTTACAAATGCAAGTAAAAAATTAAACAGATGATAAGAAATTAACTATTTTATCGAAGTCTTTACGCAGTTCTCCTTTTACAAAGTTTTCTATTTTATTTTTTGTGACAATCTTACCCGGATTTATATTACCTTGATTGTCTACATTAGGTTTCATATCTGTTGACAATCCTCCGTGCATCAGTGTATTCCTTAATTCCACGAGATCTGAATACCTTAGCCTTAGATAAGAAGTTACAATTTCATTACAATGTTCGTATTTTTCCTCCTTATCATCAAACACCCGCCTCCTACGTTATTTAGGCACATCGCAACAGGTAATTCTCTAGCTAAAGATAAAGCTTTATCATAAATTCATTCTTTAATATAAAGATTAAGCAGATAATTTAGTTTCTCTAAATCGTTACCCTCAATTAGTAAGTCCTTAACCTTCAAAGTTGAGTCCAAATCTGAGAGAACAAGCAAAGTCTCTCCTTGAAAGTTTTTATGCTTCTCCCAGTTCCTATAAAAAGACTTTAATCTTTCCAGGTCTTCTTCTAATTGGTTAATTATATTCTTTAGGTCGTTCATGGATTTTACTACGTTGACAGTAAAACCGTTCCTTATATTCCACAGAAAATTTATTACCACGTTAACGTCAGTGCCCTTAACTCTATTTAGTACGTCCTTCTCTTCCTCTTCAAAGGTAGTTGGATTAAGTCTCCTTAACTTAGTTGAATAATCCTTGAAATACCTCTCATCCAAATTTTCTATGGAGGATCTTATCATTAATGAGTCATTTGTTGCTTGTATAACGTCTGTAAGTTCTACAATATTAACTATTGAGCCCTTCCCTGGCATACCCATTACTGGTGCAGAGTAAAACTTTGCGTTAAATAATGCTCCGACGTTCATTACAATAGATACTAGGACGTTTGTACCATGAGTTAGGTCTACTAAATATTCGTCACAAGCCTCGTCCTTAAATATCGTATATATCGTGTTAAAGATGAAAATCGGACTTCTCTTCTCGTTGTACGGTATCCTTTTAAGGACTTCTCTCCCTTCTTTATTCTTCTCCTTTTTAGGTACACCGTTCTCACATTGAAATGCTGAAGCTATACCAACGTTAGGTATCTTCTTAATTTCAACTTCATTCATAAATTTTTCTATTCCTGCGAAGTTAAGCTCTTTAGCCCTATTAATTACTAGGTTCTTATAACACTCCTCATCGCTTACATTGTCTTTTACTAAGCTATCAGGAAGTGATGCGATTACCTTATCTGGCTTAAATAAATTGTATAATGCGTGAGCTGCAAAGAAGGTTTTTCATTTGCCCGTTTAGTTCATAATTTATGGTGCTATAATTACTTACGTCTCCAGCTATGTAAAATAGGCATTTCATAAAATAAGTAACTGAGAAGTTTTATATAAAGTAAGTTAGGCAGTGACAGGATTGTTGCATGAATACGTCTAAATCGCTTTACCTAATAACACTAATGCGAAGCTGTTTGCAAGCAAATGATGATCGACGTGTTTACAAAAAGTAAACTATTTAACTTTACACGGCAATATTAAATTATGGGCAAGAGTGTAGTAATCTCAGTAAGGATCCCAGAAGAGCTGAAGGATAAGTTGGAAAAATACAACATTGCCGAGGCCGAAGTTATAAGGAGGGCTTTAATAAATGAAGTAAAGAAGGCTAAAGCTAAAGAGCTAGAGAAGGAGGCGAAGGAAATTAAGGAAGTTCTGAGTAAAATACCTGCTGAGGAAGCGGCTGAGAAAATTAGAGAAGATAGGGAAAGCAGGTGAGTTTTAAAAACCCTCGTGATCAAGGAAAAGCGACTAGTAAGTGTTGGATGTATGCAGATAATACTTGGACAAGTTATTACTCGGGGAGATAATTAAATTACGTTTTTGATTCTTCATCAATTTATGCTCTACTAAGTAAAGCGAGCGTTCTTGGAGGAAATTATACAGTCTCTCCGGCGAAGTTCGAGCTGGGAAACATAGTTTGGAAAGAGGTGTTTCTTCATAAGAGGATAAGCAGGGAAGAAGGGTTAAAGCTAATTTCTTTCATTTTCAAGGTATTGAACACCATGAATCTAGAGGACGTAAACTGTACGGAGGCCGAGGAGATTGCAATGGATTACGGTATAACTTTTTACGACGCTTCATACGTTTGGTTGGCAAGGAAGCTTAATTTGCCTTTAGTCACTGAGGATAATAGGCTCAGGAAGGCAGTAGAGAAGAAATTGGAAATATTGTCCGTAGACGAAATTATAAAATGACATGATAGCATAAAATAAAAATTTTTTATAGATATATTTCATTGTTAATTGTTTTATTCCGGTATATATTGCTTAGATGAAACTTCGATAGTATCTAAAATCAGAATTTTATCTAATTTTTAGATATAAGAAAATTAGCAATAAATATTATATTTATATGAGATCAAAAATATTATAATAGAGCAACTATTATTCTTTATAAAAATTTTCTAAAAACATACTATGTTTTTCCTTTACTTAAAAATTTTCACTAGTTTCTATATTCTCGAAAGAATATGGGAAGGCAACACTAGAAATTGGGCATAATTAATATATAGTAGTTTCACAGATATATTGTCATGAACTATTATATTAGAATAGACCCTCTTACGCTATACGGAAGAAGTAAGGTTACTGACAGCATAAGGGAAAACATAAAAAAGCTCCTCGCTAGCATAATAGGAAATATAGATTCCACAGAATGTAGACAAGATATTAAGAAGTGCGGTAAATTCCTTAATGAAGTAGCAGATGAGATAGTAGACGAAATTAACAAGGAGTGGGAGACGTATTACTTCAATTCAGTTTTCGAAACAAAAACAGTAAAGGATGAAGAATTAGGCCTTGTAAATACTCCTGCTGATACTCGATTTCCAGGCTTTATTAATTCTTTAGCAGATCATATGCTTACCACATCAGCATTTGCTGTAGCAGCTGCTTTATCCTATTACGATAATAAATGCGATGAATTAAAGGCATACGATATAGATTTTTCTGATAGAGAGCTCCTTAGAGGATTTGTAAGAGTGGCAGCTTTACTTCATGATATAGGAAAACCTCCACCTGTTGGACATGCTCAACGTACTAAGGAAATAGTCTACGCTTTATTTAAAGACATCAATGAGAGGTTGGCCAGTGCGTTAAGTGAGGCCTCATCTAGACATCACTATGGTTATAAGTATACTAATAAGCCCCAAAACTTTATTGAGTGGATAATATCGTATGCCGACAAAGCTAGTGCCTCATCAAGAACTTTCTTACCTAGGAATAAAGAAGTATTTGAAAGATTTCTTGACTTTGCCGAGAAGCTTCAAGAACTTTACGATATTGGCGGAAAAGATTATATTAACGAGATAAAAAATAAAGTAATTGAAAGCAAGGAAGACAGTGAAGAATTAAAGACTTACGGGTTCTTATCGGATGATGAAAATAAGGCTATAAGCCTTGCAGAGAAGCTAATTAACGCTGAAAATGGTTTATGCGGTGGTAAGAAGCTTTTAGCTTTATATCTCTTTGAAATTCCAAGCATAAAATCGTATTTAAACAGAGGAAGGGAGCTTTCTATTTACGCAGGATATAGTATTATGATAGATTCTTTAATTCATGACGCTTCTGATTATATTAAATCAAATATAGCTAAGGAGGCGGTTATAAGCGATGAAGGAGGTTCTTTATTAGCAATAGTTCTTTCTACCTTTAATTCTAAGGAGTTAATCAAAAACCTAGATCTAAGTCCATTTGATACTTACAAGGAGAACAAAATGGAATTTACGTTTGCCGAGGCTCACTTAGGTCCCAAAGAAAATTGGGAAAACTGGGGGTCCACAGATCCTTATCTCAGGGACTCTTTAAGAGGATTTGGCACTCTTATAAATAAGTTCTTAAGTTCTTCTGGTACGATAGGAAGTTATCCAGGCGTTAATTTACAAAATGAGAGAGAAATTCCACTTGACAAACTATGTAAAAAATGCAGGATAAATCTTGCGGATGATGGGAATGAATGTGAAAGCTGTAAGAAGGCTGAAAAATTCTATAGAACCTTTGTTTCAACGGTTAAGGGAAAAGGCGGAGATCCTCAACTCTCAGAAAAGATTAAAAGATTAAGAATTTACAAACTTATTGAAGAATTAAATAAAAGAAACGAAGGAAAAATTTCGATAAGAGTGTGGGATACGATAGACGATCTAAACAAAGACTTCTCTGGGAATGAAGTAGATCTGAAAAAGAGAAGGTTCCCTACAATAATAGTAGGAGATGGAGACAACTTTGGACAATTGAAGTCTACTGCAACAACGTTCACACAATATTTGGAAATAAATAGATTCTTTACCTATATGATATATTATTCAATTTTATATGCCTTAGAGAATACGGCACTAAATTTCTATAAACATTTTAAAGTCCCTGTTATAGAGTTTCAGCCGATATTGCTAGGAGGGGATGATTTTTCGTTAATACTTACGCCTCAAGAGCTTATTCCATTTTTATATTATATGGACAAAGCATTAGTAAATCTTGGCGGGAGAGTTTGTAGAAACTCCCAATTTGAGTATAAGGATGCTGCCGAAATGATATCAAAGAAAAAGCCGTACCAATGGTTTGGAATTTCTGTAGGAGCTTATATTTACAAGAATACTACTTTTCCAATATTCTTAGCCAGGGGAATAGCAGAAGACCTAGAGCATATATCAAAGAATGTATCAAAAGCAGTATTTCAAAACCAGTTCTTCGGCTCGGGAGTAATATCAACTATAATGGATGAAAAATCGATTGGATTACTGGAGCGTGTTAAAAACAATAAAGGCATATGTGTCCTTGGTAATGATATGAGAGAGATATATGAGACTATAGTAAGATTTGAAAATGCAGGAATTTCTTCTAGAAAAATTTTTGATTACATTAAGCTGGAAGGCGACAGAATAAGAATATTCTACGGCGTTGCAAGAAACAATTCAGATTCATTAGAGACAGTAATGGAAACTATCAATAATGTTATTACAAAAGGATACGACATACAAGGTTACCTCGTATTGCTGGGTACTTTAATGAGTAGCCTAGAACAGAAAAATTTTGAGGGGCAGGAATATTATAAAGTACCGTGGAATGGCCAAATGGTGATTCAAAGTGAAAGCCTATGAAAATATCTTAAAAGTTTATAACTTGAGAGGGCATGCTAACAACGCCAGCATAGATAATTACGACGTAGATTTGAGGGCTATGTTTATAAAATACGATGATAAGATCTACGTTATCCCTGGATCTAGCATTAAAGGACTTATACGGAAAAATATGAAGATCTTAAACTGTGATACATCCATTCTAGGTTCAGAGTTTGGAGAGAAAAGCATGACGTCAAAAGTAATAGTAGGTTGGGGATATATCACTGAAGAGAAAAAGAAAAAAGTAAGATATGGAATAAGGGTTAACAAAGAGCTAGGTATAGTGGAGAAGGGAGCTTTATTCTCATATGAGATAATACCAGAGAATCTCGAAATAAGGTTCGATATAATTCCTATAATAGATTTAACAAATAAGGAAAGAGAGTGCTTAAGAAAGGCTTTATTATTAATGAGATACTCAACGATAGGTTGGGGGGGAAGTAAGGGTATAGGAATAGTAGAAGAGGTGAAGTTAGATGATGCATTACTTAGTTAAGGTAAAAAATGAAACCCCGCTAATAATAAATTATTCTTCAGGAAATTATTATAGGTCTTTAGATTACATACCATCTTCATCAATTATTGGAGCATTAAAAGCAAAAATATTAGCAGATAAAAAAATATGGGGAGGTGAAAATAGGGAAGAATTAAAAATGGACTTATACGTGACTGATGCTTATCCCTCTACTGCTCAAGAAAAGCAACTTAATCCACCATCATTAGTTACCTTATATAAGAAAAATGAAATAGCCGATTACTTCATAGATGGCGCAAAAGTAATTATCGAAACCTACCAAGGTAAAAAGAAATGGGGAGAGGAAATAATAAGGCTAAAGAAAGGCCCTAGACATTGGTATATGAAAAATGGGAACGTATATCCTATACAAATTGAAAGAATATCTACTAATATACTGAAACTAGACGATGAATTAAAAATAGCGTATCAGGAAACTAAAAATAATGAAAAGACAGGCTATCTTGCGCATATAGAGTCAATTTCGCCAGGGAATATTTTTGCGTTTGAAGCCATCGGTAACGAAGATCAATTGAACTTCCTTATTGACACACTAAAGGAAGGGATATTTGTAGGATCCTTTAAAACCAAAGGTTATGGGTTCTTAAAACTCCTAAATTACTCAGAAATTAATGGAGATAAAAAATCCAAAAATTCACTATATATTCTGGACTTTTACGGAAATGTTAGTTACAAGTATTTTCAAGAAATAAAATCAAGGTTAAAAAGAGTGATCTTCGAAAGTATTGGCATTGATAAGAGAAAAAGATTGAACTATAACGAATGGATTACCGATTATACGATAAGATCTGGGTCTGTGATAATAGCTGAGAGTGATAGAAATCTTTATGAATTAGAAACCGAAAGTATAATAAAGAGTGGCGGTGGAAAAATTGTCATCAACCACCCAGTCCATGGATTATAAAAGGAAAGGCGTGGAAGATATTTGCAAGATTAAGAAGGATTTCGCTTATTCTGATAGCGACAAAGGAAAACTAACAAAATCACTGATTAGAAAGATTTTCGATATGATCAATGATTCACAAGACCTCTTTTCAATAATTCCAGATCTAGCGTATTTAGCTGCTAGAAACGAAGGGTTAAGTAATGATACTGAACTTGGCAGATTCATTATCAGCTTACTTAACCTTATTCGGCAACAACCACGAGATAACGTTGTCAAATATGTAGAAGGGGCTGTAATGGCAGTATATATAATTGAAGAAGCTCAGAATAACAACTTAGATCCTTTCAAATTTTTAGATTGTAGGTGAAAATAATGGGATTTTTACATTCTTCGTTAAAGTATAAAAGAATAGTCACATTTGAAATAGAGCCCAGGGAGTTTCTACACATAGGAGATACTAAAGGTCTGCAAATAGGTGGTGCAGACTTACCCGTAATTAAAATCGGCAACAAGCCCATAATACCAGGTTCCTCACTAAAAGGAGCTATAAGAAATGAATTCTCTAGAACTATTGGTGGTTTACCCGAAGATAAATTAAAACAGCTATTTGGTTACAATAAGTTATTTACCGATAATATACAAGATATTTTAAAAGAATTAGACACTAGACGGATGGCGGAAATGATTAAGAGCAGTCTTAACGGTAAGGACCCCAAGATAGGATTACTGGATTTATTGTTCGGTAGTGAAATATTTGCGTCTCCAACAATATTTACCGATGGACTACCCGTAACACAGACCGAGGAATACGTAACTGATCGTTATCATGTAAGGATTGACCAGGATAGGGACGTAGCTAAAAAGAGAAATCTCGTGGACCTAGAAGCAGTGTATCCTAAAATAAAATTTGAATTCAGGATAATCTATAATTCCTTAGATTATAATACTACAGATCCTAGTCCTGTAGATAAGGCCTTTGATTATCTGGTGAAATTTCTAGATAAAAGTGAAATATTGTTAGGCGGTTGGAAAAGCAGAGGATATGGCTTAGTAAAACTAACAAAAAAGAAAGATGAAACAATAAATTTGAATAATTTGCTGGTGATAAGATGAGTAATAGTAGCATATATTTTAAAACGTATCATATAATAACAAAAATTTCGGCAAAAATTACTAACCTGAGCCCATTAAGAGTAGGAGCAGGGAAAGGTCAAAAAATAGGAGAGCCTGACTTGCCTATACTCAGAACACAGGATGGACATACAGTAATCCCAGGGTCGTCATTGAAGGGTATTGTAAGAAATAACCTAGCAAGGTTCTTAATGCTAGATGCGGAAAAGGGATTATCTTACGTCTTCGGAGGAAATATAAATGGAGAAGACATGCCTATAGGCTCTTCCTTAATATTTAATGACTTTGTATCAAATAAGATTATTGACACGTATGAGAGGTCTCATATAAGGATAAATCTAGCCACAGGCGGTGTGAAGAACTTGTTTCAAGTTGAATATGTACCGGAAGGCAATGAATTTTACGGTTCCATACTAGGTAGGAATATTTCAATATCAGACATAAGCGGAATTGTATACATGATTAGCAATTTATTAAACTTAGGAATTGTCAGAGTAGGCGGGTTTAAAAGCAGAGGTTACGGAATAGTAAAATTAGACGTGGATAACGTTCAAATATTATTGCCTTCTCCAAAAGTAAAATATAAAACAAAGATTGGTATTAAAGGAGGAGAAAGAGAAATAAATATTACCGTAAATCAGAATGAGATAATTGAAAATAATAAATATAAATTTAAGATAGAAAAAGTTGATAACAATCTATTCATGAATTCTTATATCTTAAATAAGGATTCGTTTAATTCTGTAGGAAAGGAGGTAGTTAAAGAATGGCAGGCAACTACACATGCGTAAACGCTAGCTCAGATAAGACCTTTCCTAAAAATTTTAAGCCAAGGGATAAGATCCAGCAAGTATACATTATTAATTCTCAGTTTGTAACAAAGACTCCAACTTGCACATGCACCGGTGAAGTTGATATAGACTTTACAAGAAGAAAAGTAACTTATAAGGGTTATACTGTTAATGGGAAGCCAGCAATAATGGGATCTTCAATAAAAGGAGCTCTTAACGCATATGCACTTACGCTATCTACTCCAGAGAAAGTAGGAGACTTATTTGGATTCTCTAAACTAGAAGGAAGAATTTATTTCAAGGATGCAGTAATAAATGCTACATATAAAGAGTTTAAATTAGGAAGACAATGGAGACCTAGGAAGCCGTGCAGAGGAATAAGAGTTTATCCATTAAATAAACCTTCTCCTACTTCAGAGGAAATTTACTTCCAAGCAGTACCACCAAATACAGCTTTTTCTACAGAGATAATATTGATTAATGGAGACCAGGAAGAACTGAAATTAGTAATAGCTTCTATGGGGGCTACTTTATATGGAATAAAATTGGGGAGAGGAAAAGATAGAGGATATGGAATAATCAAACTAACAAAAGTAGAGGTAACTGATATGAATATGAACAAGATAAACGTAGGAGAAATTATTAAAGAAGCACAGAACCTACTTAAGCAGAAGTGGGATGATGTTAAATCTGCTTTCTTTTCTTGATAATACATATTATAATGAGTTGGTAAGAATAGTCAAAAAGAATCTATATATGCGCGATGAAGAAGTAGATAAGTTCTTAGAGGAATTACTAAGGCAATACTTGGAAAGAAGCAAAGTTACTAACGATAGTTTTACAGATATGGTGAACAATGCCCTATTAAAAATACGAATATTAGACAAACTAGCTAAGAAAAATATTAACATAATTAAAGATGCTAATGGCCTCTATAGAGATCTATACAATTTCCTAAACCGAGCGGATAAGAACAAGCTCAAGAACGCTTTCGTATATGTGTATATTAAGGCAAGATAACATGAGCGAATGCAACTTCGATGATACAGATATCCTAAAGAATATTCTTGACGACACTTCAACTACTGATGATATAATGAATTTCTTGAACACTCTTTTAACTAGGTATAAGGATTATTTTGAATGTAGAAAAAATGAGAATATATTGAGATTAATTAAGATAGCGTGTGATATACAAGAGAGTTTAAATCTAAGATTTAACTACGCACATATACTATTATGCTTTATTGCAGATAAAACTAAAGAAAGGAAAATGATTAGTTCTCCAACCCCAAAGGAAGATGAATTAGAGAAACCTTTAACGGAAGATGAAATTAAAAATATAAAGGATAATTTAATGGAAGTATGTAATTTTCTCAAGGCGGCTTTAACGCTAGAGTTCATTATTAGCTGTTCTAATGGTTTAACCTACAGTACTGTATATTTGTATATAAAGAATAATAAGGGCGTTATTGAAAGATATATTCCCCAGAATGGCGTTCAGAATGTTCCTAAGAACTTAACTCACTCTGGAGGAGGGAGAGGCTTCAGGGCTACCTCACGATCTTCACCATCATGACCAACGTCGTCAGCTGGTGGGAGAGCTGAACCTGAGCGTGGAGGCGTTCCTCAGGTTCGTTGAAAGGGGTTTAGGTGCATTTAGACTGATGAAAATCTTCAAGTTACGTTGAAGTCCCATAACTGCTGTACCTAGCACTTAAACATTTGGAGCTATCCATCCCCGCCTCAAAGAGGCGAGGTCCTCCAGACCCACTCTCTTTCTATAACATGTAGCTGTCCACAAAGCGTCACTACTAGTAATGCTTATATACTAGTAACTTATCAACTAGATTTGATATGGAGAAGGTGAAGGTAACTAGAAATTATCAGGTAACGATTCCGGCATCGATAAGGAGTAAAATTAGTCTAAAGGAAGGAGACATACTCGAAGTGTACTTGAACGGTGAAGAGATCGTGATAAGGAAAGCTAGAAGCGAAAGACCTAGGATCGAGCTTGGCAAGAAACTCGCATTGGAGGATATAGAGGAAGCCATAGAACGCGGAGAGAGTGAATGAAAGCTGTCATCGATACTAATGTAATAGTTTATGACTACGTCAAGGACTCCGAACGTCATAAGGAGGCTGAGGAAATCCTGGACTCTTTAGAGAAATGGGTCATACCAGTAATTGTGATCCATGAATTAATGTGGTTTTTAAAAGGAATGAAAATAGGAGATAGAGTAGACGATATAATTGTTTATATGCAACATCAAAAGGCCGAAATGGTCTGTGACTGCGAAAATAATGTAAATAAGGCTATCGAAATCCTAAAGAAGGAGAGATTGCCTTTAGCACATTACAAAGATATGGTTATACTTTCCCACGCTATTCTTGAAAATTATCCGTTAGCAACGTTTGATAGAAGACTCTCCAAAATAGCGCAGAAGTACGGAGTCACTATACTCTCCAAATTCAGCTGACTTCCTCCCCGCCCTGGAAGGGCGAGGGTTCCCCTTCCAGAGGGTTCATCGTTCCCACCATGGGTTCGGGTTTACATCTCTGGTGGGCAGTCGGGGTAGCCAGAGAGCCCCCTTTGAGGAGGGGACTTTCATCCAAATTACGTCTAGTCCCTTGAAGGAAAGAGATACTGATTGCTCCTCCCACAGTCCCATTAAGCCCTCTATCGAGCCGGGGAGGAGCGTCATTAGCGTCATTAAGAGAAATTTTGATAAAGAAGTATTTAAATAAAAGGGGGCTATCCATCCCCGCCCTAGAGGCTTTCCGCCCCCTCAACCCCCGTTCTTTATAAAAATTAACTAAGGAGATTTTTAATTTTATCTACCACGTCACTCTTATACCTTAACTTCTTTTCCTTACAATTAATTTCCACGAAGGCCACAGGTAAACCTGCATGGGCTATGAACGTCCTCCTATCGGGGTCTTTCGAGAAATTTCTACCCTTCCTACACATCAATTCGGTCAATGAAATCCAGTCACCCTGACATTCTAGAAGATCCTTCACCCCTTTAATCTCGTTTTGTACGATCTCATTCATTACGGTATCTTCGTAAATTTTAGCCCTCTTCTCGAGCTCATCTATCCCTACCTCCACTTCGTTATTTATGGAGACGATTCTTTCTATCATTTCAGCAACAACCAACGTTTCGAAACCTTGGGTGAAGGAGAAAGCCGGGATTACATTGAACGAGATGTTTTCCCTGCTAGTCCTCACGTTTCGTATAAAGTAGTCCACCACAAAGTTTACGCAGTCCTGAAAGTTATCAGCGAAGCGAAAGGAAGACAACAGGGCACCGGTATTGATGGAGTTTACGAAGTATTTACCGTTGGAGACACACTCCATCTTGTCCTTTAAGTCCTTGTTCAGCTCCATCCCTAGATTCTTCTTGTTGACGTTTAGATTCTCCTCTCCGACGTAAGGCCTCAAGGGTTTTTCGCTACTCGCTGGATAAAGGAAAGAGGGTTTAATTTCTCTCTTCAGGACTGTGTTGATGTTTAAATCGGGTTTAAGGTTAGGGTTTGAGGGATTGTTGAAACCTGACGGATACGGATCCGAGTTAACCACCGTCATTTTTACTTTCTTAGACAAAGAATAGACGCTAAGAATTAGGTTCACCGCACTCAACGTTAGGTAACCCATGTAGTTTATTCCGTGAGTCAAATCCAAAATGACCGCAACGTCATCGTTGATACTCTCAAAAATCCTCGCAAGTTTATAAAGAGTGTATGCATAAAAATCGTATATCTCTCCTTTGAAATTTAAAAGGTCTCCGTTTTTCTTTCTAGAGTAGAATACTCCTGGGGAGATTATTTTCTCGTCATAAGAGCTGGCGGTACTTATATTCGACGATATTTTTCGTAGAGAATCCCGTTGCAGTTCCTCGAAGCTCTCTCCTTTTTCGGCTAAAGTGTATTGTCCGATCAAGATCTTCTTGTCTGGCTTCTCCACATCGATCAGAATCGAGGAAGAGAAGTTGTCTGACTTAGTTCCCCGATCATAGTGATAAGTAGCTTCTTTGTAACTTGAGGGGTCACCTACTATTGATATTAGAATTTTCTTTCCCGTCGTTTTCACAGTATGTAAGTAGAGGGAGAATACACATATAAATTATGCATTTTTATACTGCCGTGGCCTTTAAAAGGCAAGGTTATAATCTTTTCAGAGGAAACGTGACAATTGAGAGAATGACTTGAGACGAACCCGTCGGCCCTGATCCCTAAGTACCTTTAGAACAGTCACATCTATGCTATCACAAATCGAAAGCCTTTTATCTGGATAGGCTATCCAACTCTATGCTCCCCAAGAGGATCGTCGTGGCGTTCTATGCCTTGATGCTAGTCCTGATTTTTCTACTCTTCACGTGGTTGGCTCAGCTCTCGGACAAACTGGGAGGGGCCATAACGGGCCTGGGCTCCCTGGCCTTCTTCTTCGGCCTTAGACACGCAGTGGACGCAGACCACCTGGCTGCCATAGACAACTCGGTGAGGAAGCTTACCCAGGAGAGTAGGGAGTCCCTGTTCGCAGGCACCTTCTTTTCCCTGGGTCACTCGACCGTGGTGATCCTCCTCTCCACGGCTTTAATATTCGCCTCCAGGGAGGTTGTGAGGAGTGTACCACAACTCCAGAGTCTCGGAGCACTCCTGGGTACATTGATCAGTGGAGGGGTCCTGTACCTCCTGGGGGCCCTCAACCTAATCGTGGCCCTGGAGATCTACAGCGTCTTCAGGAGGGTCGTAAAGGGGGAGGAGACCGATGTGGACCAGGTGCTACTGAGGAGGGGCCTCATGGGCAGGTTTTTCCGGAACCTCTTCAAGCTCGTAGGAAACCAGTACTACCTCTATCCCATAGGTTTCCTCTTCGGCTTAGGTTTCGACACCGCCACTGAGACTGCCCTCCTCACAATCTCCGCCTCAACCGCTTCCCTTTACACAGCAGTACCTTCCTACGAGCTCCTTGTGTTACCTCTCCTCTTCACTGTGGGCATGATGGTCGTGGACTCCAGCGACGGGTTCTTCATGAATTCAGCCTACAGGTGGGCCTTCTCCGGGGACACAGTGAGGAAGGTCTGGTATAACCTCAGTATGACCGTGATCTCGGTGATCGTGGCGTTCCTGGTGGGCTCCCTGGAGCTCCTGGGCCTAGTGCAGGCCCAACTCAACCTAAGGGGGTGGCCCTGGTATCTCGTGGGGGAGGTAAACAATGAGACCTATTGGAGTCTGGTCGGTGTAACCATAGTGGGGGTGTTTGCCGTGTCATGGGTAATATCCTACCTGGCATACGCCTACAAAGTTGATGAATGGAGATCCTGAGTCAAGGTTAAACATGAAACACAGTAGAGGGCTCAAAGGAATTTTAGTCCCTGTCTCTGCTTGTCTCACATGTCTCAGTTCACCCAAGGACTCGTACTCCTCACCTCTGGAGTTCTGGGATACCTGCTTGCCTCCACCTGGGCTGGTACCGTGAACGTCCTCAAGTTCGTCAACCCCCTGAACAGTTGGTTCGTCATCCCAATGTTGTTCTTCATGGGAGTCATAGACAGAGGCCTCCTACCTGAGGACCTGAACCTCTTCCTCCTCCTCGTGGTCTACCTGCTCCTGATAGTCCCCGTGATACTCCTTATGAGTAAGGGGATGAGCAGGCCGACCTTGGGCTCTGTGATCTTGGCTGGAGCATTCATGAACAGCGTGAACCTACCCTTCTCCCTCCTCTTGATACTACAGGGAAGTTACGGCTACGCCGCGACCTTCGCCTCAGGGGTGAGCTTCTTCAGGCCCATAGTTGCCCTGACAGCTTACCATCTGCTCATGGGGAGGAATGGGAAAACCTCTCCCCAAACATACGTTCAAGGTAGTCTCTCCATAGCGGGCCTGTTGACGGGAGGGATCCTCACCCCTTCCTTGACTTATCTCCATTGGTGACTTCCTTGAGTACCGTGGTAGGGCTCTCCGCGATAATATTCTCCTTCGGTGTCTCGTTAAGGGTCCTAGGTGTATCTGTGAACTCGGCGGAGAGGAAGGGGTTAACACTGGTTGCCTTAACCAGGTGTGTGCTCTCACCGCTCCTGATACTTGCCCTGGGTTTCCTGTTCCTTAGGGGGAACACTGATGCCCTGAGACAGGTGGTGTTGGAGTCCGCCATGCCCCCAGCTGTCACCGACTCTGTGTTCGTCAGGATCTATGGCTTCGACCTGAAGTTCACCCTCGCGGTCACCCTACTCCTGACACCCGTGAACACAGTTGAGGGGGTGTTCCTCTACTACCTGGTGAGGTAGTGTGTAGACTAACTCCTTGGTTATGCAAATTTTCGTTGCCTTAAAGTATTACCTGTGAACGAGGGCAAATTCACTGAGGATTGAAGCAAGTACGACGAGGACACTATCACGGGACGTGAGTTAACGTTCTTGTTCGAACTCTTCGAAGGCTAGGGAGACCTATGGCGAAAGAGAGGGCGATTCACGGATCAATTACAAATTCGTTTTATTTAGCAGAATTTAGAGTAATTAAACATGAATTCAGGCTCACGACATCAGGACATCTATCGAACCACGTTAATCTAACAAATATTATAATTCACGGTGGAGCCCTGAAGCGTCCCTGGGAGTTAGTAATGCGTTAAACAACACCCTAAACCAACTTCCTTACGGCGTAAGCTATAGCCTCGTTCGTGGTAGGATGTTGCTCAGCAACGTTGGACATCTGTCTCGCCGTGAGTCCATTAACTACGGCCTGAGTCAACTCGTTTATTAGGAACCCAGAGTGGACTCCCGCCACCCAGGCTCCTAGAAATCTAAGGGAACTCTTCTCGAAGAACAATCTAACCTCTCCTCTCCTTTCATCGTACATCTGGGCCATTGAATCGTCTTCAAGCTGAAAGGATGTCTCAATGAAGGGAATATTCATTGCCCTCAGCTGACTCCTGGTGAGTCCCACATAGGACGCTGGGGGTATGGTGAATACTGTGACAGGTATTCCCCTAACATCGACCCTATCCGAGTCTATGTTGCCCGACATGATGTTGTTTGCCGCAGCTACCGACATCCTGACTGCTGAGTGGAAGTATGGGGCCAGTCCATTAACATCCCCCGTGGCGAAGATGTTTGAAGAACTCGTCCTCATGGAGTCAGTCACCTTTATGAAACCCTTCTGAGTAGTCTCTACCACCTTCTCGAGTCCCTCTGGTACTACGGGAGTTCTGCCGGTAGCCGCAACCACAACGTCTCCCATCAACTTATCCTTCTTTCCGGATGAGGAAAATAACACCTCGTATTTCTCACCCACCTTGGAGACTTCCAGAATAGGTGAATTGTATCTGACGTCTATGTTGGAGTCCAGCAACTTGAGGAGGAGGTCTCTCAGGTCGGGATCCACAACCCTCAGGGCCCTATCTGATCTCACTAAAACATGGACCTTCGACCCTAGGGCGTTGAAGAAAGTCGCCGTCTCAAGAGCCACGTATCCTCCCCCTATTATCACCATCTCTTGCGGCAGTTTCCTAAATGATGTCCTGTAGGAGTATAGGTCGTCGCTGGTGAGACAGAGTTCGGCTCCAGGGAAGTGAGGTCTGGAGGGAGTACTACCAGTCGCCACTATGGCGTATCTGAACTCCACTTCTTCCCCTTGGACAATGGCCCTGTGGTCATCAACGAACCTCGCCTCCCCCTTAACGAATGATACCCCCTTGTGCGCTGCTAGCTCCTTCCTGTGCTGGATGAACCTCGTCAGTTGGACTGAGTCCTTCCTTTCCTGGATCCCGTTGAAGTCTGGAGCGTCCCGTGAGCCCAAAAGCTTCCTATTTCTCCAATGGAGCTGTACAAGCTCCCTGATTGTCTTGGAGGGAATACAGCCGGAGTAGAGGCAGTTTCCACCCAATTCACCCTTCGGGTCAACCATGAGGACCTCCATTCCTGCCTGTGACAGCCTGAAGGCCCCTGGATAACCTCCACCACCGGCTCCTACTATATACTTCAGTTTTCACATAGTCCTAGAGCGGAGCCTGTTTAAAAAATTGTCGAGTTTATCTTATCGGGGGTTCAAGGGGGCGGAAGACCCCGTCCGTGAGGGCGGGGATGGATAGCCCCCTTTGTAACTCTTATATACATCTTTTCCAAACACTCTATTAATGGCACTAACTGACGGAGTAAGCGTCACCGAGACGCCTTGGTTAAAGCGAGGGTCGGTGAGGTACGCCTCTGCTCCATCCAGCAGTTCCATAGGGGAACACCATGGGTCCATATCAGTGCTCGGGGTGGGAACCACCCTTAGTGCCTGTGGAGCTTTACCCTCTACCCGTGGCCAAACGCTACGGGCAAGGTGGGGCTATGAAGCAGGAAGCCACGTCCGTAAGGGCGTGGTAGTTCACATCCACGAATCATAGTCTGAATCTTGTTATAGAGATTAAAAAGACTTTGCCGTTGGACTGTGCTGGGTTATTTGGAGATCAGTCCCTCTGTCTTATAGAGAGGATTGAAGTGTGGACACTAGCCAAGGAATGATAATGAACCTCCATCCTGTTCCAGGGCTAGACCGCTGGATCTCCAATATGAGCGTCGCATAAGGAGTTAATGGAACTCAGGGAGGATAGATAATCCCTTCGCTTGGGAGCCGGAGTAAGGACTGTGTGATAAAAGGCCCTGGCGCATTGGGTGTATGTGACCTAAATGATCCAAGAGAATTCTATCATGAAATTGGGAAAAAATTTAAAATCTCTTCTCCGAGGAGAGCGCAGAAGGTGGTATAATTGAAGAAAATGGCTAAGGCAATAGCCCTATCCCTCCCCTTATTCCTAATCTCAATGAATCTGATGAGTCTGGGGGCTGCTTCGCCCAGCACCAATCCCACGTCGATGCAGACCTTCCAAGTGGGACCTAACGGAGGGGTCTTCTCGGCCTACGGCGTAACTGTCTACATACCCGCCGGCCTTGAGGTAGAGGTCCAGAGCAGCGGAGGCACCTTGATCGTGCCCGTCACCACTTTCAGCATCCTCCAATGGGCTACAGGACAGACCGGTCCTGGACCGAAGAACTTCCCCCCTGGCACAGTAGGGGTCAAAGCCTTCGGCTTCATGGTGAATGGGCAGTATTACTTCAACCCAGGATCCAATAGTCCAGTGTTCTTCTTCCTAGACGGTAAAGTCTACCAATTGATGATATCCATTGAGACTAACGGAAATAACTTCTGGATATGGAACCCAATAACTGGAGCCTTCATCAATGTCACTGCGAAGACTGATTACACTGTGAGCAACGGTATAGCCACAGCTTCCGTGGTTTCACCCATTTTCGCTTGGGTCATAACTACACCTGTATCGCAACAGGCCAGTCAGAGCTAAAGGCGCTTCAAAGGTAGGTGTTTTTTTAATTATTAATTTGAGTTCTCAGCTACTTCACTTAAACATGTGACCCTTCGCATTTCACTCTTCACTCCTCTTGGACCACATTGGAGGCTATAACAGTTGCTCCTTCCCTCTCCACCTCTTCTTTCACCTTACCCTCTACGAAGTTCGCAACTACGTAGAACTTCACAGGTTTCCTGTAGAGGGCGGAGAAAAGTTTCACCCTGTTCCTCATCTGCTCCACTACACCCTCATCAGCGTAGTTCTTGACCTCGAACACGTAGACGTAGTCATCAGTCTCGTAGAAGTCTACTTCGAACTCCTTGTCCTTGTCCACTACACCCATGGTGTCCCTTATCTTCCCGTGGACTACCCTATCCACATCGATCCCGTGTATCCTCATGGCCTCCTTGTATACATTCAAGATCGCCCTCTCCAAACCCTTCCCAGCCCTCATGGTGAAACTCCCGATCTCCGTAGCCAGCTTGAGCAAGAGCTGATCGTGCCTCTCCAGGGTCTGCTGCATGCTCTCTATGGCCTTGGAGTGCCTCTCCAGGGTCTGCTGCATGCTCTCTATGGCCTTGGAGTGCCTCTCCAGGGTCTGCTGCATGCTCTCTATGGCCTTGGAGTGCCTCTCCAGGGTCTGCTGCATGCTCTCTATGGCCTTGGAGTGCCTCTCCAGGGTCTGCTGCACACCCGTCATCTGCTCCTGGAGGTTCCTTATGGACTCCGTGTTGCTCTCGATGGCCTTCGTCATTTCCGCTATCTCCCTATCGGTTTCGCCCAGTTTCTCCCAGATCAGCACTATGTGATCGGTGTTGTTTCTGACCGACTCAGTCAGTTTCCCGATCAGTTTCTCCAGTTCCTCAAGTTTCCCCAGCACCACATCGTTCTTCAGCCGATCGTAGAGTAAGTCTGCTACCTTCCTGACGAACTCCTCGTCTTTGGCTAACCTCCTCACCGCTTCCTCTGTCATCGAGAGATCGATGGGGGACAGTGGTATAAATAAATTGCAGAAAGAAGGTTAAGTGAGTCGAGAAGACCTCGTAGTTCATGGAACAGGCGTCCGTGGAGTATTTGGAAGGGACTAAAAATGAGGGAAAGTTACGCCATGGGTAAACACTCTCATGGTGGGAAATCGTCCCATTCAAAAGCATAAGTCACGCGTAGTCACCAAATATAGGAGGCCTTCAAGCTTGCCTAAGGGACACGGAGGCAGAAGTGAGATGCCGTGGAGAGTTCGCTTTCCCCTTAGCCGACCTGTAGTTAGGGCTCGAGAACTGCATAAGTATAGGCCTGTCGAAGCAGATCCGAGTTGTCCATTCAACGCATCCTCAACGCTCGTGTGGCTCGGACTTTTCCTCTACTAGGACCCTATGCACAGGCCTACCCTCCAGTATCTCCCTTCCATACTGAGTGGTCTCCCTGTAAGCCTGACTTGACACGAACTCCCTGAAGGAGTCCAGGTCTGTCCACTCAGAGTAAACCAAGTACTCCCTGGGGTCGTTCACGTTCCTGTAAAGTCTGGCCTCGATCACTCCAGGTCTACTCCTCAGGAACTCCACGACCCTTCCGAAGGCCTCCTCGAAATCCCTCTCTCTTCCAGGCTTCACCCTATAGTGGATCCCCACGTTTATCATGAAGGTCCACCCCCATAAACCACGTAGTGGTAAAGGGACAAACCCTCTCCGAGCATGAGGAATATTAATCCCAGGTCTATCCCGAAGTAAGTCGAGGCCGGCCCAATGGGGGGTATCGTCCACATCTGAAACGCGAGCACCACTGAGAGCGAGAAGAGCACCGCCATTAGGCCTTCAGCTAAGTTCAACTTCCAAGCCGCCCTACCCACCACCTTCTCATCACCTCCCGCCGGAGCAGGCGCTGATCCAGATCTCCTGAAAGCCAGAGACAGGAAAGCCAGGAGTCCCACAGTGAGTACTGCGCCTAGTATTGTGGGACTACTCAGGAAATCCCCCACTGTTCCCGCCAACGTGACGGCGGCGGCTGAGACAGCGAGCGCCCACAGGGGGACCACGGACCTCATCGAGATCCCCTTCCTCTCATCGCTCCTGACTCTGCTGGAGGACGGTTTGACTCCCTCGGGTTTCATCGTCCACACCCCTAAGGCGGAGACTACTGCCGGTGGCAGGAGTACCATCACTTGGACAGGGAAGGGCTCGGGTACCCCAGGGGCCATGAATCCCCACACGCTCAGCTGGACTAGGTAAACTACGAACATGACGCCGATCCAGGTGAAGACTTTCCTGCCCCTGCTCAGCGGATTCAGGTCTGTGGACCTATCCAGGAAGGGGAGTAGGACTAGATAGGCCAAGACGATCATGGCTATCGCATCGTCCTGCAGTAAGGTCAGGGAACTCCCGTTGGGAAGCAGGAAGTCCACTAGCTTGTAGAAGAAGAGGAAGAACCAGGGGGGATAGGGAGGGACCGTGGAAGCGGCTGGGCTGGTAGGCGATGGGGCAGGGTGCGGGTTCAGCACTAGGGGAAGGCCGTTTATGTTCGCCAGTAGGTCTGGGATCACCAGGATGATGCCCCATGTCATGAGGACTAGGGACATCATATAGACGAAGTTCCTCGGCCACCAGGGGTTGAACTTGGACCACTCCTCCTTGGTGTAGATCGCCGGAACCTTCGGTCTCACCTTCAGAGAGGGCATGATCCCGTAGTGTTCCGCCAGGAAGAAGTGGATCGCGAAGAAGAACCCTATTAACGCCACTAATATTATGTGCCACGCCAGCAGCCTGGTGAAGAGGTCCTGAGTCGTCCCGTTTCCGAAGAACAGGGAAACGAGGACGTTCCCCCCAGGCAGGGCCCCCACCAGTCCCTTCCCCACCCCCAACGCATCTACCCCCAGGACGTCACCTATGAGGGAGTACCCTACGAACGATGCCCCCAGGGTCAGGGCTAGTAAGATCACTCCAAGGATCCAGAGGATCTCCCGAGGTCTCTTGTATGCCCCCACGAAGTAGTTCCTGAACATGTGGACGTAGACTAGGAATATCATTATGTATGCTCCATAGAGGTGACTGAATAGTAGGACCGATCCGTAGGGGACCTTGTCCATGATGTATAGCGTCTGATCATAGGGTGACTCCGGGTAGTAATAGAGCAGTAACATCAACCCGCTCACTACCTCGTAGGCGAAAGCGGCCGCTACAAGCGACCCGAGCCAATACCCAACGTGGTACATGTAGTCCGGCGTGCGGAAGAAGGGGAGGTCCTCCATCCCCAATCTCTCCCTGAACCAACCGGAGATCCTGTCGATGAGGGACAAGGTATCACCTCAGCTGGGGAAGGGGTTCACGCTCTGGACTACCTCTGTGGAATCCCCAGTCACAGGGTTACCGCCGGAGAGGTCGTTTGTGTGTCCGTAGACGGGTACCCCCACCTCCCCCACAGCATAAAGGTAGTCAGTGGACTGATCCCACTCTAAGACCACAGCCGGAAGGGGTCTCTCCGTCGGCCCAGTGAGGACCGCTGCACCGTGATACGGATCGTAGGTGGAACCGTGACAATCGCAGTGGATAACTCCAGGTACGCCGGCCCTCTTGGCCGCCAGTATTGCAGTAGCGGTTATATCGGCTGGGGCCGGCATACCCACCTTCATGTACTCCGGAGGGTAGAAGTGAATTTCCGGGGGCTGACAGCCTAAGTGCTGGCATATGGCGCTGTAGGCCACTATGGACTTATACGGTCCAACCCCGCCTGGGAAGTCGTAAGTCGACCCAGTGGCTAGAACCAACACCTTACCTGCAGGCACGGGGAAGGGCTTTCCGTCCTGATCCCCCAAGTTCACTAGGAAGTTTGGCTCATTCTGAAGTGGGTACTCGAATACCGTGATAATTGGCTCGTTCACTGGGATGGAAGAGGCCTTGATCGGCGTTCCAGAGGAGCTCACCAGGATCAGCTTCGGGAAACCTGACGAACCTACACTGGGTGAGGGGAGATACCTTAGACCTGGGATGGCACCAACCACGGCCGCGGCCGATATCCCGAATACCAATGCTTTCAGGAATTTCCTCCTACTCTCGTCCACTGGGGAAACGTTCTTCTCGACGTAGTGGAAAAGATACCCCTCTCCTTTCCTGACGAACTCGCGCTCATCGAACCTCCTCTTGGGATCCTGCATGGCCTTAGCGAGGCCCCTCACGAAGAGAAGGTCAGGGAAGCTCAGGATCCTCTTCCTGATCACGTTACCCAAGGATCTCACCCAACTCCTTGCGAAGATAGAGGAAATAAGTCTTAAACCTAGGATTCGCAGGGGAAGTGAGGGTGTGGAGTCCAATGGATCTAGAGCCCCTAACTGCGAGCACATACCCCAGGGCGGGCGCGATCTCGAAGAGGACTAGGTGGAAACCAGTGAGTCCTGTGAACACAGTCGTGACGAAGACCGTGTAACCCGCAGCGGCGCCCAGGTCCCCCTTAACAGCAGCGCTCACCACCCCGTATGCAGCTGCGCCGAACCCTAGTATGAGAGGGCCGAGGAGGGACCCGCTAGGCATGGTCACCCCCACTGCGGTGGGGACTACCATGTCTATTATCACCTCCAGGAACCTGTTACTGGTCACAGAGAGATAGAGTGGGAGGAACAGTGAGAACCCCGCTACTCCGCCAAGCGTCGCCGCCAAGTTGCGCCAGTTCGGGGAGGCCCTCCATGTAGTGGAGTAGGCTGCGAAGGAGATCGCGGAGGAGAGGAAGAGGTATACGAAGTTGAGCTGAGGAGCGGGTAGGTGGAGGTAGAGGGCTGAACTCCAGTAGTAAACCGATCCCATGAGGACGAAAGTCGGCAATAAGAGGATCGAGACCCAGGACTTCACCTTGAGGTGGGCCTCTACGGATGAGACCATCGCGAACAAGGGGATCACAACGGTGAAGGCATACCACCAAGGGGTCGCATAGTACAACGGGTAGATGGCAGAGAACGCAGTACCGCCAAGCAGGACTGCAGCGAGGGGGATTGTAGCCCTGATCTCCTTGGCCAATAGGACTGTTAAGGCTACGGCAGAGCAGAACTCCAGGAAGAGCCCGAATGTCCCAAGGAGGCCCAAATACGTCACTCCGGTTGGGATGTGGAGGGGTAAGGGCAGGAGGGGGAGGAGAGACTGTCTGAAGAAGAACTGTAAGAGTCCTCCTACCAGGAAAGTGAGGATGAAGGCCCTTTCCCCCTTCGAGTCGCTGGAACCCCACGTCACTTCCTGAACACCACGTAGAGCAGTGCCAGCACCACGAGGGCCACCACCAAACCGATTATTGTAACCGTGAACGAGACAGAGGAGAGGGGAGAGTAGGTGGTCGAGGTGCTCACCGAGGAAGTGGAGGAGGTAGTAGTGGTGTAGCTCTGGTTGGATATGTAAAGGGTAAGGAAAGACGAGGTTATGGACTTGTCGAAAAGGGTCTCCCCGCCTCTCCCCTGCCACACCGCGAAAGCCACGTCGTACTCGTGACCAGGCTGGAGCTCCGGCATCCACTTCCCCCATCCCGAGGGGACACTCATAGGCCTCACGATCTCCAGGGTCCAGTACCCGCTACTCCAGCTGGCCCCTGTCCACACGTAGTAAAGGGAACCGTTGAGCCCAGAGGACGTTACGGGGGAGTACCATATACCCGCCGTGTCCACCTCGTAGATGTTCGTCTGGTTGGTGAAGAGTGGGACCGCGAAGCCGTGGTTGCCCTGATCCACGTACGGTAGGCCTGTGGCGGAAGTGTTCTGCCAGAGATCGGCAGCGAAGGCGGGATCACCGGAGGAGTTCCACGTAGCTCCCGAAACCCACATCCATATACTGGCGGGCCCGGCGGAGAGGGAACCACCCGCGTCCTTTATCCTCACTCCGTCGTAGAGCTGCCCGGGGAACTTCCCACCGATGTTCATGCAGTCCATGGGACTCGACTCAGCCCCCATGTACCACATAACCGCGAATCTGTCGGGGTAGTACCAAGTGGAGTTAACGTAGTAGCCGTAGAACATACCGTCTTGGTCGAAGAGGTACTCCATGGGCCTAGGCGAGTGGTAGAAGAGGATCGTACCGTTCTGAAGGACGTAGATCTGGGTATCATTGGGAGCCAAGAGGGTTATCCCGGAGTAGTTGAAGAGGATCCTCCCTACCATTGACTTACCATTGACTACCGATACGTAGCCTGTGTAGTTCGACTCAACCCTGTAGGACGTCCCAGGGGTAAGCTCTATGACCCTGAAGAGACCGGGCCCGGAGGCCGGAGGGTAGAGTGCGGCTGCGGCGGCGGACCAGGCCCCGCTCGCTGGTTCGGGGGACTGCCACCTAGCCAGCAGGATGAAGTCAGTACCGTTCCACGCGGCCTTCACGGCCACGTATGGGGTTATACCGGAAGTCGGTACCCCCTGTAGGTTCGCGCTCAGGGACACGTTAACCCAAGGTATCTGGCCCCAGAAGCTCTCACTCCCGGGGGAACCCAAGTTGGTCCTCCCACTGACCCTATACGCTATTAATTGCGGTGAGGTCTGAGCCACGGGTAACTGGAAAAGAACTGAGACGGCTGATATCAATACGATCGAGATCAAACCGAGGGTCAAGCCCCACGACTTTTTCCATGTCATGATCTCCTTAATCTTAATGGGGGTAAATAATTCTACACGTCGGACTCAGTCCTTCCCCCACCCCTAAGAGTACAATGAAAGGGAAGCGGGACTCCACTGAGGAAGTCGAGAGTACCGAGGTTGATAATGGCTGGTTTAATGTGAGATCTAATTAACCAGCAGATTTCCCTTCGAGTCTCCCAGAGCGTAAGGTCAGGACAGCGGGAGAGAATAAGGTGATTCGGTAAGAACCTCAACGTCACTCGAATCCCTCTCAATTCCGCGTCTCACTGGTCACCCTTTAGCTCACTCATTGAAACGTTTTCAACGGGGAGGTTCACCATTCAGTGTGAATACAGGTGAATCACCCGCATATATCAATAACTCCTTCCCACGGACATCCATTGGAGGCACCACAGTGGGGTGAATATCGTCGAGACTCTTCAGTTTGGACTGGAGTGAGGTACAATTCTGCCCCGTTAGGCTAGGGTGAACCCGGGGATTCGAGGTGTGGACCGCCCTCGACCCCTGGGTTTCGCCTCCTACTCATGTCCAAAAGCCGAGGCGAGGGATAATGCCTAGGGTATCAGTTATCCTCACCCTTCCCAGAAACCCATAAGTGGGTTTCCCATGAACGGAAGCGAATTACCCGCCTTGCGGACGTGGCCTCCGATGTAACAGTTGAGCTCCACCCTTCACTGCGGATCGGAAAAGCCGGAGGGACTAGACAATATCGAGGAGCTGAGGGGTGATTCCACATTACCATCCATGGCCGGAAAGCCTACAAAAAAGGTTGAGGGGGCGGAAAGCCCCCAGGGTTAAATGCTCCCCCTTCAGAATAACGGTTAGTAATGCATTGACGCCTCTCCCCAGCTCGATTGGGGGGAACGGGACTGAGGGGGGAGCAACCAGTATCACCCCTCTTCCCTGCAGGGACTAGACTGGATGGAAGTCCCCTCCACTGGGGGGAGTTCTGGCGCCCCCGACTGCCCACCAGGGGTGTAACCCCGAATCCATGGGTGGGGAAAAGGACCCCTGGAACCCTTCCAGGGCGGGGAGGAGGTCAGATCGCAGGCTGTAGATAGAGCGCCGTGTGTCCCCCAACAACACCGTGAGATATCTGTCAGTCTTTGGCCGGTGTCCTCAGTCCATTAACCTGGATTCGGTGAAACTTCGCGGCTGGGGCTTGAGTCCCCTCAGAGCGGAGTAGATAACTTCCCCCTACCTGATCCGCGAGGTGCTGCAGTATCTTAGACCAAGCCTTCGCTGGGTTAGGCGAATCAAACTTCAGCCTCAGCTCAAAGTTAACCGACTTCAGGTTCGAGACGCATTCCTGAATTACGCTGCACTTGGAGCATGAGGAGGAGTTGGTGCAGTCGACGAAGATCAAGAGGCCGTTAAAGGAACCAACTCCCACGTCCAGCAACTTCATCGCCTTAGAGGTATAGGAGAAGGCCACGAAGAACCTGGAGGACATGCTATCGCCCTCCAGTAGACCCCACCTCCTCAGCTTCTGCAGGATGTAGTAATAGTAACTCTTGCTCACCGATAATTCGGACCTCGAGTGTCCCGCTAGGACACGCAAGTATTTCTCGTCCATTAGGAGTTTAGTCAGGACCTCGACTTTCAGCAGGCCTGCTCTGTCCCTAATAGGTCTCTTCATCTCGACCGCCTTCACTACGCACATAGTACTCTGATTATCTTCCTCCGTATTATCCTGCATGTCTTCACCTGACCATAACTGTGCACATTGGTATGCAACAGTTATGCAGCGTTATTTCCAATGAAGCCCGAAGTGGAGGTCTCACTGGGTTATGGCGAATCTTTATTCATGTTAATAAAATATTTTTTATTCTTAACTAAATCATGGCTGCTGAGACCAAGGAGGTTTGCAAACGTGGAGAAGACAGTGAAGTTCGAGGTTGAAGTGGATCACGCACGTTCTCAGCGCTCAAGGAGGTTGAGGGGAGTATAGGGAAAACCTGGAGGACGTCACGAGTTACAGGATTGAGGAGGGGACGACTTCCTTCACAAGGGTGAAGGCTGGGATCTACGGGGAGGGGAGGGAGTCGCATAAGGGCTTGCCCTCCCTCTTATATACAGCCTGTGAGGACGCTAGCGGGAGGTTAAGGAACTTCCACAGGGAAAAGGATGGGTAGGGCTTACACTGGTAAGCCCCTGATCAGGGGGATCGCCGTTCACCTGGACGATCACCTGTGGAAGTTCTCGCTGGACGGAGATCGCCAGTGAGGCCAGGTTCAAGCTGTTGAAAGGTAACGTCGTTAAGTTTTACTTAACCCTCAGGGAGGATGAGCCTAAGCCATATGAGCCGAAGTTCCTCTTATTAGTGGACCTGAACGAGGACAGCATGTACTGGTTGAGGGTGATCCAGTACTCCTGGAGACTAACGTGAAGAGGACATTGGGTTACGAATGCAAGAGGTAAGACTATTACTAGTGGGAAGTCCACTGAGTCCAGGGAGGTCGGGAGGGCCTTACACTCAGGCAGGGGTTCAGGGAACTCGACATCAGGAAAGGTAGCTAGGCTGATCGTGGGGGAGGTGTTGAATAGCGGGAGCGCTATCGTCTTAGAGGATCTGCCAAAAATGCATCAGAGCACATGGTTAGGGACGTGAAGGACGGTCAGCTTAGGATCTACCGTTCCGCCTTCTCCTCAATGAAGAGAGAGATCACGGAGAAGGCTGGGGAGTTCGGTCCCCGTAATCCTAGTCAACCATTCACACGTCGTCTGTTTGTCTAATTCACGGTTTTAGGATCGTTTACCAACCCGATAGAAGCGCTGCTCCAAGGGTTGGTATTTGCGAGAAAGAGGGCACAGGGACGTAATCGCGTTGCACAACCTGAGGGAAAAGGCAGGGGATGTGGGCCCCGCGCCCTTGGGCTCAGGTCCCACGACCCACCCTCCTTGAAGTTGGGCAGGTGGCTGAGGGCTGAGTCGTCATACTCGATCAAGGTTGAACGAAATGAGTGAAATGAAAGTGTGGGGACAAGCGGACAATCTCCTATCCCTAACCCTTGGAGGATCATGGACACCACTCGAGCTGTTCGCGTACCGAGTGCGAGACGGACCCTGAGCACAGTGGATTGACGCGGAGCACATGGGTCAGGTAATGGTCGTGCGACAATTTCCCATGTCTGCATAGCAGCAGTGAATCTCACAAATTTGTTCGCATTTGTATAGAAACTGCCACGAATCGCTTATAGCCTAATTGTGGGAATTGTGGCCCATGCGATCCGAGAGGGGCAATTACTTAGGGGCATACTTCTCATGGCTCATGGACTCCTACGATTTGGGAGCGGTAGTGATAACAGCCTCAGTCCTAGGGAGGATCTTCTTCCCCACCTTGGGTCAACTCGGGGCCGTGTTACCCATAGTCTTCACGGTGGTCTCGAGACCCCTGGGGGGACTCCTCTTCGGTTATGTAGCGGACATCAGGGGGAGGAAGCTCGCACTCCTCCTGACCGTCATAGGCTACTCCGCATCCATAGGTCTAACCGCCCTCCTCCCCACCTACTATCAAGTCGGCTTAGTATCGGCAATAGCCCTTTCTGTCCTGAGGCTTGTCCAGGGGGTCTTCATAGGTGGTGATGTTTCTTCCAGCTTCACGATCGCCATGGAGAGCGTTAGGAGGAGGAGGGGGTTTCTCTCCAGCATCGTCCAATCTGGAACCTTGGTGGGTTTCGTCCTAGTGGACTTCTCCTTCATTAGGCTCTCCTCGAATCTCCCGTGGTTCCTCGACTGCGGGTGGAGGCTACTGTTCCTCTTAGGCATGATCCCAGCAGTCCTCGCAGTGTTCATAAGGTCTTACGCCGTAGAACCTAAGGTATACCTGGAGAGGGAGAGGCTCCCACCGCTGAAGGGCCTCTCGCCTATCTACCAGACGCTCTTAGTCATGGTGGGGTTCTGGTTAGCTATTTACGCCGGGCCACAGTACCTCCCCGTCTTCTTCGGGGACATCATCGGCCTGAGGCCGGTCGTGTACGGACACCTAGTCCTATTGGCGAACTTGATCGGGATCCCCGCGATGCTGCTGTCAGGCTTCGCATCTGACTACGTGGGGAGGAGGACTACAGGTGCTGTGGGCACGGCAGCAGCGGCCTTGGGGGCATTGATGTTCTACGTGGCAGTTAAGGGTTCCCCCGCAGCGGTGATCCCCCTCGGTTTCCTAGTGAACCTTCCCTTAGCCATAACGCCTGCGTACCTCTCCGAGAGGTTCAGGACCTTCAGTAGGGCCACTGGGGTGGGGTTCTCCTATAACGGCGCATTCATAGTCGCCGGTTTCTCCCAGCTCATGATCGCGGGACTCTCCAAGGCAGTTGGACCTTTCGTGGCGCCAGCCGTAGTATTCTCGGCGGGTTCCATACTGGCTGCAGCGGGCCTACTGATGGGTCCCGAGACCCTCAGGGGGGGTGAACTCAAAGTTGAATAGTTAGGTGTCATAGAACCCAACTCCACTTCACTTCGCGTTACGGGGATCAGTCGACTCTAGATCATGTGTTGGACCGAAAGTTAAACTGCTATAGACCACCAAGATTCTCTATGCTAGAGCGTCAAAGACCACATGAATCCACCGGGATGCGGTCTCTATCCGCACCCATTTAGGGATTCTGTGGAAAGGCCTTTCCCAGGTTCTCCTGTACTGACTGTCTCACCTTGGGCCAGAGCCCAAAACGTTTTAGGCGTTGAGGGCTGGGATCTCTGAAAGGACGAGCTCTGACTACCTGAGAACCATTTGCCCAACGAGGGTTTTCCCCTCTAGAGAAAGATTTTTTATCTTAACAAGGGGTTCAAAGGGGGCGAAAGACTCCATCCGTAAGGGTGGGGATGGATAGCCCCCTTTGTAAAGCTTATATACGTCTTTTTCAAATATTCGATTAATGCCCGACGTAGGGTTACGCTTTAGAGCGTACACCGACGAGGGAACGTTGAGGGCGTTAAAAGCCCAGTTGAGGTTAGCATCAGAAGTATATAATACCCTACGTTGGGCAGATGCGTATTTTCATGAGAGGGATGGGAAAGGACTCACTGAGACGGAGTTGAGGCAACTAGCCCTCGACTTGAGAAAACAGGATGAACAGTATCAACAAATCTATTCCCAAACACTGCAACAGATCGCAGACAGGTTCTACGACGCAAGACAGAGGTTCTTCGACGGGTTAGCACGTTACCCAAAGGAAAAGAAAGCACACAAGTGGTACTCCCTCGTCTACCCTCAATCAGGTTGGAAAATACTGAGGGTAAGAGAAATAAGGACGAAAAGCAAGAAGCATAAGGAGAAGGTAATAACGTTAAAACTGTCAAACCTAGGGATCTTCAACGTTATTGTTCATAGGGATTTCCCGCTAGACAAGGTAAAGAGGGTCATGGTGAAATTAACACCTTCAGGGAGGGTGTACATTACTTTCGTTGTGGAGCAAGAGTACCCTCAACTCCCAAAGACAAACAAAGTTGTAGCTGTGGACGTCGGTGTAGAGAAACTTCTCACTACCTCTG
>Ga0208548_100145_pt1 | contig 35705 bp, 29 predicted proteins | sample ECH_Chost_MetaG_FD_187133 | JGI IMG/M metagenome (GOLD analysis project Ga0208548, IMG submission 187133) | Hot spring microbial mat communities from Yellowstone National Park, Wyoming, USA - ECH_C host_MetaG (SPAdes) (version 2) | ecosystem: Environmental > Aquatic > Thermal springs > Hot... | reverse complement strand
TACACAAATACCTCTGCCTACCCAAAGGCCTACCACACTTAACATGATGAGAACCACAGGAGGGTCAAGAAACGTCTTGCCTAACTACAGCCTTCCTACCCATAAGTAATACTCGTTATACAAATATTAAATAACTTAATGATGACACTATCACGCCGAACTCTATACACAACCTTTTTTGGGTTACCCCCATTGGAACTCGTGGAGTGTTTCAAGGAGATCATGAGGGATTTCCCAACAGGGGTGACCGTGGTTACCTCCACGTGGAGGGGCAAACCAGCCGGCATGACGGTTAACACTTTCAATTCCCTATCCCTTAATCCACCCCTTGTCGCCTTCTTCGCTGACGTCACCAGGGGTAACCACTTACCGTTCGTGGAGTCCTCCAGCTTCGCGGTAAACTTCGTGGACTCACCCGAGCTACTTAACTCCTTCGCCTTCAGACCCTTAGAGGAGAGGTTCAAGGGCGTGGAGTATAGGATCGGGAGTGGAGGTTCGCCCATCTTAGCCCAGGCCTATGCTTACCTGGAGAGTTCGAGGGAGAGGGTAATGGAGGTGGGGGATCACGTTGTAATAGTGGGGAGAGTGGAGGCTGGGGCTAGGGTGAGAGATCCTCAACCCTTAGTCTACTACAGGAGAGCCTATTGGAGGCTCTGCCCCCTCCAGCCCTGATCAACTCCAATCCAGGGAATAGAAAAGCTGGCCTAAGTTTTACAATAACTTATTAACGTAGAGTATATACGGAAATTATGAAATTATGCAGAACTTGATCGGTGTCTTGTCCCTGATCTTCTCCGTAAGCCTAGCGGTAGTAGTCCTGCTGAAGTACTCAAGGTTCAAACTCAAAGTGGAACGAGGAAAGGCTAGAGCTGAGAGGGTTAACACACTGAAGTTCCTCAGGGCTCTCTCTGACCTCTTCACCGAGAGTGAGGCCTCCAAACTCATAGAGGAGGTCATATTCCACTACACATCAGCCCAGACAGAGGACGAAGTGAAGAAGGAGGTAATGAGGTCCATTTCCACTAAGATGAGTAGCGTAATAGAGGAGATAAAGCAAGTCCTGAACGCAGCCATGGAGAACTATAGGTTAGATCAATCTTTGACAGCCTTGAAATTGAACTTGAAGCTCACCTTGATCTCATCGGGCTCGTTGGCTGGCATATCCTTGGTCCTAACCTTGAGGGGCTTCCCCTCCGCTGGCCTATCCGAGGACTTCGCCTACGGCCTGATGCTGGCGGACGGGATAGTGACTCTAGCCTTCGCAGTACAGTTCTTAAGGCTCTTGAGGAGGGTCGAGGGTTACCTAAGGGAGACTTGAACTCCCCTCCTCACTCACCAGCTTAGGCTCATCGCTCTTCGCTGAATCCCTCCTCCATCCTGAAGTCTGTGGAGTTCAGCGTAACCCAGAGCCTTGGAGGGAACCTTCTTGGGGGCCATTAGGTGCCTCACATCGGGGTGGGACTTCAACCAATTTATTATGGCCCTGTTTCCAACCCTCCTGAAGAAGTACCCCATCTTCCCCTCCCCTTCCCAAGGTTCTCTGAACTTCAAGTAGAACTCTATTAACGCGTTGCACACCTTCCAAACCTCCGAGGCAGGCACCTGATATAAATAGACGTCCCCTGTCTCGGGGTCGATGAGAGGTTCTCCCATGTAACGTCCGTCCGTCGTCCCCCCGATCTTTAACATATAGAGCTCATAACCGCTTCCCACCCAACCTATTGCCTTGGTAGCTGGCCTGGAACACTGGGCCACGCAGCCGGAGACTCCTATGGACTCGGCCAGATCCCCCCACCTCTCCTCCAGTTTATCCAATAGCTTGGGTTCGAACCTCTCAGAGTCCGTGAAAGACAGCTTACACGTGGGGAACCCAACGCAGGCATTGGAGTTCACCCTGAGCCTACTGTAAGGTCTCCCATTCCTGAGTCCGTAGCCAAAGAGGCGTAAGTCCTGTTCGAAATCCTCCTTCCTCTCCTCTGGAATGTTGCAAAGGAGCAGGTGTTGCTGAGGCGTTATGAGGGCCTCTATCCCTTCCCCTTCGTATTTATCCATTATGTACCTTATCATGGTCTTGATCCTCCCGTTCGGTCCGTCAACCACTCTCCCGTTCTCCACGAATAAGCCGTAACAGAGCCTGTCTTTGTTCTCCTGCCTGATCCAGCCCAGGTGCATGGCCCTCTCCCCTGGATCTACATCGAGGGGAGGATCTAGGTCGATCCCTGAGGTTTCCCTAACCTTCTCCCTAATCCATTCAATTCCCATTTTGTAAACCAGGTACTTCAACCTGGCCCAATGTCTGTTCTTCCTGTCTCCCCACTCAGCTTGGACTCTGACTACACCGTCCAACGCGGCGAAGAGTTCCTCCCTAGTGTGGACTACACCCAATGGCATCCCCAGGGCTGAGAAGGAAGGGTAGGCGTTGCTCTCCCCCTGAGCACCCCCTACGTAGAGTTGGAAACTCTCCACCTTGCCGTCTCGAAGAAGAGGTACAACCCCTATATCGTTGGTCCTCACCTCGATGCAGTTGTCTCCTCTGTATGACCCATCTTCCCCCTTAACCAGGGCGCTGATCCCTATCTTGAACTTCCTGGGGAGCAGGTTCTCAGGGTAGTCGAATTGACCCTCTGGTGGTCTCTCCTCCAATCTGGGACTGGGGTAGATCTCGAACACCTGTATGTAAGCGCCGGTGGGCAATTTGAAGTAGTTCGCTATGTCCCTAGCCAGGGAATTGCCGTCGAAAACCGTGGAGTACCTGGAGAGCGGGCAGGCCATGGTGTTCCTCACGTTGTCGCCACAGCCATTAAGGGAGAAGAAGCCAGAGGAAGCGATCTCCCTTATGAGCTTCACCAGGTCTACCTTCTTTACGTGGTGAAACTGTATGTCCTGCCTAGTGGTGAGCTTGAGGGAGGGTTTGGTTTCCCCAGTGTAGGCATCGCTGAGGGTATACCGATCCGCCAATTGATCCAGGATCCTCCACTGCCACGGCTTCAAGGGTCCGCCGCCGGGTATGGCCACCCTGATCATGTAGATATAATCCTTCTCCCTCTGCCCCTCCTTCTTCACCTTATCCCTATTGAACTCGAGGTATATGCCGAAGGACTTCAAGGCATCGATCACTTCTTTATCCATGTCGTCCCTGCTCAGATCCCTGATCATTTCGTGAACCTTGAGACCGTCTACCCTCATCCCCCTCATCCCTATTTTAGTCCTCTCTACCTCACTGTAGTCCTTGGGATCCGTTCTGAATGAGGGCTCTATTACTCCCATATCCCTCCTTCGAACCAGCGTCCTTTAAAACTGATGAAGGGTGCAGATTACGCATTGATCCTCCCTCTGAGAAATCCACGGGTTTCCCTGTGAGTGATCTTTCCATCTCTTAGTGTTTTACCCGTGGGCGTAACTCTTCATTACTTTCACCACTTCCAATTCTGCCCAGGCACCCGTAAGGGATCATATACATTCACCCTCAAACTCCTTGGGGCTAGTCGAGGGGAACACCGCGACCCTCCCATCGCTTCGTCCTTCCCACCCTCGTGGGCATGCCAATCATCGGTAGCGAGAACCGCAGGAATTACGGTGATACCGTAAACATAACACGGAGAGAGTGTTTAGAAGTGATCAACAGCATTTGAAAGTTACGTAAAAGCGCTACAATGATGGGGGTCGGATTCAGTTTCCCATCTCATTTAGTGGGCAGCGGGTCAGAGGCTCACTCCTATTGGAACCAGAGAGTATCTAGATGAGGGGGTCTATCCATCTCCTTGGCGCAGCTTTCCGCCCTTAACCCATCGCCTGTGTAAAATGAGCGTCAGACAAATGGGTCCAAAGCACGACGAGGTATTTGGATTGATCATTCGAGTGTAACGCAAAGGTTTCGGTTAACCTTGAGTCTGTACTCAGCTACACCGTGGTTTGACGTGCCGAGTTCACTCAAGAGAAGGGCCTAAGGCCCCAGACTAGAAATGAGGAGAAGAGAAGCAGGGATCCTGAAACTAGGGCTAAACCGTTGCTAAGGGGATCGTTGAATCTCCTGTGGGCCCATGCCTGTCTCACCCATCTTCCTCTCCTTTTAACGTAGACCCCCCTCTCAGTGAAGGCGTCAAGGAACATGTGGGAGGGACCGGCCAGGATAGCCGCTATTACCTCCCACTTTGGAATTGGGAGTAAAAGGAGTGGGGGAATACTTCCCAGAACTCCCCAGAAAATCGATCTATACCAAGTGTGGGTCAGGGGGGTCCTCCTCACATAACCTCCCCTGGATTCGTGACCTAACCTGTCTATGACACTATTGGCTAAGACCGACGACAAAAAGGAGAAAGTCAGGGAGTAGAGGAATTGTGTCGAGTTGAAAGTGGGAGATCCCTCGACCCTGTAAACCAGGGAGAGAAAAAGGGAGAGTGACCCAGCAGTGAAGACCAAGTGAGTCCTAAGCCTCAAAGGCCTCAACTATTCCTTCACTTGCCCATGAGCTTTACTAGGTAGTCGGGCTTAGCGGGCATGGAGGTGACCTGAGCGTTTATTGCGTCCTCCACTGCATTGATCGCTGCTGGAGTGGAGGCTATGGTGCCCAGTTCTCCTATCCCCTTGGACCCAAGGGGAGTGTCGGACTTGGACAGGGTCAATGAGATCCAGGAGACTACGGGTGCCTCTACGGCTGTGGGAAGGGCGTAGTCCGAGAATGTCCCAGTGAGCAGGTGACCGTCCTCGCTGTAGACTGCCTCTTCGTATAGCGCCTGACCGATCCCTTGAAGTACTCCACCGTGGACTTGACCCTCAGCTAACAGTGGGTTTATTACGTTCCCAACGTCGTCGAAGGCCCTGTAGTCCAATACCTTGACGAACCCCGTCTCACCGTCCACTTCCACCAAGGCTAAGTGGACTCCGTATGGCGAGGTGTAGAGCCTCATGACGTAGGAATAGTTCTCCTCCGGTAAGAGACCAGCGTTAAGGGACTCAGCAGCGACCTCCTGTAAGGTCATGGACTTGCCAGTCTTCTCGTGGACGATCTTCCCCTCCGAGTAGGTCAACTCCTCAGCCTTCACGCCCATTTTCTCAGCCGCGACACCCATGAGCTTGTTCTTGAGCCTCATTGAGGCCTCATACACTGCTGAACCACCCACCGTTACGGTCCTGGAGCCAGCGGTCAGCTGTCCATCAGCTATCAGGTCCGTGTCCCCCCAGATCACCTTAACCCTCTCTATGTCCACCTCGAAGACGTCCGCGGCTATTTGGGCGAAAGCAGTGCCGTCCCCTTGACCATGAGGACCTGAACCACTTATTACCTGTATCTCCCCGTCTGGGGTGACCTTCACCTTGGCCGTCTCATAGGGACCGAAGGAGGCTATCTCCGCTGGGAAAGAGACACCCACTCCCGCCTTTCTCCCCTTGGCCCTGATTTCGTCCCTTTTCCTCAGGAGCTCGAGGTAAGCTGGTTTGGCCCTCCTGAGGGCCTCGGCGTATTTGCCGCTGTCGTGGGTTATACCAGTGGGAGTCTTGAGGTAGTTGGCCTCCTTGAGAGCGTTGACCTCCCTTATTTGGAATTGATCTGCTCCCAAGGCTCTGGCGCCCAGGTTCATTATCCTCTCTATGAAGTAGGAACCCTCTGGTCTACCTGCGCCCCTGTAAGCGCCTATTATGGTCTTGTTCGTGTTTACGCCCAATACCTTGATCTTTATGTTCTCCAAGGAGTAATGCCCTGTGATCATGGCCGCAGCGGTGGAGGCCATTCCAAAGGAGTCGTTGTTGACCTCTGGGAAAGGCGCTCCTGCATCAAAGAGCAAGGTACCCTGTATGCCCAATAGTTTCCCTTGCTTGTCGAACCCGGCCTTGAACCTGAGCCTCATGTCCCTACCGTGGTTCGTAGTCAGCATGTCCTCAGATCTGGTGTTGAACCACTTCACTGGTCTCCCTGTGATCACGCTCAGGATCGCAACCATTACCTCCTCTGGGTAGACTATTATCTTGCTCCCGAAAGCGCCTCCCACTTCGGGCTGTATAGCCCTTACCTCCCTGACCCCGTATTTGCTTACTGCCTCCCTCACCACGTTCCTCACGAAGAAGGCGCTCTGCGTGCTGGACCAAATGGTTAGCCTCTTCCCATCGAACTTAGCCACTGCCCCCCTGGGTTCCATGGCTGACGGAATCACCCTCTGGTTGATCAGCTCTCCCTCCACTACCCTGTATGCCCCCTTAAGGGCAGACTCCACGTCCCCCGTGTTCACTTCCGACTCCTTGAAAACGTTGGACTTCAGGTCGCTCCTGGCCTTAGGGGAGTTAGGTTCAGTCGCTCTCCAAGGATCGACCACTGGGTCCAGCGGGGAATACTCTGCCTCTACCTGCTCCGCTAAGTCCACCGCCTTATACTCATCTTCAGCTAGCACTACCGCCACCGGCTCCCCGGCGAAAGTCACCTCGTCCTTGAGCCATCCGGGGTTGTAGAGGTCCCTCACTGGGTAACACCCCTTAGGGCAACCCCTTATTTGGAACTTAGCGTGGGCATAGGGACTGCGCACGAAGTAGGCGTGCAGTGTGCCGTTGAGCGTTATGTCGTTGACGTAGGTGCTCCTACCCGTAATAATGGGCAAGTCCTCGATTACCCTCTTCACGGGCTTCCCAACGTAACGCATGGCTGATCTAGCTCCTGGTCCGTTATAAGTGTTTCTCGAATTGGACTTTGACTTCCTCTTAACATAACCACACCCCCACGTTCATCTTGGGGCGGCGCGTTTTCCTGATCCTCTTAACGATTCCCTAGTGATCTTAGGCACGGAATAGGAGTATACGTGGAAGATATGACCTCCAGCTCCCCTGAGCTCCGATATTAGTGTGCCCGCGTTTCCCTGATCTAGGATAAAGAATCCCACGTTCAATCCTCCTTCGCTTAAGCTCAGTACCATCCTCCTGCGCACTGAGGAAGGCATTGGGCCCTTCAAGACGAAGCAGGCTACTGGGATCCTCCCCTTCAATGGGTCGACTAGGGGGATTATCCTGATCCATGTGGGAATAAGGTGGGGCAGGTGTTTTATCAGAAGCCTGGAATCGGTGAAACTTGTGCCATTATACACGCCCAGTTCAGTCCCTCTCAAGAGATCCGATGCAGCCTCTATACACCCTTCACAGGCTGGTGGATCCCTCCGATTGGGGAAGAACAATTGGGGCACCTTATTGGAGATCTCATTGGAGATCTCCTCGATCCACTTCATCAACTGATCTTTGTGAACGTAGTACACTTCGAAGAGGGTGTAACCCTCGATTGACTCCACCTCGAAGCTTACATTGAGGCGGGGAGGCGGGGAGGGGGGGAGGGGGGATAAGGGTAAAGGACGTAGGCCTTATTCAGGTTGAATAGTTCAGGGTCAACGTAAATAGAGAAACCGTTGATTACCCCCTGCGACTGCAGTCTACGCAATAAGTAGTGGACGTGGCTAGCTGATAAACCTGTGGCCAGCATCAAAGACCTTTCGCTCCTATATCCATACTTAAATAGTGCCTCTACTAAGAGTGAAGCGGAATGACCCATCCTCTTTTCATAAACCACCTATTGCCACTTAATAAGTATTTAGGTATTACTTAACGAGGAAACCGGAACGGTCTGACTCTCACGTGGAGTTCCGGAGTCCTCTACCGTTTCAAGTAGAATTACCTTGAATGGATGATGAGGAGAACGTGACGAACAAGAATTTCTAATTTCATGTAGGTCAGTGAAACTAGATCCTTTTTCCGTTACACGATGGGGGTCTCTGGAGTGGAGGACTTCGCAGCGGAGGTGGCTTGCAACCTTAACCGCGAATTCACCACGCTTGTCCTCAACTACACGTACCGGGTAAGCGCCGTGGGATACCTAAGCGATCGTCTTGAGGTAAAACTTTGTCCAGGCCTGGACAGGCGATCACAGGCGATCAGGGATAGGCAATCAGGGCCAGTCCGTCCGTGGAGCTCTCCACCATTGGGAGGTGGTGAATCAGGGATCTCCCAGGACTGGGGGATCTGCCCGTTTGTCCCTACACTTTCATTCCGGTCATTTTATATTCGATCATGGTCAAGCGTAGTGACTCAGCCCTCAGCCACCCAACCTAAGGACTGGCGGGTTATGAACCCTGCCCAAGGGCGCGGGGCTCAGGTCCCCTTGATCCCACCCCTTTGGGCGGAGCCCATATGGGTGTGGGAGATCACCTCCTCATCGTTAGAAATCCAGAGTAAACAATAATTAACGTGAAAAAGATTCGTCTCCGTGAGGTCGATACTTGTGTGCAGGTTTAATCTATCTGTTATCTTTATTAATCACTATAATCCTAACTTTTATTAGGAAGTCCCCACGGATGTATATCGATCAACTTGAGTTTCAAACCTGATTGGGATTCCCTTAAGGAGCACTCCCGCAAGTTTAACGAGGAATACACACCCTCGTGGTTCCACGATAGTAAGCTAGGCGTCATAATACACTGGGGTCCCTACTCCGTCCCAGGTTGGGCGCCCCTCACGGGGGAACTGGGTGCTGTCTGGGAGACCCACGGGAGGAGGTACTGGTTCTTCAATAACCCGTATGCGGAGTGGTACTATAACTCCATGAGGATCAGGGGGAGCCCCACGTGGGAGTACCACATCAGGACCTACGGGCCGGAGTACTCCTACTCCAAGTTCGTTGAGCATCTCAAGGAGGAGGTCGGGAAGTGGAGGGCGGAGGACTGGGCCTCGCTCTTCAGTGAGGTCGGGATCAGGTACGTGGTGTTCGTGACCAAGCACCACGATGGCTTCCTCATGTGGCCCAGTGAGTACCCGAACCCCAAGAGGGAAGGATGGCATCTGGACAGGGATGTGGTTGGGGAACTGGCCTCCGCCGTGAGGACCAAGGGGCTCAAGTTCGTCACCTACTACTCCAGCGGCATAGACTGGACCTTCAACGACACCGTAATCGTGGACGCAGAGACCAACGAGGCAGCGAAGCCCAGGGACCAGGAGTACAGGGTCTACCTCCTCTCCCACTGGGAAGAGCTGGTGGAGAGGTACAGGCCGTCGATCCTCTACAGCGACATAGGTTACCCATTCGAGGAGGACCTCCCCGGGCTCTTCGCCCGCTACTACAACGAGGTCGAGGAGGGACTGGTGAACAACAGGTTCACGCCGAGGCACTACGACTTTGTTACTCCGGAGTATAGGTATAGCGTGAGGGAGGGAGTGAAGTGGGAGGTCACTAGGGGGTTGGGTTACTCCTACGGCTACAACAGGAATGAGACGATAGAGGACTGCATTTCCCTTCCCTCCCTGATAAGACTGGTGGTGGACGTGGTGAGCAGGAACGGCAACGTCCAGCTGGGGATCACGCCCAAGGCCAATGGCAAGATCCCCTCACACCAGGTGGAGCTCCTCAGGGGTCTGGGGCGTTGGCTCAAGGTCAACGGCGAGGGGATCTATGGTTCGAGGCCCTTCGACACGTTGACCGGGGCCAGCTCCTCCGACGGAGTGCCCCTGAGGTTCACCAAGGGCAACGGATCGCTCTACGTCTTCTCCATGCTGAGGCCGAGGGCTGAGAAGGTCAGAGTTCCCGGGATCTGTCCCTCAGTGGGGTCCAAGCTAGAACTCCTGGGGTATGGGGAAGTGAGGGACTGGGGAAAAGAGGGAGATGAGTTGTGGATTCGCTTCCCCAAGGACGCGGGCGAGTCCCCCGTCTACACCTTCAAGCTCTCCCCGCTTCCGAGTCCATGTGTGTAGGGCTATCCCATCCTCTGCCCATAACGAAGCTGGACTGAACACTTTTTCCGCGTTAATAGAATTGTATTTGTTACAATAATTTTTAGGGAGTAAGAATATTTTCCACTGGATGTGGGCCCTACCCAAAGGGGTGGGAATAAGGAGAGGGGATGTGAGTCCCTGTCCCTCCAAGGGGTCCCACAACTCACTCACCTTGAAGTTGGGTGGTTGAGGACTGATCCCCACGCTCGATCGTGAACGAAATGAGTGGAATGAAAGTGTGGGGACAAACGGCAAAAGGACGCAAATAATCTGTCACTTTGAGACTTCTCCACTTTATTTATATTCAGTTTCAAAATTTTACCCAGTCCCTAGAATTAGGTGAGGCTTGCCTTTCTATTTTCAGATCCCGAGACAGGGATCCGCCATTTGAAACGTGGAGACGCTGGTTTCTCCTCCCTAACTCCTTGGCCCTAAATCGGATCGGGGAGGAGGGTGTAAACGCGATGAGAAAATGGGAAGGACAGTTTAAAGAGGATTATCCACCCACGCCGGCTGGGCTTCATCCCTTACTCTTAAAGGGTGAAAACTCTCTCCCTTAAGCCCTTACGTCGATATCACTCAGTCCTTCCTCCCCCTCGCATCGATCCTGAGCACACCCACGGCTTTTCCCCCCTTCACTAACGTGGCCTCATCCCAAAGGTCTATCGTGGGACACACGTGATAAGGCGCCAGGACCACTCTCTCCTCCAGCTCCATTCCCTTCACCCCCTCTCCCTTGAGCACCGCATGTTCTTCCGACATGGAGACCACCTTCACCCCCTCATGTGACACCACTTCAGGGTAAACCCCTTGATCCACTGCTACACCCTTAGTCCCCACGTCTAGGACTACCCTGTCCTGTCCCTTGCTTATGACCTGAGCTAAGACGAGGGCTGCCACGTCCTCTATTGAGGCCACCCCTAGCTCCACCTGATGCACATCGTTGTAGATGTATGTCCCCGGCTGGAGCTCCGTCACCCCTTCCAGGTTAGCCCATATATGGGCTGAGGGGGTCCCCCCTACGGAGATCGTGTTCACCTCTCCACCCTCCTCCTTAATCACCTTAGCCACTCTCATGAGGTCCATCCACCCCCTCCTCACTTCCTCCTCCCTCTCCCTCCCATCCCTGATCCTAGACGTGTGGCCGTCATATCCCATGAGCCCCTCGAGCCTCACCCTATGCGAGTTCCTCAGGGCCTTGACTATTCCCCTCACCAAACTCACGTCGTTTGGATCTACGCCGCACCTGTGCATTCCCACGTCCACATCCAGGAGGACTTGGACTTCCACGCCGAACTCCTCGGCAGCGTCCTCTAAGACCTTGATCCCCTTGACCGAGTCCACAGCGACACTGATCCTGTGTCCCGCGCTTATGAGTCCAGCTATCCTCCTGGCCTTGGGCGAACCCAGGACTTCGTTACTTATGAGTATGTCCCTCAAGCCCCCCAAGGCGAATACTTGGGCCTCTCCCACCTTCTGTGCACATATTCCCGCTGCTCCTCTCCTGACTTGGGCGTGGGCCAAGGCCACGCTCTTGTGGGTCTTGGCGTGTGGCCTCAAGGCTTTGCCATTGGAATTTGCTAGGGACTGCATCCTGTCCAGGTTCCTCTCCACCCTGTCCAGGTCCACGAGTAGGGTTGGGGTTTCCACCGAGAGGTCCTGGAGCCTATACAACTCACAACCCCGCTATTACGTCCAACTCCACCTTGACCTTTGAGTTGGGGAAAGAACAGACAACCGTCGTCCTGGCCGGGGGACTGCTACCGAAGTACTCCTTGAAGAGGGAGTTCATCTCATCGAAGAAGCGGGGATCTGAGAGGTAGACCGTGACCTTCAGTGCCTTGTCCAAGGAAGTGCCCGCCTCTGAAAGGACCTTGGACACCTTGGAAATAGCGTTCCTGAACTGATCTGGGAAGGGTGTATCCCTCTCGGGATCGTGACCCGTCATGCCTGAGACATAGACTGTGTTACCGTGTATCACTGCGTGGGAGTAGGGACCTCCCTTGGTTAAACCCTTAACGTCTAATGTCTTCTTGGAACTCATGGACCCGATTTCGCAGGGAGGGTAATAAACTTGCGCCGTTATGTGGAGAGCGTTGGTACAGGGAAGGCGTTGTACCGTTTAATTTGAAGAAGAGGGCTGGGGATGTGAGCTTCGCGCCCTTGGCAGGTCCCACGACCCACTCACTGTAAGACTGGGTGGATGGCTTAGGGCTGAGTCCCTACGCTTGATCATGATTGAACGAAACGAGTGGAATGAAAGTGTGGGGACAAACGGAATGGTAGTCCACATAGATGTTCTCTACTCATTACCCTAAGCCAATGCCCACCTTAGGGTTTAGGACGTATATCGATGAGCTGACGTTGAGGGCTCGGTTGAGGTTGGCGTATGGGGTTTACCAAAGTTGGGAGTTAAGGGCGTGAAGCCCCGCCAAGGGGACGGACAGCCCTCATTTAATTAGTTCTTCAGAACTGTTAGCGATGCCAGCGACGCCCTCCCCAGCTCGATCGGGGAAATGGGACTGAGGGAGGGGTAACTAACTTCTCTCACTCCCCGTCTCTGGATCCCAAGAGTGGATCTCCCTTCAGGTTGGTCCTCTGATCCACTGCCCACTGAGTGTAACCCCTCACGGTGGGAACCATGAGCCCCCAAACCCTTCAGGGCGGGAAGGAAGTCGGCTAAGTCGAAGAGGATCCGCTAGGGAAGGGAGCATCGCAGTCCCCCCTCATAATCCCTTAGCTCGAGCTGAGGGCACCATCGAAGTGAGGGTTTAACAAAGAAGGGCATAGTGTCGACACTTATTATGTAAATTTTTTCTATGGTCGTCGTGTATTACCAATGGCTAAGCGCGGCAGGCCGAGGAAGTTGAACCCCGATCTCTCCTGCCCGTTCTGTAACAGTGACCACGTGATAAAGGGAGGTTAAGGGCAGGCAGAGGTACCTCTGCAGGAACTGCAATAGGCGCTTCTTCACGGACGCTAAGCACCCGCACCCCAGGTGGAGGGTTGAGCAGGCATTGAGGATGTACTCAAACGGGATGAGCGTGAGGGCGATCTCAAGAGTTCTGGAGTTGCTGCTGAGCACCGTGTTCGCCTGGATCAAGCGTCACGGTAAGAAAAGGTTCGTCGAGTTGGTCCGGTTATGGGGTGACGCCAGGCAAGTGGCGAGCAGAAAGGTGATCACAAAGGTAGTTGACGGGATGTGGACCTGCGCAGGAAGGCAAAGGCCTTCTACAAGTGGGTCTACACGTGCTTCGCCTACTTTGGGACTCTACGTGCTGTTTTCAGTTGGAGACAGGGACCAGCGGGCGTTCAGGGAAGTGGTGAAGTGTTTACCTGAAGGAGGTGGGTGAGCGACGACCACAACGTGTACTCGTCGTTGAGGGACCACACGGTGGTGTCGCCGGTGAACCCAAACGAGTCCCTCCACTCGTCACTGAGGGACAGGTCCGCTTCAAGAGGGCCACCAAGGCCGTGAACAGGAGCCTGGAGATGGTCAAGTACTCGCTAGCGTTGGTCCTGTGGGAGAGAAAGCTAATTCCGGAAATTTATATAATAAGTGTCGACACTATGAAGAAGGGCGTTCTCTCCCAGGACCTTCTCGACCTCCTTAACTCCGTTCTGTAAGGTTTAAATTCTTAAAATAAAAGTTAGCTTATGAAACCCCTTTCATATCTGTTCCTCTTACCCCTCCTCGTGCAGATCATAGGTGGTCTGATCTCCCCTTCTCAACTCTCTCATGTGCCGAACCTCCGGGTAAACCAGGTCCTCTCCCTCAACTGGGCTGGCTACGTCGTGGCATCTAGCTTCTCATCCCCGTCCCACACCGTTACGGCTGCTTACGGTTCATGGGTGGTCCAGACAGTGAGTCCCACGTTCAGACCCGAATACTCCTCACAGTGGGTTGGAATAGGGGGTTACTTCGCTGGGGATAGTTCCCTGATCCAGACAGGGACTGAGTCTGACTCCGCCCTTGGCACCACGTCCTATTACGCTTGGTATGAACTCCTCCCAGCGCCTGAGACAGTGATCCACGGCTTCACTGTAGGGCCTGGGGACAAGATCTTCGCTGAGGTCTTCGTGGTGAAGGTGATCAACTCCACCACTCAGGAGTGGAACATAACCATAGACGACGTTACAAGGGGAGAGCACTTCTCAATTCTCGTCGACTACTCTTCCTCCATGCTCTCAGCGGAGTGGATAGAGGAGAGACCCTCCATAGCCCACAGCCTCACCACTTTGGCCGACTTCTCCGTGTCCTACTTCGGTTTTGACTACACTGGGATCCAGATGACCGAGGAAGCCACGGTAAACGGCATCACAGGGACCATAGGACAACTGAACCACGTCAGTATAACCATGGTCTCCAGGAACTTCCAGGTGCTCGCGACTCCCTCTACCCTTTCATATGATGGAACTAGCTTCAGCGTCACCTATGGTGGCCCATGAGATGGGATTAGACCTTGCGTCCATCCTCACCTTTGATCAAGCTTTCCACGACCTTCAGCGGGTCCTCCACCCTGTCCAGCATTGACATCACGATCTCCACTGCCTTCTCGAGCTGTGGATCCCTCCCCCTCCCGTAGTCCTGGGGAGAGACGTCCACGGGTACAGTGGGATCGGTTCCGTAATTCTCTACACCCCAACCGACGTCCTTGAACCAGAAGGCGAACTGGGGCTGGGTAACGTATGTCCCATCCACGAGTCTGTGCCTAGGCGCGATCCCCACTACCCCTCCCCAGGTCCTGGTGCCCACCACGGGACCAAGGCCCAGGAGTTTGAAGGAGTGGGTGAATATGTCACCATCAGAACCGGCGTGTTCGTTAGTGACTAGGACCATGGCGGAGGTGGGGGAGAAGGGAGGATAAGGCACCGGTTTTCCCCTCCTAGGCTTGTCCACCCCTATTCTCTTCCTGGTCAACTTCTCCAGGAGAAGGTGGGAGACGTTCCCTCCCCCATTGTATCGCACATCTATTATTAGGCCATCGTGGTAGACCTCAGTGGTGTAGAGCCTGTGGAACTCTGCGAAACCCATGGGGCCCATGTCGGGTATGTGAACGTATCCGACCCTCCCTTTGGTCACCTCGTGGACATATCTCCTGTTCCTCTCCACCCAATCCCTATAAACCAGGTACTTCTCGTTCCTGAGGGTCTTCACCGCGAACTCCATTACCCTACCGTCAGGTTTCCTAACCCTAACGGTGATCAGATCCCCAGCCCTGTTCATGAGGAGGGATTGAGGGGTCACGCCCGCGCTCAGCTGCACCCCGTCGATCGCCTCGATGCAGTCCCCCTCCTGGACGTCGGCTCCTGGTGCCCTGAGTGGGGATCTCTCGCCCTCGTTGGACGGATCACCCTCGAAGAACCTATTCACCCTATAACAGTTATCGACGAACTTCAGCTCCACCCCGAGGCCGCCCACGGGGTAGGGCCTGTCCACCTGGTAGTCGCCGCCGATCTCATAGGCGTGGGAGGTCCCTGTCTCCCCCTGCATCTCCCTTATGACCTCTGACAGCTCGTATCGCGTGTTGACCCTGTCCAGGAGCCTTAAGTACCTGTTTAACATCTCCTCCCAGTCGAGCCCGTTAAGGTCTTCCCTCCAGAAGTTCTCCCTCATTAGCCTCCACGTCTCCCTTAGCATCTGCCTCCACTCCTTCTCGGGTTCCACGTAGACCTTCACCCTTGAGACGTCCACTAAACCACTCTTCCTCCCTGGTTCTTGCACCCCCATGTCTGGCTTCTTGTCCACCTGGAAGGCCCTGAGTTGGTTCCCTGACTTCACCAAGATCCAGTCGCCGCTCACCTGAAAGTCCTCCACGTTCTGGAGAAGTTGCTCCTTGATCCCAGTCTCGAGGTCGAAGACCTCCAACACGCCCGAAGGCCTACCACCAGACCAGAGCCAGCTCCTGCTCGCCCCTCTCACCGGGAAGGAGAGTAGGATCACTTTCCCCTTTACCGTCCTCAGCTTGACGTAGTTCGCAGGTTCCACCGGAAAAGGTTCCACCCTACCCTGAACTCCCTGAGGTTCGACCTCGGCCTTCGCTTCACCTTGGAAGAGGGGCTTATTGAAGAGTGAGGGGGCTGACCTATTGAGCGATGCGTAGAACGGTTTCGTAACGTTTTGGAACCCCATGTCGAAGAAGACCTGATCGAAGATTGGGTCCAAGGACCTCTTGGAGAGGTAGAAGAGGTACCTCCCCTCAGGATCGAAGGAGGGGGAGAAGTCCACCGAGTTGGGGGTAGTGACGTCGAATTTCAGACCGCTGGAAACGTTGGCTATCCTGATGTTGGAGGCATAGAGGTTCGCTGGGTAACTGTAGGCCAGCCACTCTCCTCCTGGGTGCCAAGCTACGTCCTCAATGACCCCGAACTCGCTCCTGTCTAAAAGCTTCGCTACCTTGCTCTTGACGTCTACTATCCAAAGCTCGAACCTATTATTGGAGACCGCGATCAGATCCCCCTTGGGTGAGGGCTCCAGGAACTCGATGAGGCCGAAGTCCACTTCCACCACGTCCCTCAATCCTCCCCTGAGACCCCAGATCTCAACCCTCTCCTCCCCTGAGGCATCTGAGACCAATGCCACCCTATCTGGGCTCAGGAACCTAACGTGTTTATACCTCACCCCGTTCCTCTCCCCCAACTGGATCACCGGTCCGTCCCAAGGCCTCATGAAGAAGGGTTTGCCCCTGATCGTGAGGCCCAGGGTTTCCCCACCTGGAGAGAGTGTGTACTCATTGAGGTTCCTCCAGATCTCCACGAACCTAGGCGCCCTCTGCTTTCCAGTTATGGATGCCTCTATCTCGATCCTCCTGAGCTCGCCATCAGGCGTGTAGAGGAATATCTCCCCTGCAGAGGAGAATACCACTTTCTCTCCGTCCGTGTTTCCGTTCCTAACGTAATACTCGGTGAAGTTCGTGTGTCTCCTGAGGTCTCCCCCTTCAATACTCACGGAGTACAAATTCCCAATTCCCTCGTGATCCGAGAGGAAGAAGAACCTCTCCCCCACCCACATGGGGGAGGTCAGGTGTCCAGGGAGGTCCAGGAAAGGGGAGAACTCACCCCTGTAGTAGTCTATCCAGAACTTGCCCCTGGTTCCTCCCCTGTATCTCTTCCAGTGGGGAAGTTCCTGCGTATTCCTCCCTATTACCACAGCCCTCTTACCGTAGGCTATGGAAGTGGCGGGGCCCAGGGGGAGCCTCTCAATTGCCCCGTTCACGGGGTCCACCGCGAAGAGATCGGTCCACCTCCTGAAGGGGGTCTGGTAATCTGAGGACACCACTACCCTACCGTCGGGCGTCCAGCCAGCTACGGAGGTGGTGGGACTGCCGAAGTAGGTCAACCTCTTAGGCTCCCCTCCCTCTGAGGGTATTACATAGACCTCAGCCACGTTCTGGTCATCCACTTGAAGCCTGGTGAAGGCTATCCACCTACCGTCAGGTGAGAACTTGGGGCGTAGGACTATGCCAAAGTCCGAGGTGAGCCTTGAGGCCTTACCCCCGCTCACAGGGACCTCCCAGAGGTCGTCGTCAGTTACGAAGATCACTCTCTCCCCGTAGACATCTGGGAAGAGGTAGAAGCCCCTCATGAGCAGGATAATGGGCCGAGTTGAATTAAAACCTTGCGGAAAATCAATGTGTCTGAAAGAGCACAGTGGGAGTAAGGGCTCTGAGAGGACTTTCCCCCTAGGGGATCTCTAGGGCTCAGTGCTAAGTTCGTCGGCTGGGAAAGCAATCGCAAGTCTAAGGATGGGCCCAAAGGGTGGGGGTCGGACTTTCATATTTCACGGTATTAATATCAACCCTCGTCCTCATTCCCCCCGGCTCCCCACTCCTGGGTTGGGGGCAGACCCTAAGCTACCACGTGGGTAGCCTCCATCGAACCTGCCCTCCCCCTCACTTCGCTCCTCGAGTTCACTGTAGGGTTCTACACAATTAAATAGACCACAAAATTCATAAACTTTACATTAAGAGTTAGAAATTATAAATGATACCAAATATAATTTTAGGGTTTATCGGAAACAGTTGGTGACGGCAAGCTAAGGATCCACAAGCGTAGGGTTCGGGATTAAGGCTAAAAGTTATTACCTCTCCCTTAACGACTACCTATGCAACCCCTTTACGTCCTAGGCATAATCGCTCCCATCGTCGCTTACGCCTCAATAGGAGCCTCGATCTACCTCTCCCCGTGGTTCAATTGGTTCAATAACGCCTTGAGCGACCTAGGAAATACCGCCAATAACGGTAGGGTGGCCTGGATCTACGACGGCGGGCTAATAGCAGCGGGGGTTTCGGCGGCAGTCCTCTTTGCACAGATCTCTGTACTAAAACCCTCCTGGGAGCATTTGGCTTGGTCCATACCCGGTGTAATTAGCTCAGCGGATCTGGCCCTGATAGGTATATTCAACGAAACTTACGGTAGGATCCACGGTATAGTATCCACGGTCTTCTTCCTGCTCATAACCGTCACCCTCCTGATCTTCAGTTACACCTCCTTCCCCATGGGAGTTCCGAGGCTCGGGGCACTCTCCTTAGCACTGGGCATAGCCTCGGGTCTAGTGTGGTTGGTCAGGTGGCCCTGGAGAGGAGTGGCGATTCAAGAGACGATCGCCTCACTCATGTTAACCGTCCTCCTGATCTCGGTCTCCCTCAAGAGGATCTGAGTCCAGAGGTCTTGATCCGCTCATAGTCTTTCACCCACCTCCCTACTGCACCGAGTCTCTTTCATACGATCATAACGCCTTTACGAAATGGAAGGGGATCTGGCCCCGGCTAATCCCTCGAAGTGGTGAGGCAATGAAACCCAAAAATCCCCGACCTTCCCAATCCCGTGGAGGATGTCGTAAAGAAAAAGAGAACCAGATCATCTCAACTGACCCAAAAGGTCTGAGACCTTATTCAGTACCTCCTTATCGAAGATGTCCAAGGGTAAGTCTATCCCTACCCCAGCGTTGGGGACATCTACGATTCCGAAGATCTTCATCTGCATTCCGCACACACTCAATATGGTGTAAGCCTGTGAGCCTGTGTAACCCAGTTTCTGCAAGAAGCCTATCGCATTCCGCAGTGCCTCTCTAGCAGCTATCGTGGAGTCCAAGTAATACTGCTTCTCTCCCTCCACGCTCAGACCCGCGAACGTGAGCCACCTGCCGTAGATGGGCCTTATGAATCCAGGCTGGTAGAGAGGCCATTTCCCGCCATACTTCTTGTAGCCCTCCTTCCAGAGTCCAACCTTGAGCGTTATCCTGCCGTCCATCTCTATGGCGTTCCAAGTCACTTCCCCATCTCCCTGGGCGAAGTGTAGGTCTCCCACTGATAGGTTCCCTCCAGGGACGAAAACGGGCAGGAAGAGCCTGGCCCCTATGGTTAAATCCTTTATATCCACGTTACCCCAGTTCTCCCTAGCTGGAACAGTCCTTGCAGCTTCCTTCGCTATCCTGGGGTCAGCTGGTAGAGCTGTGTCAGGATAGGGCGGATAGGCCTTCTCCTCCCCGTAGAGTGGGCTCTCCCTCTTATGCCAACTCTCCAGGAGGGATCTCGATGGAGCAATCCCTATAACCCCTGGGTGAGGAAGTGCAGGAACAGTTACTCCAGGAACGTGCCTGGATACTGCGAATTTATTGCCGTTCTTCATGTACCAAACTGATTTGAATGGGTCAGGGTAGACGTCCCTCAGGATCCCTCCGATCTTCGGGATCACGGCGGAGTAACCTATGCCGCTCAGAGACTCCACATTGAGTATATCCACCACCAGGAAGTCCCCTGGCTCCGCTCCCTTTACGGCTATGGGTCCAGTGATGGGGTGGACCCTGGAGAGGTCCAGCTTCTTCACGTCCTCTACGTCGTCCGTATCCTTGAGTTGGTAATCGTCGTAACCTATGGTTTCTAACCTGATCTCCTCTCCAGGACTCATTTCCAGTATGGGCTTTATGTCCGGGTGCCACCTATTGTGAACCTGCCCTCCCTGTTCCGCTGCCCTGACCCCCTGCTTGATCTGGACGTAATGATCAACCAAGGTGCATCTAAAGAGTTTAGGATTGGTAATTTATTAATTTTAGTTTAATCCTTTAAGTAGAATGATCTAGCGAAACTTTATAGCTGTAGGCCTTAAATCAATTTGAGCCACATGGCTCTTCAGGCCCTAGGAGGCGCCTTGGTGTATGTGGGGTTCGTCCTCGTGGCCAACGGCTTATGGATCCTGGGGAAGGTCAACGCCAAGGACGTCCTCATGCTCAACCTCTTCACTGGAGTTGTGACCTTCGCCTCCTCATTCTATTCGCTCATAGTGAACGGCTCAGCCCTGGCGTGGGCTCAAGGCCTACTCTTCTCCTTCACCTACCTGTGGATAGCCTCCAACATCCACAGGGGAATACAGGATCAAAGGGCTTTCGGTTGGTACTGCCTTTTCGTCGCCATAACTGCTGCCATAAGCGGAGCGCTTACCCTTCCTGAAGCCCTGACTTCAACGGGGTTTACGCTTTTTGAGTATTCCTATCTCACCTTCCTCTGGTGGCTCTGGGCAGCCCTTTGGGCGTCCTTCTGGGTCCTCCTGGTCCTCAAGAGGGGTACTACCCCTATAGCTTGGTTCACGATAGCCACAGGGATCTTGAGCTACGTTCCCGCTTTCGCCTATATGCTTCGAGGTTGAAAGTCGAGCTTTGAAGGCAGGAGAGTCCTGAGGAGGAACCTTATTCCCCTTCTCAGGGTAGCCGAAGCCAGTGGACCGAGAGAAGTCCCTGCATCTTTTGCTCATATTCCCTTCAAGGGGTTTGGGCTTCATAGTATTTCATAGTATTTCATATCAATCCTCAGCCCTTGGGCTTCACCAGAGTCACGGGAAGACCCGTTCACACCCCTCCGCCCCCTTAGCGGGATAACCCCAACCCACACCCGTGGTATTTCACGGATGTGGGGAAACCCGCACATCTTGAGGAAAATGTTGAGAGATGCGTTCAACTGTCTGTCCAAGGTGAACCCACACTTCTCGCAATGAAAAGTCCTGCCAACCTTTCGGGAAACCCGTCCACATCTGGGGCAGGACTTGGAAGTGAGGTGTGGGTTAACTTCCTTAACGAATGAACCGTATAAGGGAGCTTTGTATTTAAGCACGCGGTGAACAGTCCTCCATACAGTCCTGGAAATCTTCTTAGACAGCTTGTCATTAGCATCTTCAAACATCTCTTGCTTATTCAACTTCTCAACAGCAATCAGAGTGAGAGGATACATTTCCAGCAACTTATTCACGAACTTGTGAATATAATCTAGTACGCGGTTCCTCTCCCTATGGGAATGCTTCCTCATCAACTCCTTTCCCTTCCTACCGTGCTTAGAAGCAAAAGACTGTATTCTACCCCTCCTTAATTCCATACCGTATTTTAGACTGTACAACCCCTTCAAGGAAAACGTAACGAACTTCTCTCCATCATAAGCATCTAGTGTGTAAAAGGTTACTGTCAATTGAGAGAAAGTCTAGGGGAGTAAACCAAGGTAACTTATAACGGATATGGTAAATACACTTTATCCTCCTTTATCACGGGCTCACCTAGTTCAAGCCCCTTAACCCTTCGTGAAAACCAAGAGTGAGACCAAGAGAAGGTAATATACTCGTAAGGTCTTACAGTAATCCTAACACTCTCACCCTCAACTTTCCTAAGTGTTGACTTTATTCTAACGTAAACCTTCCTCGGTGTTGGTTTCCTTAACGATGCTTGCCCCTTCTCAGCCCTCCTCTTCTAACTCTTTAATATTGAGTAAGCATAATTTATAGCCTTATCAACATAATGTGAAGCCAGAGTGTTGATCTTCTCAAGCTCGTCTCTCAACACCTTGTACACTTCCTTTTTCTTAGGCAAGGTTATTTTGGCCTTTGTAAATACTTTCTTACCTTTCTTCACTTCCTTCCTCTCAACCTTGATCCTCTCCCATAACCAGTCTAAAGCCTTCTGCAGTAGGACTCTGTAATTCTCCAGTAGTACCCTGCTCTCCTCCTTCTTTTCGTTATTGATGGAGTGCGTTAAAACGTACTCCTCCTCTGGTTGAAATGATTCAAGCCTTAATTTCCTCAACGCACTTCTTCACCTTCTCATACTTATGACTCCTCATACCATACAACTTTCCGCTGAATGAGACCAAGATTGAGATCAAGTCTTCGATCAGTTCCTGCTCAGGTGTTTCGTCCTCCCTGTTCAACACGGCGAGCTCACAGTTGTGCGCTTTGCATACTTCCTCTACTATCTCGAAACCGAACCTTACCAGTCTGTCCGGATATGCAATGACTACTTTTGACACCTCGTTGTTGAGTATCATCCTTAACAACTTGAGGAATCCCTTCCTCTTCATGTTTAATCCAGATCCCACGTCTGTTATCACTTGGTCGTAGTCCTTAACGTTCTCCTCTAGGTATTTAACCTGGTTTACTAAATCGTCTTTTTGTGTGTTCGATGATACTCTTGCGTAAAGTATCGCTTTCCTCCTCCTAACAATACCCATTAACTTCTCTACGTCCTCTTCTCTGAACCTCCACTTCCCACTTTGTAGTATTACTGGTTTTATGTATCCTTTCTTTACGTATTCTCTGAGTGTTGCATAGGATATTCCTAAGCGTTGGCAGACTTCCTTAGGTCTTAGCATGGATTTAAGCCGAATTAGTGTCTTTTTTCCTTAGCTAAGGTAAGAGCGACTGACGGGGGTGTGTGGATTTCGTGTCTCAACTGCGTCCTTCAGGCCGACTTCGTCGTTTTCAGTTTCCCCAACCCAACACTTCTCCCAGCCTAAATCGTTGAGCCCTTAAGGTGGTACTCACATTAAGGCGAGAAAGAAGTGTTCTCCTCCTTCCCCATGGCGGATCAGACGAAGCTCGTGTGGGATCAGGAATTCCGAGCCAGGGTTGGAAAAACCATTGCCTATATTTCCAGCGTGGGAAAAACTTTATCATTCCTTGATCCGACCTCTGTCCAAATGATATCTGTGGTCTACGTCCGAGGATACCCGATCCTAGTCTACAGGAGCGGAGGGGAGGAGAGGACCTATTTGGCCGGCTGTCCCCATAAGAGGAGGCCCATTACGGCCCCTGGATATGAGGTCAAGGAGTACAGGATAATAAGGTGCCCCTTCCATGGCGCTGAGTTCGATCTGCTCTCAGGGGAGATGATAAAGCCTCCTGACTCCAAGACCCCCTGTCCAAGTCCCTGCAGGCTGATCAGGGCGATCCTCAAGGACGGAGATGTGGAGTTCCAAGGGGAGCCTTTCTCGCCAGAACTCCCTAAACCCAAGTGAGTTCTCCCTCATTAGGCGTCAGAGACCCAACCCTTAAGTCAGTCCACATTTCAAGAAGTGGCTCTCAACCTTTCGTCTCGCCAGGGACCTCGTCCCTAAGGGTAGGGTAGTTCACGCACACTGACTTCCTCCCCGCCCTGGAAGGATTCCCTTAGGGCGGTTCATCTTTCCCCCCATTGATTCGGGACTACACCCCTGGTGGGCAGTGGGTCAGAGGACCACCCCCACTTGAAGAGGGGACTTCCATCGGTGAAGTCCACTCCCTTAAGGGGAAAGGGAGGTGATGGTTGCCCCTCCCACAGTCCCACTTCCCTAGTCGAGCTGGGGAGGAGCATCTTTAGCGTCACTGAAAGGAATTTAGAAACTAATATTTAAATTGGGGAGCTATCCGTCCCCGCCCCTGGAAGGGGTGAGGCTTTCCGCCCCCTTAACCCCCAGTTTCTGTAAACGTTCATCCAAGACTCCGTGAAGTCGAAGGGGTGAGGTTGAATGAGGCCTCGAAAATTCGATGAAGTCCGAATCCCTAGCAGGAGATCATTTCAACTATCATAAGGGACTGAGCCCTTTTCGTGACCGAACTATGGGAGTCCATATACCTAAAACACGCATTTTTATTATTTCTCGTTAAATATTCTTAAATTCTGATTTCCTTCAACTCCCTCAACAGCTCTCCCTTCACTTCCCCTCCCCACTCCTCCTGAAACACCACCTCGGTGAGGGGCAGTCTGTTCAGCCATCCCCTTTCCTCCAGCTCTGGCCTCTCAGGGAAACGATCTACGTATCCCAGCGTTAGATAGGCCACAACGTCCACATCTTCTGGGATCTTCAGGATCTCCTTGACCTGCTCCTTCCTGAAGAAACTCACCCATCCCACTCCTATCCCCTCAGCCCTCGCTGCCAACCATAAGTTCCCCACCGCCAGGACAGCGCTGTATTGACAAGTCTCAGGCTGAGTGAGCCTCCCTAACACGTGAGGGCCGAACCTCGATGGATCACAGGTAACGGCTATATTGAGCGGAGTGTCCAGGATGGCTTCCACCTTGATCCTGTCGAAGACCTCCCTCCTTTCAGGGGGGAGGAGTCTGCGGAACTCCTCCCTCTGCTCCTCCACCAACTTCTTCACTCTAGCCCTCCTCTCCTTGTCCCGGATGAGGATGAAGTTCCAGGGCTGTGAGAACCCAACTGAGGGGGCCATATGGGCTGCCATGAGGACCTTGGCCAGCACAGGGGGTGGAATGGGGTCTTGTCTATATCCAACCCTCACGTCCCTCCTCCTCTTTATGGCATCGTAAAGATCCATATGGATAAGGTAACCTGTCACTATTTAAGGTTGTGTGCACTTCGCGTATACTGCACAGTAAAATTAAATATGCTTAAACAGGACAGCCTACTATGAGATTGTGGAAACCAAGATGGAAAAGGCACGATCCGATCCCTTCGACCTCCAGCTCTAGGATCTCATTCAAATGGAGTAAGTGGACACCCCTATGCCTGTTGGCCTTCCTATGCGTCGGCTTCCTCCTTCCGTTAACCGGAGAGTCTCAGCCCTCCCCTAACGCTTATCAGTCCTTTCCATACGCGTCCAACTACCCAGACTTCGCCTACACCACCGGGACAGCTACCTTGACTCCCAACTGGAACGTCTTCAGTCCTGCAGCTAACATAAACATATGGAGCATGGTGCTCGAACCCTTAGCATTCGCCGATTACCTCACCGGTAAGTTGACTCCTTGGCTCGCCTCCAATTGGACCTTCTCCCAGGGGAACTCCGTGTTGACTGTGAACCTCAGGCAAGGGGTTTACTTCTTCTACAACGGCACCTGGATCAACGGCTCCCACGTGACCATACTCTGGCCCTTCACTGCAAGGGACGTGGTAGTTACCTTTCAGGACTACTTCAGGGTCTACGGAAACCCATACGGGGTGAATGTAACAGAAGTCTCCCCGTATCAGGTGCAGTTTACCTTCCAGAGGCCCAACGTACAGTATGTGTACTACGTGATCCTAGTGCAGCCCATAGTCCCCTGGGAGCAATACTCCAACATGACAAACCCAGTTTCAACTCCTGTGCAAGTCCTCGTGGGGACAGGACCTTTCTACCTCTCCTCTTTCACCTCGACTCAGGCCACCTTGCTCAGGAACCCCTACTACTGGATACCAGGCAGGCCCCTGATCCCCAAGATGACCTTCTACGTCGCTGTCTCTAACGCCGTAGCCTTCAGCCTCTTGGCGAAAGGTCAGGCCATGTGGGGTGGATCGGGGAGCACCGGCTCAACGCCCTTCTCCAAGCTTTTCACCTACGCTGATCCACAGTATTACCATGGAATGGCGAGTATAGGAAACGGCTCAGGGGGGCAGGTGAACGTGCTATACGTGAACTACATGCACCTCAATTACTGGCCCTGGAACCAGTCGTGGTTCAGATATGCCCTGTCCCTTGCCTTGAATAAGACGCAAATAAGCATTCAGGCCCAGTTCGGCGATCCCAACGGTGGTCCTCCCATGCCCTCTGACTACTTACCCTCTCCCATGGAGGGGATATGGATAAACTCCTCCATAATCCAGCAGGCACACGCTGTGGAGCAGTATAATGTCTCCCAAGCTCTGCAGATCCTGGAGTCCCACGGCCTCAAGTTGATCAACGGTAGGCTTTCTTTCCCCAACGGAACTCCACTCCCCTCAGTGGTAATGATAATGTACTCAGGGTTCGCCGATGTGGCCTCAGAAACAGAGGCCATTTCAGAGGAGTGGTCAGCGATTGGATTGGCCACAGTGGTGGAGTCTGTCACTCCCGTTGTGAGGGCCCAGTACGCGCAAACGGGACAGTTCGACCTGGAGTGGTACCCCTCGAGCCAATATTCGCCCTACAACATATGGGGAATTCTCTTCATTCCACCCCTTATCCCGGGGACTGATGAACCTAACATCACACTAATGTTCAGCGGGAAACCCATTTACTCGGACTACGGTAGGTGGATCCCACCTAAGCAGTTCATAGACCTATGGTTCCAGGCGGCCAACACTACCAACGTAACGAAGCTCAAGCAGATCTACAGCGCCATGGCCGCGATGCTGGTAAAGGAAATCCCAGCCATACCCGTCACTTTCGAGGCCTATCCACGTTACCAGTACGAGGATCAGTACTACGTAGGCTTCGTGACTCCCCAATACTTCTACACATCGGACGTTGAGCCTTACGTTGAAGGAGACATAATGATGGTTCTGAACATAGCACCCAGGCCTCCGGGGATGACCCAGGACATGGAGGTGGCTTACACCAAGGCAGCTTTCAACGCCCTCATGGCCTTCATAAACGGGACTTCAAACACTGCGACGCCAATGTCTCTAATACAGATGCTGCTTTCCTCCTCTTCGACATCCTCCACGACATCCTCCACGACAACCACCTCCTTCACCACCACCTCCACCACAACTACCTCCACCACAACTACCACCTCAGTTACCTCTACCACCTCCACCACACCCCCTACGACAACTTCAACTTCCGTAACCTCCACTCCCTCCTCCACCTCAACGACCTCGAGATCCTCAGGGAACATCATACTGATTTCAGTTGCGGTTGTTGTAATAATTATAATAGTGATCGTCCTCCTAGCGTTCCTGCTGAGATCCAGAGGAGCCAGGTAAGGGAGTTCTAAATCTATAACGTTTTTTAATTCCAATTACATACTTGATCATTATGCCTTCCTACTCTAACCCCGACCTTATAGCCAGCGAGGTCAGGGATTTACTTCAACGCAGATTGGGGAGGGTAGTCCCTAAGGCTAGAGTAGTCCTCACTAGGGTCAGGCCCGGTGTGTTGGCGTTCGTCAGAGCGGGAGAGAACGTCATCTACCTCAACGAGATCCCATACCGCTCCTTCTCCGGAGACGTCTCTCAGTACCTATTCGTGGTAATACTGCACGAGTATCTCCACCTAGTAGGGGTTGCCGATGAGAGGGAGGTCAGGAGGATAACGCTCGACGTTATAGAGGAGACCTTTGGAGAGGACTCAACTGCTTACAGGCTAGCCCAGAACCTAGCCGATCCTCGTGATATCTATCTGAGGGAGTCGTGGAAGCAGTTCGGAAGGCCTAACACATACATGTAGAGATCACTGACTTCCTCCACGCCCCGGAAGGGCGAGGGTTTCCTTCAGGGGGTTCGTGGTTCCCAAGTGAGGAGTTACACCTGGTGGGCAGAGGGTCAGAGGATCAACCCCCACTTGAAGGAATGGGGAACCTCCATCCATAACCCCTGGTTCCACGATCGAGAATAAATGTGATGTCGGTTGCCTCTCCCACAGCCCCACTTCCTGAACCGAGCTGGGGAAGGGCGTCACTAGCTTCACTGATTGATCTTCTGAAAATGGTATGTGAACTACCCCGCCCTCACGGACGGCCCACCTCGCGATCTCCCGCTCCTCAGAGCGACCTCGATCCCCCCACAGCGGAGGTCCCACCGAACAGAACCGTTCTGTAATGCCCCGTGTGGAAGAGGGGTTACGGAGGATCGCTCTCCACAGGCCTGAACCCCAGTCCCGAGGGTACGACCTCAGCTCTTACAGCCGGAGGCCTGATAAAACAAACGACAAGCCTCGCCCTTCAGGGCGGGGTAAAAGTTTTTAAATTCTGAATACTTTAAAGTGTTGTGGAATATAAATCAACGAGGTATGTAAAATACCTATGCAACTATCACTTCGTATGGATTCCTAAGTACCGTAGAGACTTGTTGGTTGAAGATGTTGCTGAATACATTAAAGAGATCCTGAAGTCAATCGCTAGGGAATTAGGTTGTGAAATAATAGCCCTAGAAGTAATGCCAGACCACATACACTTGTTCGTAAACTGCCCACCCAGATATTCACCATCATATTTAGCAAACTACTTCAAGGGGAAGTCTGCTAGACTAGCTTTGAAGAAATTCCCAGAAATAAGAACTAAGGGAAAACTCTGGACAAGAAGCTACTTCGTGTCAACAGCTGGTAACGTATCAAGCGAGACAATAAGGAAATACATTGAAGAACAGTGGGGGAAAGAGGGTGAAAAGAACTAACGTAGTTAAACTAGTAGTGGATAAAAACATCCACGAGAAGCTGAAGGAACTAGCTATAGTAACTGCCAAATGTTGGAACGAAGTGAACTGGTTAAGAATGCAACAGTTTAAGAAAGGGGGAAGAGTCGATTTTACCAGGACGGAAAAGGAGGTATATGAGAAGTACAAACACGTGTTAAAGGTTAACGCACAACAAGTTACTAGGAAGAACGCTGAGGATTGGAGGAGCTTCTTCTCCCTAATTAAGGAAAAGAAGGAGGGGAAATTGCCAAAGTGGTTTAAACCTAGACCTCCAGGCTATTGGAAGGATAAGAGTGGAAAGTATAAACTGATGATCGTCATTAGGAACGACCGTTATGAGGTGGATGAAGGCAAGAGGATTATTTGTTTGAAGGACTTTAAGCTAGCCTTGAGGTTTAAAGGGAAACTAAAATGGCACGGGGAACAGGGTAGATTAGAGGTAATTCATAATGGGAGGAGTTGGTATGCCCACATTCCAGTTGAAGTCGAAAATGCAATCAAAGGTAAGGGTAATTTAAGGGCTTCAGTGGATTTAGGGATCGTTAACTTGGCAACGGTATATTTTGAGGACGGAACATGGTATATTTTCAAGGGTGGTGGCGTTCTCTCTCGATACGAGTATTATGGTAAGAGGGTAAGTGGGGTTCAGAAAGTTTTAGTAAGGCATGGGCAAAGGAGGGGTAGGAAGCTTAAACTGCTTTACGATAAGAGGAGGAGGTTCTTGAAACACGCGTTAAACAGTATGGTTAGGAAGATAATGGAGGAGTTAAGAGAAAAGGGTGTAGGCGAGGTTGTTATAGGTTATCCTAAAGAGATTAACAGGAACCACGGCAATAAACTCACGGTGAACTTTTGGAATTATAGTTACGTTATTAAGCGTTTTGAGGAGGTAGGAGAGGAATTAGGGATTAAGATAACGAAAGTAGACGAATCCTATACCTCTAGGACTTGCTCCCTGTGCGGGGAAGCCCATGAGGGTGGGCGTGTTAAACGTGGTTTGTTTAAGTGTCCCCGCATGGGGAAAGTTATAAATGCGGACTTGAATGGGGCGATAAATATTCTACATATCCCCGAGTCCCTAGGATCTGGGAGTGGAGGGCAACTCCCAGTGAGGGATAGGGGTAATGGGCTGAAGGCTCAGCCCGCGGTCTACCGCTGGACGAACGGAGCGGGGTGGGTAAAACCCACTAGCTATGAGGTGATGAGGATGAAGGCGGTAAACCACAAACCTATGATCCGCCCTGAGGGAACCCTCGCCCTTCATGGCGGGGAGGAGGTCAGCGCGATGACTGCATAGAGTGCGAATTTGAGCCAGCCGAAGACTCTGTTCACCTTAGCGAAGACCTCTATGCCGTAATAGTTCAGGGGGACGAAGAGGAGGATCAGTGCCACGGCTACGATCCCGCCCGCGAGGGTCAAGTTACCGTTGGGTTGAAGCACCTGGGGGAAAAAGTAGTGTACAACGAGCCCCACGAAGACGTAGGCCTCTAGGGGAGGGATGAAGAGGTACCAGATGAGGTCGGCCATGGCGTTTATCAGGTTAGTGGCCTGACCGTGGCTGTATATGGAGAACCTCGAAGGTCCCCCGGCCTCTGGAAAGTCCTGGGAGATATCGATATAGGTCAGTGCCACGAAGAGGTATAGCACAGGTGCCAAGGCGTAAGCTAAGATTCCCGCTGGCCCCGCTGAACCCACTGCCTTCTGCGCTCCGTAGAATATGGCACCCCCTATGGAGCCCGCTATACCTATCAGTAGGAACTGGGTCAACCCCAGGTTTTTCCTCAGCTTTCCAGGATTGGAGTTAGTGGACATAGCGCGTTCATGTGGGGAACTTATACTTAAGTTTTTCGTGAAAATTTATCACGTTAGAGAAATATACTTTTTGGAGCATGAGATAGAATATTATAATTTTTCCGTAATGTGTTTTGAGGGGTGATCGATGTTTATATATAACGTTTACCTCAATGGAGGTTGGGGGGAAGACCCCTTCCGTGAGGGCTGAGATAAGTTCACGTAAGTATAACCGCTTGGGAGAAAACAACAGTCACAACAAACCCTTAGTCAATTCACGTCTTTCAACAGTTGGATCAGGGAGTGGAGAGCCCGCTCCATAAACGCCAATACCATGGACGCACTTGGAGTCAGGGTAGAAAATCTTAAGAACTCTCAAAGGGGGAGTGGGCTGTGTGTCCTCAAGCTAAAGTCCCTCTCGAGAGGTGTCATCGCTGTATAGACTCAGGGAGGATCTGGTCCTCTTCCTGATCTACGCCCTAATTTGGGCTGTGGTGCCGGTTTACGGCCTCTTCTCCTCCTACATCCTCTACTCCAGGGGGTTCTCGTTATTTGAGGTAGGGGCTTTTGGGAGCGCGTATAACGCTATCTCCATGGTGGGACAATACGTGTTCGGTCATCTCTCCGATTCCCTGAGGAGCAGGAGGAAGTTCCTCCAGCTTGCAGAGTTGTGGATCCTGATCGTCAGCGTCTCCCTCTCCGCCATCCCGAGCATTACTGCTTACGTTGTCGCAGCCCTCGCCTCCGGGTTCATGGCTGGAGGATTCAGCACCGTCATACTCGCCTCCTCCTCGGAGATCTCCAGAGGAGGAATGGGGAGGAACGTGAGCTTCGTCAGGATAGGGGGAGCAGTGGGGTGGATCGCGGGGAGCCTCACGATCCCCACACTGCTTACACTTTACGGCTTCAGGACGCTCTTCCTCATCCTGTCTTTGGAGGCAGCCTCAGCCCTCCTCGTCTCCTTAACTCTCCTGGGTGAGACCTACAGTGAACATGGATCTAGGAGATCGAGGAGGGAGGCCAGTTTCCTGCTCTACGCATATGCCTTCACGTCGGGGATCTGCGTATCCGCAGCCTCCTGGCTCCTCCCGGCATATGTATACTCCACCTCAGGGACCCTGATCTACTTGGGAGAGGTCATCGCTACAGGGGCCGCAGCGGAGGTACCCTCCATGTTCGCTGCGGGGAGGATCTTCGACAGTCCAGGCAAGGTGAGGAATTACCTAATAGCCCTTAACGGGGCGATCCTAGGCTCAGCGTTCCTGCTTTACGCCTTGATCCCACTCAACAGCTTGCCCTTGGCCCAGGCGATCAGGGGTGTGGGATACGCCTTCTTCATAGTAACCACGCCCGCACTCCTGGTGAGCAGGAGCACGTCCAGGGGGAGGAGCTCGGGTATATTCTTCAGCTCCTTCTCGGCAGGATCCCTAGCCGGAGGAATCGTGGGGGGAACTCTTTCCTCCCTCCTGGGTCTGAGGCCTTTCTTCCTACTGATCTCTGGACTGATCCTAGTCTCCTCGGTCCTGGTTAACTACCTGGCCAGGAGAGAGCCAATTTAGGGAATGATTTCGTGGACTTGATCTGACTTCCTCCCCGCCCTGGTTCCAGGCGGCTCATAGTTGTCACCGTGAGGGGTTAAATCCCTTACTTGGTGGGACACTCGGGTGGCTCAGAGGCCCCCTATGAGTGGGGAAACTTCATCCTAACCTCTGGTTCCGTGAGAGGGAATAGAAGGTGCTGATGTCCCTCCCTCAGTCCTATTTCCCCAGTGGAGTAGTGGAAGGGCATCGTTAGCTTCACTGGATAATAAATGAAATAAGTATAGGGAGCTGTCCGTCCCCTTGGCGGGGCTTTACGCCCTTAACCCCCATCATTGTAAACTGAAGTTCGTTAATTTGACCCTACAGATCTGGCGACGTTAAATGGTACCAACGATTCACGTTTCGGAAATGTTAGTGACTCCATGTTGTCCATAAGGAGGAAGGACGCAGGGAGGAAGGGTAGTTCTCTTCCGTCTTCCTCGTCAGAGACCTAGTCCGCGGAGGCGGGGGTAGTTCATGGACTCGGGATCAGTTGACCTGACCTCACCCCAACGCCTATAAACCCACAAGAGTTGTAGACTCCATGAGCTCGATCGAGATCGTCCCTGAACCCAAGGCCCTGAACTTCAAGGGTCAGTATTACGACTTCGACGGATTCTCGAACTTCGACGATTTCCTCTCGAGGGAGTTCCAGGTCCCGTGGGGTTCCTGGTCCCTGGACTTCACCCAGGCTGGACCGAACTCCTGTGACCTGGAGGTGGAGAAAGGGGTGATCAGGGCCAGGGGTGACAGGGGCATCTGTTACGCAACTGTCCTCCAGCTCCTGAGGCAGAGTCCCCACTCCTTGCCCGCGGTAAGGGTGCAGGAGAGTTTCCGCTTCGACTTCAGGGGGTTTCACTTGGATGTGGCCAGGGGAGGAGTGCCCACCGTTGAGACCCTCAAGGCTATCCTCAGGTGGCTCTTCCTTCTCAAGTATAACTGCTTCGGGATATACGTTGAGGACCTATTCCCCTGGTCCTCCCACCCAGAAATAGGGGTTCACAGGGGGAGGTACAGGACCCAGGAGTGGGAGGAGGTGGAGGAATACGGGAGGAAGTTGGGCATAGAGGTCTTCCCATCCCTAGAGCTCCTGGGGCACATGGAGAGGATCTTTGCCCTGCCCCAGTATTGGAGGTATAAGGAGATGTGGTGGTCCAGGGAAGACGGATGCATAGATCCAACGGATGAGGGGGCCAAGGGATTGGTCCAGGACCTCTTAGGGGACGTCCTGAGGACCTCCAAGGCCCAACACGTCCTAGTAGGGGGGGATGAGACTTGGTCCCTGGGTAGGGGGAGGAGTCTGGACAAGTCAGGGGGGCAATTCAGAGGACCTGAGCTCTACCTCTCCCACTACTCCTCTATAATAGGGAGAGTGAGGGAGGCAGGCAGAACCCCGATACTCTGGGGGGACATGCTCACTGGTATGTACCTAACCGAGGAGGAGAGGAGGTTCTGGGCCTCGGTTAAGGAGAGCGACATATGGAGGGGTTCCATAATAGCGAACTGGGACTACTCCCCCAGTCCTGTGGAGAAACTGAAGGAGAAGATCCTGAACGTCGGACACCTGGAGAGGCAGATAGCCTGCCCCGGCCTATCCAACTGGAACAGGTTCTACCCCAATTTCGACGTAGCCCTGACCAACGTGACCAACTTCCTCAAGGCCGCGAAGGAGGTGGGGATCATGGGTTTCATGATCACGGCTTGGGGTGATGATGGCTCAGAGTGCCTCTTCTCCCTGCTGAACCCATTGATCCTGGCCTCCATGGAGATCGCTGAGGGGAAGGGGGAGTGGGAGGGGAAATACGGGGCGCTGAGCGGGGAGGACTCCAAGGTGATCCAGGCCAGGAAGTCCCTGGGGAGGGCCTCCGTTGCTGACAATTTGAAACAGGTGATCTACTTGGACAGATCCCCGTTCCTCAGGGATCGGGAGAAGGTGCGCGGGGAGCTGGAGGGAGTCCTGGAGGAGCTCCAGGGTTTAAACCTACCCGAGGACCTCTCTGTGATCAGGGAGTTGGTGAGGGTGGGGCTCAAGGTGTTGAGGGAAGAGGCAACACCCTTGGACTTCCAAGGCCTAGTAGAGGCTTACGCTAAGGCGTGGTTGAGAGAGAGGAAGCCTGAGGGGCTCTCCCTCATACTCTCGAGGCTCAGTAGATCGCAGTTGATCCTGAGGTTCGGACTCAGGGGGTAGGGGAGGAGTATGGAGATCAGGGTTGAGACAAGGGACGTGGAGAGAGGAGTGACACTCGTAGCTTCAGAATACATGGAGTACGATCTGAACCTGGTTTTATTGGACAGAGGTATGAGGGTTCTCCTGGACACCTCCACCTCTTATCACATCCCGAGGATCTGTGAGGTGGTTGGTCTACCCCACGTGGCGGTGATCTCCCACAGTCATGAGGACCACGCAGGGGGAAGTGGGTTCCTGGCATCCAAGGGGGTAATAACGGTGGCCCACAGGATCACCGCGGGTTTCCTCGCAGACGCTAGGACGGCGGTGGACAGCTTCTTCCCTGATTATGTGAGGCGAAATTTGAGCGAGGGGGAAAGGGTTAGGTTGGAGGAGGTATTCACCAAGAGCCTCGGAGAACCCAAGGTGACCTCCACCGACCTCAAGGTAGAAGGGGTTCAGTGTCTCCCAGGTTTCGGTCACACACTGGGTTCTATCCTGTGCAGGGTTGGGGAGGTCCTCTTCACCGCTGATAGTATACAGGGGGAGGGAATAAGGGGGAGGGAGAGCAGGTTGTGGAACATGCCCCAGGTCGTGTCCATGAGGGACTACCTGGTGACCCTGGGGAGGGTGGCGAGGATGAAGGTGGAGACCTTGATCCCCGCCCACAATTACCTCCCCTCTACCTCCAGGCTAATCCAGGGGTCCGAAGCGGACAAGTTCGTTCACTCCTCGCTGGAGTCAGCGCTGAGGCTTCTGGAGATCGGGGAGTCCATACTCAACGAGGAACCTCTGACGCTCAGGGAGTTCGCCAGGAGACTCTCAAAGGAGTATAACGGGAGGGATTCCGTATACGGAGGTGCCCTGGTGACAGGGAAGGCGATCCTGGATTACTTCAGGCCTGTGATCAAGAGGGTGAAGGAGGGGGACGTGGTTTTGTATCACATCCCTTAGCCTGGTCTTGATCCCTTTGGGGATTGGGGAGAGTCCCCTTCATCAGGGTGGAGCAGTCACCGTTCCAAGATTCGTAAAGGGGAGGCGATTCCCAGCTCCGCGTGGACTCGTTGAGGAAGACATAAGATAAGACCAGGAGTGGTACTGCCATTACCAACGGGCTCAGGAATTACGTCCCGGATGGGGGGTTAGCGATGACTACAACGTCTACTTGTCGCTGAGGGATCACACGGCTCCCCGGTGAACCCCAACGAGTCCCTCCTCCCTGAGGGACGGGTTGGGTTCAAGAGGTGATCAAGGCCGTGAACAGGAGCCTAAATGGTCAAGTACTCCATAGCCCTGGTCCTGTGGGAGAGGGGGCTTATACCGGAATTTGTAACTAAATGACCACACTACGAAGAGTTAAAACAATTATTGAATATATATGGAAATTTAATCAAGGAAAGAGAGATCGCGAACGTAGTAAGTCAGATGCCCGAGGATGCACGGGTTCGACTCCTAGAGCTTCTACAGGGGGCGCAACATGATGAGTCTCGATGATGTCTCAAAGATACTAGGTCCGAAACTCCCACAACTATTAACTATGCTCACGTCTCTCTCAGCTGACCAACTGTATGGCGGGTGTTCGAGGCTACGGCCGAGCCACCGCAGCTGCAGGACACTTCATATGATGAGGTCGCCAGGGAGGTATATGTCACGATCGTGTTCAGGCCTAAACCAGCTGTTCCCATGGACGTCTATGCGACCCACGTGGATCACAGTGTCCAGGTCTTCGCTCAATTCATTAAGAACCTGGTCCAGCAGCCACATTAAACCTACTTTGTTTCTCTATTCCCCATGGCTTGCGAGAAATGGGAAATAAGGTTTTCAATGAGGAAAGCTAAGGACTATCGAGAGTTCAACGAATATGTTACAGACAATTTTAATGATAAGCTAATAATGTTAATCCTTGAAAAATTAACATTACTAAGAAGAGATCCATTAAGCTACGCCAGGGAGAAGCTAGGAGGGTGAGCTACCCCGCCCTGAAGGGCGGAGCTTCCTGCTTCATAACCCCACCTTGCCCGTAGCTTTTCACTACGGGTAGAGGGCGAAGCTCCACAGGCACTAAGGATGGCTCCCATCCCGATCTCCTCA
>Ga0208548_100143_pt1 | contig 35760 bp, 33 predicted proteins | sample ECH_Chost_MetaG_FD_187133 | JGI IMG/M metagenome (GOLD analysis project Ga0208548, IMG submission 187133) | Hot spring microbial mat communities from Yellowstone National Park, Wyoming, USA - ECH_C host_MetaG (SPAdes) (version 2) | ecosystem: Environmental > Aquatic > Thermal springs > Hot... | reverse complement strand
TGTAAGGGGTGAGGAGGTAACGTCCAAGGAGAGGTGGAGGCGATCAGAGGTACGCTGTCTCCCTCCCCCTGCCTGGAAGGCGTCGGCGAAGGTGGTCATGGTTTTCAATTCCTTTCTGGGATGCGACAGGAATAGATACAGCTGGTGGTACCTCGTTAAGTCCCTTTCAATTCCTTTCTGGGATGCGACAATAACACAAGAAGTGAATCCAGAGACCGGCAGACAGACTTTCAATTCCTTTCTGGGATGCGACGTTCCGGGTTTTTGTTTTTCCGGAACCAAGTGGATAACCTTTCAATTCCTTTCTGGGATGCGACAGTTATGAAAACGCTGTGCTACAATGATGTATACAAACTTTCAATTCCTTTCTGGGATGCGACAATCGATAGAGTCCAGACTTCAAACGCTTAAGGCCAAAAACTTTCAATTCCTTTCTGGGATGCGACACGTGAAGCTATCGGGTGCGAAATATAACTATTACATAAAGCCTTTCAATTCCTTTCTGGGATGCGACAATCTTTGTAGGATTATTTGTCTTTCGCCATCAGCATCTTTCAATTCCTTTCTGGGATGCGACGTATTGAGCAATTAGCACGGGGGTTATGCCCTAGGTCATTCTTTCAATTCCTTTCTGGGATGCGACGTATTATACATGGTAGAGTACGACGTAGATAAAAACTACTTTCAATTCCTTTCTGGGATGCGACAAAAAAGGAGAGAATGGGGAGGGGCGAAAGGTTTAAATCTTTCAATTCCTTTCTGGGATGCGACCTAAAGTCTTTGTTCGGGATGACTACTACGTGCACACACTAACTTTCAATTCCTTTCTGGGATGCGACTTAGCTAATTGTTATATTATATATTGCACTAACTAGCTCTTTCAATTCCTTTCTGGGATGCGACTTGGGGATATCAATGCGTTTTATGTCGCCTCCTTGGAAGAGCTTTCAATTCCTTTCTGGGATGCGACATAAACAACGGTTTTGCCTTAGATGTTGGATGGCTTGATCTTTCAATTCCTTTCTGGGATGCGACCAAAGCAGTATAAGCCGATTTTCTACTACAAAAACTTTACTTTCAATTCCTTTCTGGGATGCGACAAAGTTGTAAATAAGAGATATTCTAACGTGTGGTATGCGAAAACTTTCAATTCCTTTCTGGGATGCGACTTTTATCAGGTCACCCCGGTCAAAGCCGGGGCGTATGTCTTTCAATTCCTTTCTGGGATGCGACTTTTGTCGCCAATAACGGCGACAGAAACTTTTATTATCATCTTTCAATTCCTTTCTGGGATGCGACTTCAAGTTTTTGTTTTTTCCGGTGTTCGGTGGATAACCTTTCAATTCCTTTCTGGGATGCGACCTAATTTTGACATATTAACAATCAGAGAAGTGCTTAACTTTCAATTCCTTTCTGGGATGCGACAATATTGTAAACTTGTAAGTTACAACTAATTCTACATATTGCTTTCAATTCCTTTCTGGGATGCGACCAAGACGATACGGTGAAGAAGTTCTAGAATTGAATGAAAACTTTCAATTCCTTTCTGGGATGCGATAAAAATGCAGTTAAGCAGAAAAAAAGAGAAGAAACTTTCAATTCCTTTCTGGGATGCGACATATTGATTCTTTACAATTCGCATTTCTTCTCGGAGAAATCTTTCAATTCCTTTCTGGGATGCGACAGGCCCCACGCTGACGTTGCTTTCCTGCACGGAGAAAATACTTTCAATTCCTTTCTGGGATGCGACCACAACAATAAGAAAAATACAACATAAAAAAATAGGCAACTTTCAATTCCTTTCTGGGATGCGACAAAATGGTGGTACATGTCTATAGTTTTAAGACAATTCTTTCAATTCCTTTCTGGGATGCGACTCAGCTGAGTCCATGAGGGAATTGTTTGACCCTAATAACCTTTCAATTCCTTTCTGGGATGCGACGGGATATGTGGTTTACATGGGCGACCCCACCGAAGTTCTTTCAATTCCTTTCTGGGATGCGACATGTTAACACTTCAATTGTGTCGCTCTGACCCAAGATGTACTTTCAATTCCTTTCTGGGATGCGACATAACCGGTATGTGCGGCCCCTCCAGAACAATCCATTATTCCTTTCAATTCCTTTCTGGGATGCGACATTCGCGATTAACGCCTTAATAGTGCGGCCGAGAGGCGTCACTTTCAATTCCTTTCTGGGATGCGACCAGGTCATAGCGGCCTGGTTTAAGGCTCCTTGGGGGGAAAACTTTCAATTCCTTTCTGGGATGCGACCTTTAAGTTCCCCGGACCACAAGGAGGTCACGGTGACACTCTTTCAATTCCTTTCTGGGATGCGACATGAAATAAACAATTCTTCTTTTTCATCCTCATCAAAATATCTTTCAATTCCTTTCTGGGATGCGACTTACCAGTAACTCAGTTAAGCATAAAAACGCCAGACGACATCTTTCAATTCCTTTCTGGGATGCGACAGAACGTTGTGCAATACCAATAACTCTTGATGATACTTTCAATTCCTTTCTGGGATGCGACCCGTCCTCGGCGAAATTGAATACTGCGAAGTCTCCGACTTTCAATTCCTTTCTGGGATGCGACTAGTGACGACGGCAATCCTTCGCCTAGGGAGAAGATATCCTTTCAATTCCTTTCTGGGATGCGACCTATCTGTACTTCTGAATCATTCGTTAGTGTTACAGGGGTCAGCTTTCAATTCCTTTCTGGGATGCGACAAGGCGTATGACGAAGGCAAAGTAATGCTACTGAAGGCCTTTCAATTCCTTTCTGGGATGCGACCGTCGGAAATGTTGCAAGTTCATCGGGGCCACTACTCCTACTTTCAATTCCTTTCTGGGATGCGACGCATGGTCCCAGCGTTGACCAGGAGTAACGCGTAAAGGTCTTTCAATTCCTTTCTGGGATGCGACAATATTTGTGAATTAGTGGAGTTCCTCACGATTACCTCCGCTTTCAATTCCTTTCTGGGATGCGACGTACTTAAGAGAGTCCTAAAGCCCCTGGGTAAAAAGAAGATCTTTCAATTCCTTTCTGGGATGCGACTTACTTTGCGACATTAGGTGTAATATTTAAACCTGTTACTTTCAATTCCTTTCTGGGATGCGACGGAAAGTGTTATACCTTACAGAGAAGGGCATGAAAGAGTTCTTTCAATTCCTTTCTGGGATGCGACCTACGCCGTACTGGAAAGGAGAGACGGCAAAGTAGGAGACGTCTTTCAATTCCTTTCTGGGATGCGACAACTAGATGACGACTTCGTGTTCAGGCTGTCATACGTTCTCATCTTTCAATTCCTTTCTGGGATGCGACTCTGACAGATTATTGCTAAATCATCTTCTTGCGTCTTTACTTTCAATTCCTTTCTGGGATGCGACTAGAGAAAGATGGATGGAATTTACAATATTTTGATGAGGACTTTCAATTCCTTTCTGGGATGCGACATATTTCAAATCGTTTCTTTTCTTTTTCTCCCCCTCTACTTTCAATTCCTTTCTGGGATGCGACTTGTGACTCTGTTATGTTTAAGAATTGGTCGAAAGGTGCAGGTGTCTTTCAATTCCTTTCTGGGATGCGACGCAAATTCAAATATTAGTATTGACCTTCCAACTTTAGGCTTTCAATTCCTTTCTGGGATGCGACATTGGGAAAGCATCTATCAGTTCATGATACAGCAAAGGACTTTCAATTCCTTTCTGGGATGCGACTCAAATGTTCCGCTTTCTCAACAATTTCAAAATTTATACCGCTTTCAATTCCTTTCTGGGATGCGACGAATGGGTCTTTGCCGGGGAGCCCGAGTTGGACTCTCCAGACTTTCAATTCCTTTCTGGGATGCGACAGTGCCTTCTGGAGGGTCCAAATACCATTTGCAATACCACCTTTCAATTCCTTTCTGGGATGCGACCTTAATTTGCAAATCTTTTAGCAGTGACTTTATATATTCTTTCAATTCCTTTCTGGGATGCGACTCAGTTAAGCCAAGAACAGTTAAGTGAAGAACAGATACGCTTTCAATTCCTTTCTGGGATGCGACAAGGACTTATTTTAATAAGGGTCGAGAAAAATCCAGCTTTCAATTCCTTTCTGGGATGCGACTATTTGTCACCGCCGACAATAGAAGGACTACAGTTCTTTCAATTCCTTTCTGGGATGCGACATTTAAATATATTATTTCTGTTAATGCCAGTGTGGTTTACTTTCAATTCCTTTCTGGGATGCGACGTGCCCAGAGGACAACACTAAACTCGTTGGCACTGCAGCTTTCAATTCCTTTCTGGGATGCGACGATAGAAAAGTGAGTTACTATGACGCCTCCTCACTAGACTTTCAATTCCTTTCTGGGATGCGACTCAAAACTACTAAACATACAGACGGATGCCTTTGAACTTTCAATTCCTTTCTGGGATGCGACAGTGAGGTGGTCAACTGGTTGAAAAGGAAGAGGGTAGTCTTTCAATTCCTTTCTGGGATGCGACGTGGATGATAGCCGTGAACGCCTGCGGGTTAACGATGGTGGCTTTCAATTCCTTTCTGGGATGCGACTTGCCTTAGATTTGGTTTTTCTCACGTGGTTTCAAATAACCTTTCAATTCCTTTCTGGGATGCGACCAATTTCAAGTAATTTATGGCAATGTTGAAATATTCTTTCAATTCCTTTCTGGGATGCGACATTTTTAAGAAGCCTCTTGAGCAGAGCTTTAACCAATTTCCTTTCAATTCCTTTCTGGGATGCGACCATATATAAGAGTAAATTATAGATATAACAGACCTTTCTTCTTTCAATTCCTTTCTGGGATGCGACAGAGCAGGGGGGTCAAGTATCCTCCTGCTCGCTCTGCGTACTTTCAATTCCTTTCTGGGATGCGACCCGACTACCCCACGACTCGGGATGACGACGCCCGTCATCTCTTTCAATTCCTTTCTGGGATGCGACATATAAAATTAAATTTATTTGTTGATTTGCAGTAGCTACTTTCAATTCCTTTCTGGGATGCGACTAATTTTTAAAGTCTTTATGCGAAATTACAAAAAAGCTTTCAATTCCTTTCTGGGATGCGACCATTGGAGTGGACCATCCTCGGCGAAGTCGAATACTGCTTTCAATTCCTTTCTGGGATGCGACATAAAGGAATTAATAAATAAAACATTGAAAGAAGGGAATTTCTTTCAATTCCTTTCTGGGATGCGACTTAAAGGAACTGATTAAAAAAACATTGGAAAAAGGAGATTTCTTTCAATTCCTTTCTGGGATGCGACGGGTATTTTTCACAATTGATGAACTATATTATAAAAAACTCTTTCAATTCCTTTCTGGGATGCGACAGAAAATTCAGTTGGGCAAGTAAGTATGAAGGTATATTGGCTTTCAATTCCTTTCTGGGATGCGACACTTGTGAATTTGCAGAAAATGGTATTGGTGTTGTTAATAGCTTTCAATTCCTTTCTGGGATGCGACTATGGCATGTTACACGTGAGAGCTTTTTAACAATTTTTCTTTCAATTCCTTTCTGGGATGCGACATTGTAAAAGGAGTTGCTGAAGCTGGAGTTGATTTTTTAAACTTTCAATTCCTTTCTGGGATGCGACTTTACAGTTCTTTATGGCGAAATCGAAAAAATATTTCTCTTTCAATTCCTTTCTGGGATGCGACCATAAAATAAAATTGAAATGACACTAGGAACGGAAGCATTCTTTCAATTCCTTTCTGGGATGCGACCATCCATTATTCCAAATGCTGAACCGTTAGCGGTTATTGTCTTTCAATTCCTTTCTGGGATGCGACTTTATTAATTGTCATTGAATGCGGATTTCCAGCGTAAACAATCTTTCAATTCCTTTCTGGGATGCGACTTAAGAAGTTCCGCAATTGTTGTTTTAATACGTTCAAGGTCTTTCAATTCCTTTCTGGGATGCGACAGTGTATGGTATGAGCAACCAGAAAAAAAGTCTAACTAAAACTTTCAATTCCTTTCTGGGATGCGACAATAATTGCATATGCGGTCTCATTTGTTGTTGGATAATCGTCTTTCAATTCCTTTCTGGGATGCGACAAATATGTATAAGTATAAAGAAAGTGATAAATGAAAACTTTTCTTTCAATTCCTTTCTGGGATGCGACTTTAACAATTATGGTCCATGTGCTACGGTTTCTGGATTAACCACTTTCAATTCCTTTCTGGGATGCGACTATATTACAGGTGAAAGAAGTGAGTCAAGAGGAAACCCACTTTCAATTCCTTTCTGGGATGCGACGCAATTTGGTGAGGGTCAAAACTCGCAGTAAATCCATTTCTTTCAATTCCTTTCTGGGATGCGACATGGGGTCAAGGTAATCTTGGCCCAAAACCGGGGCTCTTGCTTTCAATTCCTTTCTGGGATGCGACTCTACAGCATTTTTCGCCAAGTGGGAGATCAAAGCGTAACGACTTTCAATTCCTTTCTGGGATGCGACCTACTACTCATGTCCCGTCATCCATTCAAGGTGATTCCCCTTTCAATTCCTTTCTGGGATGCGACCTATACGTCTTCACATATTCACGTGGCTGGAAATCAATCTTTCAATTCCTTTCTGGGATGCGACAACAAAAGGGGCTAATAGTGATCGGGGTTGAAATTAACCCCTTTCAATTCCTTTCTGGGATGCGACTCCCACGTTCCTCAAACCCGCCCTGAGTCCGAAAAGTGCTTTCAATTCCTTTCTGGGATGCGACATCCTCCCATCCCCGTTCGGCGGTAGGGGAATGAAACTTTCAATTCCTTTCTGGGATGCGACTGACGCTCCTTCACCGATTATTACGGCAGGCAATAACTCGCTTTCAATTCCTTTCTGGGATGCGACCTTTATCGCCTCCAGCAAAAGGGGTTGATAATAATAACAGACTTTCAATTCCTTTCTGGGATGCGACATCCCTCCCTAATGCTTACTAATCTAAGTATTACCTCTTCTTTCAATTCCTTTCTGGGATGCGACTATAGTTACAAATGCCCCCGCTTGAAGCGGGGTAACTTCATCTTTCAATTCCTTTCTGGGATGCGACCCAAGGAATGCCCTCTGGGGGCGGTGCGGGGAAAAATTCACTTTCAATTCCTTTCTGGGATGCGACTCGAGCAAACCTGGGGGGCCGATTCTTTTTCTCCCCAGGCCTTTCAATTCCTTTCTGGGATGCGACATAAATAGTCAATTAGATTATGAATCTTGGAAAATTTTTAACTTTCAATTCCTTTCTGGGATGCGACTGCTTTTTTGGAACTTCATGGAGGAAATATGTGGGACTTTCAATTCCTTTCTGGGATGCGACCATATCTTCAACAACTTAAGAAATATGGCTTAACTGACTTTCAATTCCTTTCTGGGATGCGACGTTTGGCTAAAAGGCCCCGGCTGGGGCCTAAAGAGTCTTTCAATTCCTTTCTGGGATGCGACCGACAAAAGAGTTAGCCCGTGAGACATAACTCTGAAATCCTTTCAATTCCTTTCTGGGATGCGACTTAAAATATTTTTGCAAGTTAAAGGATAAAATGTTGGAAGTCTTTCAATTCCTTTCTGGGATGCGACTTTATTTTCAGTTATCGTATAGTCTAATTAGTAGTTACTTTCAATTCCTTTCTGGGATGCGACTAGGAAGCATACAACTACAATACAGATTATCGCACGTTCAAACCTTTCAATTCCTTTCTGGGATGCGACTCCCCCAGATGGGGGGTTTTTGTCCTCAGCAATAACGATACTTTCAATTCCTTTCTGGGATGCGACCACAGTTATTTATCTGTCACGGAGAAAAACGATAAATGCCTTTCAATTCCTTTCTGGGATGCGACGGCAGTTATACTGAATACGCGTCATGGCCATATTCTATTGATCTTTCAATTCCTTTCTGGGATGCGACTACAAAAAAGAGGAGTTAAATAGTTATAAGGCATAAAGAACTTTCAATTCCTTTCTGGGATGCGACAGTGCCTTTTATTTACCCCTTACATCACTTTACAGGGAACTCTTATATAAAGGTGGTGCTCCCCCAGGGATCTCCATGCGGACGGGCTCGTTGTAATAGTCCCACGCCCTGGAGTGCGCATGAACGCTGACGACAACTGAACTGGTCCACACCTCCCCACCTTCGGGATCCCCTTCCTATACTCGAACCGTTCGCATTGAGACTTGCAATTTCACGTTTTTATTTGCTCGCGAAAAACTCGCACAATATTGATCCGATTTATCGTAGTATTCTCACTAATTTTAGTATCGGTTCGATGAATGCTTGCTTATATTTCTGGATGTAAAGTGAGCTATGATCGTTAATTGGTGGATGATATTGAAAGATTTCCACTTATCTAAGGAACTTTTGGACAGTTCTCGATCTCGAACTGAAATGGGGAGAGGTGGGAAGGATTTACACGTATAGGAAGTCCCTTGAGTACATAGCAGCGGGAGCTCACCGAGCTAACGTGTCCAGATCACCTCCCCATAACCCACCACAGAGGTCAGGTGGAGCGGAACAGCCCGCGATGGTGGATTGCGCTGAAACACCTATCGAGCGGTCAGCTCCTCGCTGGGGGGTAAAGGCGGTGGGGGAAGAGGTGATCAACTCGCGTGACCCCAAAGTTAATTAGGTCGAGAAGTTAAGTCAGCGTGATGTTCTTCACGTTGGCCGACGTGGTCCTCCTCTCAAAGAGGGCGAGGAACACGCCCAGGGCGATCTCGGAGGAGCTGAGGGGGTGGAAGTGGAGTGACCCCCCGGTGCTTCCCCCTTCCCGGGGACTACTGACAGTCTCCGAGCTCACCGGTGGCCTCTGCCCCACGCTGAGGCCGATCTACCTCAAGCTCAAGAGGGTGAAGCCGGCGCCCAGCCCCTCGGCCTCAAGGGGGTCACTTATGCACTACGCCTACTCCTCCTCCTTGGCCTCGGTCAAGAGGCTCCTCTACCAGGGGGTCACCAAGCTCAGGACGGCAATGCAGGACGAGTTCTACGCAGTCCTCAGGAGGGTGGAGGAGCAGTTCGGGGACGTGGAGGACAGGGGGGAAGTGGTGAAGGCACTGTGGGATCACGCGGCTGAGGTCTACTCCTCGGAGGTGGACAGGGCCCTGGGGAAGTCGCCCCACCTCTCCGGAGACTCCCTGGCCTCCTACGTGGTACCCCTCGAGGCGGAGTTCCCCCTGGACGGGTCGCTCGTGGGACTGGGGCTGGTGAGGGCCGACGCCCTGATCCCTCACGTACCCGCGATCGTGGAGCTCAAGACGGGTTACCCCAGGGAGGAGCACTACGCGAGCCTCGCGGGGTACGCCCTGGCTTACGAGAGCGTGTTCGAGCAGCCCATGGACTTCGGGGTCCTGTGCTACGTACAGGTGGGGGGAGGGAACCTGAGGTACGACTGCAGGTTCCAGGTGATCTCGGACTCCCTCAGGCAGGCCTTCCTGGAGAGCAGGGACAGGGGGCTGGAGATCGCGGACAAGGAGGTCGACCCAGGTCTCCCGCAGCAGTGCCCCAGGGAATGCCCGTATCTCTACCACTGTGGTGGGAGGGTTGGCTAAGCTAGTGGCTACACTGGGCAGGACGCCTGGAGGGGTGGTGGAGACCCTGCGCAACTTGAGGGAGGGGAGGTATGTGAGGGAGGGGGCTGGGTTAGGGGTCGGAGCGGGGGGAGCTGTGGGGGAGGTGGAGGCGGCGCCCAAGCCGGTGGAGATCTCGGAGGTCGTGGTCGTGAGGACCAGGGAGGTGGAGGAGAGCTTTGAGGTGCTGCGGGCCCTCCTGACGTGCTGCGCTGACTGGAAGGTGGACCTGAGGGAGGTGGTGCTACCCATGGACGACGTGGAGGAGCCGCGTCACTTCAGGGTGGTTAGGGAGAGGCTAGCGAGGTCTCTCAGGGTGGGGGACTATGTGGACTTCACCGGGGGTAGGAAGGCCATAAGCGCCGCTGCCGTCCTCGCGGCGAGGGAGGCGGGGGCGCACCTCGTGACCACCCTTATCCCTCAGGAGGACTACTACAGGCTAGGGAGGGTCTACGGGGAGGTTCGCCTGAGGGCACTGCGGGTGGTGACCCCCCAGGAGTGCTTCGCGGAGTTATGCGGGTTGGTCCTGCATCACGCTAAGACCTTGGTGCTCACGTGATCCAGGGGGAGCGGATCCCTCACAGCGGTTATGGGATTTTTCGTTAGGTGCAGCCTTGAAGTCAAGGCAAAATCTAATAACTGCTGTTCCTCAGTTCCGTTTCGCCCTGAACCCGCCACGGATCACGATCGCGGAGGAACCGGGAGGATCTCGAAACTTCCGGGGAGAGTTCTCATCCCCTCCCTCGTGGCGAGCTAGGGAAATCAGCGTGACCAGTGCGCTGCCTAGGCCGACTTCGATGGGGGATTTCGGACTATAGTCGGGGGTGGAGGTGAAGGGGAATCAAGCGGGTAATTCCGCGTGAACGCACAGGGGTCCTTCCCTTAGGGGCGCCGTGAGCGGTTGTCCGTGGGGTCCTCCGTGAAATCGGGCGTTCCCCCGCGCGCCACCCTTCTCCAGGCACTGGTCCGCCAGGTTAACAACCTCGAGTTCCGCTACGCCCCCCGCGCGCCACCCGATCTCCAGTAGCGACCACTGGACACCGCGCTCCACCACTCCCCAATACTCTGGAACTACAGACGGAGCGAGTTGGGAGGTCGCGTGGGTACCCTCGCCCCGCTTAGGGTGCGAGACTACGGGATGGGCGTCGGCGGATCAGGATCACCTAGTCCACTCCTTGGGGTTGACTCGACACGGTCGCCAACGGCGAGGGGATCAGGGGGCTTGACTCCGCCCACCCGAGGCGGAACCGCGTTCCACCTCGCACCTGGGAAACCATATAACCCGGTAATACCAAATCCACCCGTGGAGGAGGGTTTCATCACAGGGATCGACGTGAAGCACTTCGCCTGGTGCCCGCTAGTGGTCTACTTCGACAGGGTTTTAGGCCTCAAGGAGCGTGTCACCGAGTACATGGAGGCGGGGTCGGTGAAGGAGGAGGGAGCGGTGCTCGGCTTCATCTGGTCGTTGAGGCCCCTCCGGGTAATACGCAGGCCCACCTTCACCTCCGCTAGGTTGGGGGCCACTGGGTCCCCGGATTACCTGGTGGTGTTCAGGGACCACTGCGCTCCCCTGGACGTGAAGGACGCGGAAAGGGAGAACCCGGACCACAGGGCGCAGGTGTTCTACTACGCCCTCCTAGTGGAGGAGGCCAGGGGACGGGACGGCGAGGACGAGGGAGGAGGCTGGGGAAGTGGTGGAGGCGTCGAGCTGGGGCACCTCCCAGCGAGGGTTGGGGAGGTAATGCTATACTACCCCAGGCTCAGGAGGCTCAGGAGGATCCCCTTCACCGGGGAGGAGAGGGGAGCGGCCCTCAAGGCGATCTCGGGGATCAGGAGGGTCCTGAGGGGGGAGGTGCCCAAGGTGAGGCAACCGGCCTCCAAGTGCCTCAACTGCGGCTTCCTGAGGTACTGTAGGCCCGAGGTGAGGGGGAGGGTGGCATACGGTGGAGGGTGGGAGGGTGACTGACGGGAGGAAGCCTCTCACCCCTAGGAGGGGGGAGGGGAAGGTGGCGTACGTGTCGGAGTGGGGGTCCTCCGTGAGGGCTGAGAAGGGGGTGATCAGGTGCTACCTCAGGGGGGAGGTCAAGTGGGAGGTCCCGGCGGTGGAGCTCGAGGCGGTGGTCTTCCTCGTCACCGCCTCCCTCTCCACCGAGGTGATCAGGCTGTGCCAGGAGTACGGGATCGACGTGGTCTTCCTCTCAGGGAACAGGCCCTTCGCGAGGATCGTCCCGTCGTCCTACACCGGTTCCCCCAGGCTGTGGGTCAGGCAGCTCACCTTCAAGGGGAAGCACCTGATCGCCAGGGAGATCGCCTCGGCTAAGCTCCACAACCAGGCCGTGACCCTCCGCTACTACCTCAGGAAGTATGGGCCGGACGAGGAGCCCGCGAGGAAGCTCGAGGCCCTGTCCAGCGAGGTCAAGTTCTCTTCCTCGAGGGAGGAGGTCATGGCAAAGGAGGCTGAGGGGGCCAGGACCTACTGGGGAGTGGTTGCGAGCTTGCTCCCCGGGGAGTTGGGCTTCAGGGCCAGGGAGAAGAGGGGAGCTAAGGACCCGTTCAACGTGGCCCTCAACATGGGTTACGGCGTGTTAAAGGCCTTCTGCTGGAGGGCAGTCTTCACGGCAGGCCTCCTACCCCACCTAGGGGTTCTCCACGCCTATAGGGCCGGGAGGCCGTCCCTAGTTCTCGACCTGATGGAGGAGTTCAGGTCACCTTTCGTGGACAGGCCCCTCCTGGCCCTGGCTAGGTCTGATCCCCCCCTCGTGAAGTCCCTGGGGGACGGGGAAGGGGGGAGGTTCGACGAGGCCAGGAAGAGGGTCTACAGGGAGGTGACGGAGGCGATCAGGGAGGAGGAGGTGACGACGCAGGCGAGGAGGCTGGCCAACGCGATCCTCGGGGCTGGGGAGTATAGGGGCTACAGGACGAGGTGAGGCGAAGTGTGGGATGGGAGGGCGGAGAGGGGGATAGGGGAGTGGGGATCGCCTTAATCGCGTTCTCTACCTCTGCACTCCGAGGCGATGTGAGTCCGGACGGAATACCAAGGGCAGTGGGGGCTCTCCCCTCGGCAAGGGTAGACCGGAAGTCCTCCCCGGGCCTACTGAGGGGGAGGCTGAGGGGAATCTTTGATCTACAGGTACTCGGCGGATGCGAGGCCCCAAAAGGGATTGGTGGATCGCGGTTCGTGGTGGGGGACGGTGAGGGGGAGGTAGTGTGAGGGGGCTCTACTTGGTGATCTACGACGTTACCGACGACAACCTAAGGTCGCAGATAGCTTCCTTCCTGACCTCGAAGGGGCTGAGGAGGGTGCAGTGGAGCGCCTTCCTCGGGGAGCTCACCTCCTCACAGCTCAGGGAGGTAGAGAGCGGTCTCCTGTCGCTGGTGAGGAGGAAAGCGAAGGAGGGAGAGAGGGCCAACGTTCAGATCTTCCCCATGACCGAGGCTCAGGTCAGGAACAGGGTGGTAATAGACGGGTCGTCGGGCAAGGGGGGAGGAGAGGGGAAGGAGGAGGGGAGGGTGCTCATCTGAGCTGCGAAGTGGAGAAAGACCTGGTAACCTGTCGCTCTCGATTCCGAGCTCGAGTAATTACGATGGGGGGCGTTCTAGGGGGATTTCCGTGTGGGAATTCGACCCCCAGTCGTGTTCGCTCTCGGGAACATCCCACGTGTAACACTGCTGCGCTAGTAAGGGGAGTCGCAGGTCATGGAATGTAGACGGGCTCTCCTCGTGTGTCTTTCTCACTCATTCAGAGGATGGCACAAGAAATAAATATATAAAGAGGAGTTAGAACCTCAATGCCCCAGTACTACGTTAGGCCAGATCCCGTCACCTTCGACGTCGTAGTGCGGGTAGATGATAGGTGGAGGGAGAGGACCCTGAACTTGCTGAAGAAGCTATTTCGGAAAGCCACCGAGATCGCGGGGATTAGCCTCGACCTGGGGTCCCTACCCTGCGCTAAGTGGGGCGAACTCCTCAACAGGTTCTCGGACCTAGTAGTTGAGGAGATAAGGAGGGAGGTGAAGGACTACTTCAAGTATAAAATCCTAGGCGAAGGGAACTCGGGCGTCTCGGGAGTTCTCGTGGACCTAGAGCAGTTACCCTTCGCAGTGATCCCGGCTGACACTAGGTTCCCTGGCTTCACGAATTCGTTAGGAGAACACCTACTAACTACCTCCGCGTTCGCAGTGTCCGTGGGCCTATCCCTCTTCGATAAGAGGGGAATAAGAGCGCCGGAGTACAACTTAGACGAGTGCCTCAGGTCTAGGGAGTTCGTGAGGGGGTTCATAAGGACCGCCTCCCTTCTCCACGACGTAGGGAAGATGCCCCCGGTCGGCCACGCCGAGAGGACCAAGAAAGTCGTCAGGGACTTATTCGGTGACAACAGTGTCGGGATAGCGATCTCCGAGGCCGCCTCTAGGCACCACTACAGGCGAGGCTTGGCAGACGAGTTGACCCCTAGGAACGACGTTGAGTGGATAGTGGCGTTCGCAGACAAGATGAGCGCCTCCTCCAGGTCCATGCTGATCAAACCAGAGGGCTCAAGGAGTCAGGAAGTCGAGGAAGCTAAGGCCAAGTTCAGGAGGCTGGTGGAGTACGCTAAGAGGTTCAGGGGGATAGGCTACTCCACTACCGAGCTCTCGGACTTGGAGGAAATGGAGAGGTTGCTTAACGGCGAGAGGATCTCGGAGGAGGAGGACGCGGAAGGACTCCGGACTTACGGTTTCCTCTCCCCCAACGAGGAGGACGCCTTGACCCTGAACAGGAGGTTGATCGAGGCTGAGAGGCAACTTGGGGCGGAAGGGGAGAAGCTGATCTCCTTGGTTTACTTCGAAATACCCTCGATTAAGGGTTACCTGAGCAGGGGGAGGTCCCTCAAGGTGTACGCGGGTTACAGTCTGATGATAGACGCGGTAAACCACCGCTTCTCGAGGCTGATCTCCGAGATCGTCGGTCCAGAGGCGGTCATCTCTGATGAGGGGGGAGCCGTACTAGCGCTGGTCCCCTCCACTCTAAGGGAGGAGGAGTTGGAGAGGAGGTTCACAGATAGGGAGAAGCGATTGAGGTTCTTCGCTTGGAGGCTGTACAAGGAGGAGTTCCTCATGGCGGAGATGTTGCTGGGCCCTAGGGAGGTGTGGAGGGGAGTTACGGGTCAGGGCGTGGGGGACCCGTACGCTAGGGACATAGTTAGGAGTTTCGGGACTACCTTGGCGAAGTTCCTGAGGAACGTGGGGAGTAAGGGGACGATCCGCAATGTCCCAAGCGGAGGCGATTTCGATGCCGACGAAGCTTGCGAGGAGTGTAAGGTCCGCCCTAGGACAGTGGGTAAGAGGCTGTGCGAGGCCTGCCAGGAGGCCTCGGAACTCTACGAGAAGTACAGGGGGTTAATCATGGGTCTAAGGGAGTCGGAGTATGATCGGGGTGAGGTCGAGGACCTCAGAGCCCTGAGGTCCTACTCCCTATTCGAGGAGCTGACGACGTTGAGGGAATCGTTCGGCCTGAAGGTTCAGGCCAGAGTCCCATTGACCTTCGATGAGTGGAAGGGGAAATCCTCTGACTCGTGGATATGGTTCGTCGCTGGGGACGGGGACAACTTCGGCCACCTGAAGACCATGGCTACCACTCTCTCCAATTACCTGGGCATTCTGAACGTCCTGAGCTTCTCCATCTACTACTCGATAATCTACGGGATAACAGAGAGCTCGAAGTCCTTAAGTCGGGAGCGGAGCGGAGGGGAGGGTGACTCCCAGGGAAGCGGAATCGACTTGGTCCCGTTACTATTGGGGGGAGACGACTTCGTTTTCGCCGTGAGGGGAGACCAGGGACCGTTCCTGCTCTACTACATGGACGAGGCCTTGAGGAAGTTGGCCGGGGAGTCCACCGATGAACGGGACGTGAAAGGGGAAGACGACGCTGCCTTCGTGAGAAGGAGTAAACCCTACCTCTGGTTCGGGATATCCACTGGGGTTTACTCCACTAAGGACTTGAAGTTCCCCTACTTCCTCGGGGTGGAGAGGGCTGAGGAACTCCAAGGTTTCTCCAAGGGTTTCTCCAAGGGCGTCGTCAGGGAGCGTAAGCTCTACGGGGCCGGGCTCATAGTCACGGCCTCCAACGACAGGTTCTTCGGGGTGAACATGGGAGGAGCGGAGGGGAGCTACTACCCCATGTTCATGGTACCTAGGGGAGGACTGAGGAACTTCAAGGAACTGGCGAGTGAGTACTGCAAGGCGCGGGGTTTCCTCGATGTCAAGAAGATGAGGAAACTCATCAAGATCGGTAGGAACCCCTTAACGTTGTCTTATGAGGTGATTAGATCAGCGGGGAATAACGCAGTCTCCACGCTGCTCCCGATCCTCCGGCTTCATGAGAAGTTCGGGGGTGCCTTTGCCGTGAAGGCAGCAACCCTCATAGCGCTACTGGAGCCCTTGGAGGGATCCGGTACTAGGGAGGACAGGGAGTTCCGGCTAGGAGTCCTATGCTCTCAGATAGTGGGGGAGGCGTGATGGGGGAGAGGTACCTCATTACCTTGAAGGTTCAGAACCTCAGGGGGCACACGAACACGCCTTTCAACGACGACTTCGAACCGGACCTCAGGGCCATGTTCCTCAACGCGGACAAGACTTACGTCATCCCTGGGTCCTCAATCAAGGGCGTCACTAGGAAGAAGGCGTTACTCCTCTCCAGTCCAGGTGATGAGGAGTTCGCGGAGGTTTTCGGTAGACCAGGGACGAGACAGGGGAGGGTCTCGTTCGGATGGGGCTACTTGACGAGGACGACCCTGCTCTGCAAGAGGTACGGGGTGGCGATCGACAGGGAGCTTGGGGTGGCGGAAAGCGACAAGTTGTATATCTTCGAGTACCTCCCGGGAACGGTGGAACTGAGGTTCGAGGTTCACGTGCTCTATCCGCTGTCAGAGGGGGCCAAGCGCCTCCTCTCCCGTTCCCTGTCGCTCCTGAAGTACGACACTATAGGCTGGGGAGGGTCTAGGGGGATAGGGGTGGTAGAGGAAGTCATGTTGGACGACAGGCTGGTGACCCACTGATGTATGTCACGAAGACCGTAGTGGTGAGGAACTTGTCCCCGTTAGTGGTGTCCAGCACCTCCGGTAACTACGTTAGGACTGTGGACTACATACCCGGGACTACCATTCTGGGTGCATACTTATCGGCCAAGGTGCCACCAGATAAGCTCTTCTCAGAGAGAGTGGAGATCACCCCCAAGATATCAGTGACGGACGCCTTCCCCGGGGAAGGTGAATTGAACCCCGCCTCCCTAGTCACTATAACCACCTCCAGTGGGGGGAAGTATAGGGACGCAGCGAGGGAAGTGATCGAGGGACTGGTGGAGCCTAAGGCGTTAGGGTTGAGGAACCCTAGGTTGAAGAAGGGCCCTAGGCACTGGAGGATCAACAGGGGGATAGAACCCTTGAACGTGAGGGTGCTGGAGACCACCATAGTCCAGATAGACGAGAACTTGAGGGTCTCGTTCACCCAGAGGGTAGACCAGGAGGTCACGGGTAACTTGGCCCACGTCTTCTACGTGAGCCCTTGCACCACTTTCAACTTCGAGGCCCACGGGGAAGAGGAGGAGGTGAAGGAGTTGGAGGAGAGACTCAAGGAGGGAATCAGGGTGGGAGCGCTGAGGACCAAGGGTTATGGGCTGATAGAGCTGGTCAAATCGAGGGAGAGCACCGGTTCAGGGGGGAGGGGACCGCTCAACGTCAACGGTTGGGACTTCAGCGTGATCTCCGTCTACGGCAACTTGGATTACTCCTACTACTCGAGGGTGGAGGGGTCTCTCCGGGACTCCATCGTTTGGAAGTCTGTCTCCCTTACGGAGAGGAGGTCTTGGAGCTACGGTAAGTGGAGGGTTAAGACTTACGTCAGGAGCGGTTCCGTCCTCGTTGTTAAAACGGAGAAAGATAAATACCCCAGTTTAAAGAATTTAGAAGTGGAGAGCTTGAAACTGGGAGGAGGTGGAAAGCTAATTGTCGACCACAGGGTTCACGGGTGAGGTGAACTACGAGTTAAGGGGAGCTGAGGACGCTAGTAAAGCCTTGTATATCGGGAACAAAAAAGGGAGGATCACGAAAACATTGTCTAGGAAGATGCTGGAGATAGCCCAACAGAGCGGCGACGTTAACGAGGTTAAGCTCCACTTATACTACTTAGTGGCGAGGAACGACGGGTTTCAAGGGGAGCAGACGCAACTCAATTATTTATTAGAGAGGTTGGGGGACGTCTTCAAGACGAACGACGTCAGGAAAGTAAGGGATTACTTAAAGGGCGTGGTCATGTATGTTTACATCCACGACAAAACGGCCGAATCGCAGAGTGGCAGCCTGGTGAAGCAGATGCTCTTCCAGCGGAAGGAGGGCGTCAGGGAATGAGTTACGCTGGGCTCCTACACAACTCGTTGAAGAGGAGGACGATCGTGCAGTTGGAGATAGAGCCGCTTGAGTCCGTGAGGGTCGGGGGAGAGAGGTCAACGGAGATGTCAGCGGTTGACTTACCCATAGTGAAGTACGCCGACGGTAGGCCCTTCATACCGGGGTCGAGTCTCAAGGGGATGTTCAGGGCGGAGTTCACGAGGGTACTTAACGGTATGGAGAGCTCGAGAGTTAAGGGAATTATAGGGATGAGCAGAGTGGAGGGGGATACCTCTGAAATACAGGAACTCCAGAGGAAGTATACGACGAAGGAACTAGTTAGGTACGTGACCGATAGCGCTAAGGGAGACGATTCAGGAGTGCTGGGGGTAGTGGACCTGTTATTCGGTTGTCCCATTTTCGCCTCCCCCACAGTGTTCACGGACGCACTGCCCGTAGACTGGGAGAAGTTGAGGAGGGAAGGAGTGGAATCCGTTAGGACTAGGACCCACGTGTTCATCGACTTGGACTCGGACGTGGCCAAAGAACGCCACTTAGTGGAAGTGGAGTCTGTGGATCCCATCCTGAAGTTCCGAGGTAAAGTGATCTACAACTCCCTGAACTACGGAGGTCAGGGGGATTCCGTAGTGGACAGGGCATTCAACGCTTTCCTTCAGCTGTTCCAAGGTAGGGAAGTCCTAATAGGGGGGTGGAGGAGCAGAGGTTACGGACTGAGTAGGGTGACTTTCAAGGAGGCTCAAGAGCTTCCCTTTTCGCTTAGACCTGAGGGTGCGAAAAGCGAGGGGAGTAGGAGGTGAGCGGGATGAAGTACAGTCGCCTCTATCAGTGGACTCGGGTAGGCATAGCCCTAGTGTCCCTCGGTCCTTTGAGGGTGGGGGGAGGCAGAGGGTATGACATAGAGGAACCGGACCTCCCCGTCATTAGGAACGCGAGCGGCAACCCAATAATTCCGGGTTCCTCGCTTAAGGGAGTTACGAGGTCAGCTATCTCAAGGGTGACAGGCCTGCCCTGGGACGAACTGGTCTACCTCTTCGGGAGCTCAGGGAAAGGTGAAGGGGAAGAGGAAGGTGAAACCAAGGGGGATAAGTTCGCTTCCCCGCTGATCTTCTCGGACGCGGTGGCCGAAGTCAAGTCAACTAAGGAGAGGATCCACATAAGGATAAACCCGAAGACTGGAGGGGTGCAGAATCTCTTCGAGGTGGAGTTCGTGCCTGAGAACACCTCCTTCAAGGGGGAGATAATGGGGAGGAACTTGCCCGTCTCCACGCTGGCGGGGGTGGTCTACCTCTTGAAGTCCCTCATGGACTTGGACCTCGCTAGGATAGGGGGGTTCAAGACCAGGGGCTACGGGAGGGTCAAAATGGACGTGTCTGGCGTGACCCACTTCCAAACTAGGGAGAAAGTGGAGTACGAAACCCAACTGGGCACGTTGAGGGGCAGGTCGAGGAAGGTGGGGTGTGAGGTATTGAAGCAAGGGAACCTCACCGCCCTCAAGGTGACTGAGGAAGGCAAGGAGCTCAAACAGGTTAAAGTCGAAACCTACGACCCAGGCTTGATCCTGAGCTTCAAGTTGAACGTGGAGGACTTCCTAGAGCTGGGGAGGACAGTAGCAGAAGAGTGGTTGAGGTGAGAAGAAACGGCTAGGTGCGTGAAAGTTAACAATGCATACAGAGCCCAGGGGAGTAACCCTAAGCCTAGAGATGTACTAGATGAGACCTATAGGCTTGACTTCACGCTCAAGACTTGCGCTCCCACCTGCACGTGCACGGGCGAAGTGGACGTGAGGGACGACCCGAGAAGCGGGTACAGGATGGTTTACAGGGCTTACAGGAAGGGGTCCCGTCCAGCGCTTTACGCTTCCTCGATCAAGGGAGCTATATCCACCTATTTCCTTGCGGTGAACGACGATCCCGTCCTGGCGGGGGACGTTTTTGGGGACATGGGCCTAGAGGGGAGAGTGAGGGTAGAAGACGGGGTGCCTGTCTCCGCCAGCCCTGGACTAACGGAGCAGAAGATAGGGAGACAGTGGAGGCCGCGGAGACCGTGTGATGGGATCAAGCTCTACGATGAGACCCAGCTTAGGTCCGGGAAGGGGGAGATCTACGTGGAGGCTTTCGATAAGGGGGTCAGCCTAGCCTTCTCAATGATAGTTTACGGGTCCTCCAAGGAGGAGATCTCGAGGATCCTCGCGAGCGTGGGAGTGAGGAAGGGGGGTAACAGGGGGTTCAAGATAGGCAGGGGGAAGGAGATGGGGTTCGGCGTAGTGAGGGTGGAGAAATTCAAGGTGTGGAAACTGAACAGGCTGAAGTGGGTAGAATTGAGGGATCAGGAGGTGGTGGAGTTGACTGAGAGATCAACTCAGATAATAGAGAGGAGGGAGAAGGGGAACGAAATATTCGTCACCTGTCGATGACTCATTGGAAATTCTCGAGGGCGCAATGGACGGGGATACTGCGAAGAAGGTCTTGAGGGACTATCTGCTTCTCTACCTCAAGGGCACTAGGAACGGGGGAATGATGAGTGAAGACCAGGCGTGGAGAATTTTCCTAGGGAGCCTAGTAAAAAACAGGTACTTCGAGAAGGGGAAGGGCCTGTCGATCAGTTCATTAAGGGAAGTCTCAGGTAAGTTATATGAAAGGGTTTCTAAGAGCGACAGAGTTGAGCTCAAGAGGGGAGCCTTGGCATTGTTCGTGGAATTGAAACGCAGGGGAGAGTAGTGGAGGAAAACCCCTGTGACTTCAGGGAGATATTCGGTGACAGCGGTTTAGAAATGCGCAAAGCCCTTAACCTGTTGGAAAAGATAAGCCGTCTCGATGAAGAGGGAAGCCGTGAATTCACAGTTGATGACGACGATATAGAGGGGGCTTGGCAACTCGTGAACTCCCACTTAATGAGATTGGCTAAATTGGAACGGGTGAAAGGTAACCCTTCACCAATGCTCGACGAGATGATCTCCACGTCTAGACGCATCCTCTCTGAAGTGCAGGAAATGACCGAGAGTCACAGGACCGAGGCCGGTTCAGCTGAACTAGATAGTAACGCTATAGGTGGCTACCGTAAGCGAAGTCTAGTTGAGTGCGTTAAGGAGAACAGGAACTTGTATATAGCGATGATATGTTACCTCTTCTACAACGCTCGGACGTGCGACGAACTGAAGGGATTGAATCGCGATGTAGAGGATGATCTGATGCGAGTTGGTTTAGCGTCTAGGCTCATGAGGTTCTCCGTTAATTTCCCGTTCTACTTTTATGGGTACTCGAAGGGTTTAGCCTTCATGTTTGAAGCTTGGCACTACACCTTTACTACCGACTTAGAGGAAATGAAGAACGTGAGCAAAAGAGATAGTGGAATAGGTGAGATGATAAACGAAGTAGAGGAGAAGTACTGGGAGAAATCCCCCTTTAAAAAGAGTGACGCGCAGAAGTTGAGAAACCTCAGGCACATATCGTTCATAGCACACGGCGGAACGGTCATCTCCTTCATAAACCAAGTGTTAGACAGGGATAAGGTTGTGGGGGAGGATTGGGGAACGAAGATTTCCAACGATTTATTTGAATTTCAGAAGTTCTTAATGAACAAAATATACACCCTCCTTCACGGTGAATCCAAGTGGTGCAGAGGCTAGCTCTGTAACGGGAGAGCGGGCGGTTACACTCAATGCGAGTTCCTTTGTAGCCTCGTTTGATCGGGTGGAGGTTAAAGCGTAAAGTCGTCTCTCGTAAGCGCTCAAGTTCGCCCAATGGGGAAGGAACCCATTCGGAGAAGGAACCCATTCGGAGAGGAGGAACCCACTGACCTCAACGAACGGGAGGGGAAACGCCTGCAGTAGGGTTCTCGTCGCTGGGATCTGAAGCGAGATCTGGCCACTCCATAGCTCTGAACCTGCCATAAGTCGATGGGAAGGGATGGACTCGATGCCCTCGTTAGTTTCGGGCGATTCGCTCAACTCGAGGGCGCCTTTTACGCCCGGCGTCTAGGCATAACCCACACTCTCGTAAGGGGGTGTCTTGAGTTGGCCAGAGGTATGGCTTATCTTTTCCCACATCGACTCCCCCTCTTCCACCTGGGCAACGCTCCTCTCTCTAATGGGGTGTCTAAAGATCACTCCCTAGAAGTCTTGCCTCTACCTGAAGGTGGAGCTCAATTATGGGATGCGTTCCGTTTAATGGGGTTTAATGAGGACATCGTTGCCGCGTTCCGTCAAGCCGATTCTAACCTCTACCTCACGACCTCTAAGTGCAGTGAGCACCTAAAGTATAAAGTACTGCATACAAGACGTTCGCCGTGGTCCAAAGGGCTCTTTCTAGGGGAGAGGGACTACATCCGTTTCAGTCTCTCCTTTTCCAGTTGAACGTATTTCTGTCTTCTCCCCTTAACCCTCACGATCGCGTTCCAAATCCCTAATGCCTCACCGGCGAGAAGTGCCTGGCGTTCGCCAGTCCGGCGTTACTTACGGGCTCAGCTAGGGGACTCCCCCAAAGTCAGAGCGTAGCACTGGACGTCGGACCACCTAGTCGAAGCGGGATACGACCAACGTCAGTCGGAAGCAGAAGTAAGGCGGAGTCGTGAAACCTGTTCGTCCCGCTCCCCGAGGATTAGGAGATCGCCGCCTCTGTCTTCCCCCGGAACTAAAACTTTTATATCACTTCCGAGCGTATCAGGCCCGTGAGTTCCAATACGCGTAATACGTGGGTTTACCTGGCCGTGGGGCTGGTGATCGGGGCGGTGATCGCCGGGATCCCCGCCTTCTATTTCAGTTCCCAAGTAAGTCGACTCAACTCGATAGCGAACTTGCAGGTGACCGACACCGTTGCGAGCGATCAGGCCGTGAACCAGCCAGCGGGGGGAGCGATTTACTGGACCTTTAACGCCCAGTACGCTGGTTACGTCAGGGTCACCGTCCAGTCCTCCACCACGAGTAACACCTACGTCGAGGTAAAGGGCGTTTCCAACGGAGGGGTCAGTTACGACTCGGGTAAACTCTCCGTGGGGTACGGCGGCACCGTCTCCTACCCCGTGCTCCCCGGGACTGTCTACGTGGGTAACTCGAATCTCTTCAACGGCGCCAGCGAAACCGTTTCAGTGATTTACGTGTACTGACTCCCAACCGAGTGTCCCTAGTAGTAGATCCGAGTTTAGGCTCCCCTCTTTGGCGTTCTCCCCAGATGAACAGGTCGCGGTCACTGCTCCCTTTTACCGAATACGTGACGCCTCGAACTCCAGTGGGCTTCCTTTAACCCCGAAGTAAGACGATCCTCAACGGTTTTGAGGTATTGAGGGGTCGGTGGGTACTGCGTTCCCCTGAAGGGAGACCCTCACCAGTTACTGCCCGGTTAAGCGAACTCCTGTTCAGCAAATTATTTATACATAGAGTCACCATAAACTGTATGCCAGAAGGGCAACGATCTGGCGGTGAGCTCTCCAAAGTCATGGCCGTCCTGTTGGTGGTTCAGGGGAGTTACACCCACGTGGATAAGCTGTCCCAGGCCTCCTCCAAGGACCTGGCGCTTTACTACGCCAAGGAGGCCCTTAGGGATTACAACTCCCTCCTATCTAGCGGGAAGATAGAGGACCCGGAGGCGAAGGCCTTGGCGGACAGCGTCAACTACAGGCTCCTAGAGGAGGAGTTAGACGAGCTGAGGTCCAAGGGGAACCTCCCTGAACTGAGGGAGATGGTCTCCTACATCTCCTCCCAGGCCCTGGCGAAGGCGGCGGACATAAGGAGCAGGGGGACGTACAACCTGGCGGTGAAAGTGGTGGATTGGCTCAGGAAAGCGGGGAAGTTCCCAGCGGACGTGAAGTCCCTCAGCGATGCGATAAACGCCAACGCGGCTCAGATCTCCAGGGAACTGGGGGTCGAGGAGGAGGAAGTGCGCGCTTTGGCGGGGAACAGACCCCTCCTCAACTACTTGACCAAGAAAGGAGGTGGATGAGGTGTACGTGTCTGTAAGGGGTAGGATCTGGCTCCAAGCTGAAGCAGCGAACATGGTGGAGAGCGTGGGCAACTACGTGAAGCACAGGAGGGTACCGGTGGTGGTCAAGGAGGGGGGGAGCTTCCTCACGTTCTTCGTGCCCGCTGTCTCAGGCGAAAGCGTGGCCCACGCCTACCAGACGATCCTGGCGGAGGAGATGAAGAGGATCAACGAGAAGGTGTGCAAGCTCTGCGAGAAGGGGATCTTCCTCAAGAGCTCCAACAGCGAGATATACGAGGAGGTGGTGGGGTCGAAGCCCCCCTCAGCTGGGAAGAAAGAGGACGCCTCTGCGGTCGCGGGGCAGATAGAGAGGTCCATTGTCCTCAACTGCGCGGTAGAGGACGTTGGGGGTTTCCTCTACGCCGGTGACCCCAACGTGAAGAGGACCTCCTCCTTCTACACCGGCTACATGATCCCGGTGAGGGAGGCGTTGAGAGTGCTCTCAATAGACCCGCAACTCCACAGCAGGTACGCCCTCGGGACGAAGTTCGTGAGGGCGGGGGAGGAGGGGGCCTCGGGGCAGATGATATACTACGTGGAGGTGTCCTCGGCACTCTTCAGCTTCTCCTTCGACCTCGACACGAAGTTCGTGGGGAAGTACTCATTCCACGTGGAGAACTACGGCAAGGCCCTGGTTCAGCCCGCGTCCTCCCTCAACAGGGTCAGGGCCTCGTTGAGGGCGCTGAGGAGGTTCCTGCTGGAGTTCCCGGTGGGGGCCAAGAGGACGAGGTTCAACCCGGCCGAGGTTAGGTGGGACTCCATAGCTATAGCGGTCTCGGACGACGTGTGGACCATGCCCCCCTCCTTCACAGGGGACTACATGCAGCGCGCGGTGGAGAAGAAGTCCGCCGTTAGCTACAACACCACGATCCACGCCTACGCTGAGGAGGGCTGCAAGGGGGACAGGTGCTACAGGACCCCAGAGGAGGCCGTCACCAAGGCGGTGGAGGACGCCGAGGGCAGGCTGAAATGAGGGGCTTCTCCTTCGACGTCCAGTTCCACTGGGGCTTCCAGGTGAGGGTGGCGGGGATGTCCAAGAGCGCCCCTTCCTTCCTCTTCCCCCCTCCCTCGACGGTGCTCGGCGCTATAGCTGAACCCTACGCGACTAGGAGGGGCTTCAGCGAGGCCAGGGTCTCCGAGACCCTCTCCCTCATGTCCAGGGCGACGCTCTGCCTTACCTACAAGTCCCTCAACGCGATCCCGCTCTCCTTCCAGGACGTGAACAGGGTGATCGCCATAAGGACTTCCTCCGGGGTCTCCTACCCCTCCGCGAGGAACGTCTACGGCTCCTTCGACGCCCCTGCCAGGGGGAAGACCACCCTCTCCCCTATCGGGGCAGGGGAACCGGCGACGTTGAGGTTCCTCCTCGTGGTCTCGGACTCCCTCGACCTCAGGGTTGAGGACGTGTGGAAGGTGAAGAGGATCGGGAGCAAGGAGAGCCTGGTAACTGTGTCCAGGGTGGTGGAGGCGGAACCAGAGGTGTTGAGGGGGGAAGTGGAGACTGACTACTCCTTGCCCTTGGACCAAGGGGTCGAGGTCGTGGATGGGCCGGGCTCATACGTGGACCAGTTCTTCGTCCCCGTGGAGGGGGGAGCGCTCACTAGTTCCCCCGCTTCCCTCTACCTGGAGTCGAAGACCAAGAGGTACAGGATATGGCTCCCCAAGGGAGGAGAGGGGGAGAAGGCCAAGGTGAGGTTAAGCGGGGGGTACGTGGGATACAGGGTCGCAGGGGAGGTGGCTGTAGGGGTTGAAGCTAAAGCTTGACTTCCCCCCGAACTCGTCGATCTTGAACTCCGCCCTCTACGAGGGTTACCTGTTCGTCAGCGCCAAGTGTAAGGACGCTGAGGGTGTGGAACTGGAGTGGGAGTGCGTCGAGAAGCTTTTGAAGGAGGTCGGGGAGAGTAAGGGCTGGAAGGAAGTGAGGTTCTACTTGGTGGGGAACGACGTGAAGGCCACGGTGAAGAAGCTCTGCGGCTCGGACGAGATCACTGACATAAGGGGGTTGACGCTCTGCCTCTCGGGTAAGCCCGTGAAGTCAATGGAAGTAGGGCAGAGGATCTCGGAGTCCAAGGAGCTGCTGGTGGGGGACGCGAGCTTCCTCAACTCGCCCAGGCGCAGGGGAAGGAAGGGGAAGGGCGAGGGCACGGCGGAGAGCGTAGTGGGTGAAGGAGAGGGAGGTAGAGGCGGGGGCAGTGGTAGTGGTGTAGGAGGAGGGTACGCGTTCCAGATCATGAAGGTTGACAGGTACCAGGGAATCTCGGTCCTCGAGTCGAACCTGGTGAGGGAGCAGGTGACAGTTTACGCCGATCTAGCGGCCGTTGACCTCTTCTTCCTGGGCGTTGCCTCAGCCTACGTCACCTCCGTGGGGACGGAGTACTACCTCCTCTTCTTCAGTGAGGAGACTTTACCCCAGGCTATGAAGAGCCCACGCATGTGGCTTTCCATCAAGGACTCCCTCGCCAACTCCCTCTCGAATGTCATACAGAGGGCCGGGGGAGTGCAGGACGAGATCTTGACCCTCTCCTCCATCCTCAACTACGCCGCGGTGCAGGAGATGTGGAAGTGGAACGTCATGGAGGCTAACCTCAGGTTGGTCAAGGTGGTGGGCGAGCATAACACCTACAAGGTCTACGAGGAGATCCCGATCCAGGTGTTCTCCAACAGGGAGATCTACTCCGACGAGAAGTTCCTGGTCAGACTCCAGAACCTGGTGAGCTTCCTCCTCACCCCCGCCTCTGCCTACCTTAGGGGTAGGGACACCTTGGGGGACGGCTACCACGCTTACCAAGCCCTGAGGTATCTTTACGCCTACGTGGTGACGGGTAACGGGGAGTACTTGGCCAAGGCCCTGAGGGAGGTACACGAGGCCCACAGGGCGAACGAGAGGAGGGGTTACCTGGGTTGGGTTACCTCCAGGCTTATAACGAGGTCCTCTCGTACCTGAGGAGTAAGGGGAAGGAGAGGCCGTTCCTCAGGGAGGTCGCGGCGAGGCTGGACGAAAGACCCGACTCGCTCCATCTAATCGAGGCGCCCACTGGTTACGGTAAGACCTCCCTGACCATGGCCGCAGCCCTGAGGGAGCTGCGGGAGGGTTTCAAGCTACTGGTGGCCTACCCACTGAGGTCCCTGATAGAGGACCAAGCAGAGAGGATAGGGGACTTCCTGAGCGCCTCTGGCCACGGCCTCGCGCTGGGAGTCAGGTACATGGGCAACCCCTCCTCCCCGTACTTGGTCCACCCGGTGACCTTGACCACGGTGGACACGCTCTCCCTCACGTCCCTGGGCCTCTCCCCCGAGGATGCGGGGAAGGTCTTCTCCGAGTACCTGGGGGTCAACGGGTCAATGGGGCACTACCTCTTCTCCTGGGCCTCTGCCTACACCGCCTCCCTCTTCCTGGACGAGGTCCACCTGCTCTACGACAGCTCCAAGTCCCTGAGCTTCCTTTGGGCCCTCCTGGAGCTGAGTCTGGAGTTCGGGAACGGGGTCGCGCTCATGTCCGCCACGATCCCCTCCACCTTCGCCAGTGCTTTCAAGAACGGTTTCCCCTCATTGGTCCACTCCCGCTTCCGGGGGGACTCGGACGAGGTCTTCTACAGGGGGAGGGAGGCGAAGAAATACAAGGTGGAGTTGAGGCCGACGAGGGCGGTGGGGAAGTTCGAGACCCTCCTCGAGGTCCTGAAGAGGGAGAGCTTCAGGAAGGCACTGGTCGTCTTCAACACCGTCGAGGAGGCCGTGGAGTTCTACATGGGGCTCGGGGACTACGGGGAGAAGGTCCTCATACACTCCAGGTTCTCACTGGAGGACAGAAAGGCCAAGGGCGAGAGGGTGAAGTCCATGAAGGAGGGAGTGGTGGTGGGGACTCAGGCGATAGAGGCCGGGCTCGACTTCTCCAGCGACCTGATCCTCACAGACTTGGCCCCGGCTAACTCCCTAATCCAGCGCTTCGGCAGGTTCCTCAGGGGGGAGGAGGAGAGGACGGGGAAGGCGATAGTGTGGTACGAGGAGGAGCTCCTGGAGAAGGGTCAGTACAAGGTCTACGACGCCTCACTGGCTAAGCGTACCCTACAGTACCTGGAGGGAAAGGGGGGAGAGGTCAACCTGCACGTGGGTTACGACTCCGTGCTCGACTACGTGTACTCGGAGGAACCGACCGTTGACAGGCGACTGGTCTCCGAGGTGGTCAGCGTGGTCACCAACCTAGTGAATCCCTCCACATCGGCAGCCGAGCTGCTCATGAGCCTCGGCGGGAGCCTTATCAGGGAGGGTAACGTCTTCGCGGCCGTGACTGGCGGGGGGAGGGAAGTGCCGGTTGGGTTCGGCTTCCTCAGGTCCAGGTGCATCAAGGCCTTAGACCAAAGGGGCAGGGAGGAGGAGTGCCCCGGGTCGGAGAGGGAGGCCGCGATCAAGGCCATCAGGGGCTTCAAGTTCCTGGTGAGGGGGGAGTACAGCGAGGAGGTGGGGCTCAGGTGAAGGTCTACAGCTTCTACGACCCGCCGAAGGAGGAGAGGTTCAGGGACCACGTGGTCGCCGCGCTCTCTGCGATCGGGGGCGGTAGGCTGATCTCGGAGGGGCTGAGGATCGACTCTAAGTTCAAGTACCTGCTCCAGGTCAGCGTTGCGTTCCACGACTTCGGCAAGATCCCGTTCAACAGGTACAAGTTCAGCCCTGGGAGGAGGCTATCCTTCGAGGGACACGAGGTGATCTCGGCCTGGGCTGTCCACCGCTACTTGAGGGGGCAGGGGAATGTCAACGGCATCGAGTCCATGGTGGTGGAGCTCTCCGTGCTGCTCCACCACCACCCAATGAACTTGCAGAGGAGGCTGAGGGCCTTGAGGGGGGAAAACCGTTTGAGGGTCGGGAGGGAGGACTTCGAGCTCTTCTACAGCGAACTGGAGGGAGTGGTGAGGAGGGGCTGGGAACAGGAAAGGGAGATCGAGGCGTCGGAGGTGGCAGGTGAGGTCGAGCGGAGGTTGGGCGAGATGTGGAGGGAGGTCTGGATGAACGGCGGACCGAAGCTGAGGAGGCTGTTCCTGCTGAACCTCCAGGGCCTAGTGGCAGCTGACTACCACTCGGCCTCGATCAACAGGGGGGGCTCCACGGAGTTCGGCGACGTCGTGGGGAAGTTCTTGGCCAACTTCATGAGGTGAGCGCCTGATCTCGAGCGGGTAGTCCCGCGATTCGGCTGAGAACGGGCCGACTCTGAATCCCGTACTTGAGGTAGGCCGTTCAGGGGAGAGCGTCGACGGAAGTCCTGGTATTTCCAGGAAGCTCTCACACGACCCACGTTCATTAGGAGAACTCGAGCTTCTAGCGTTACTACTGGTAGGCTCACAGGGGCGTATTACGCCGGGGGCGGAGAGATCTGAGGTGAAGGTCGCGATCCGCTCTGACCCACTGCTGCCCCTTCGGGGTTGGGACCTAGATCAGTGACGCTGTCACTTGGGGATCCCCCTTCCCTCAGCCCTTTCCTCCCTCCCCTCCCTCCTCTTAAGGACCTCCACCAAGTTGAACAGGAGCCCCACGGTCTCGGCCCTCTTCTCGAACACCCCCCTCACTTCCACCTCCCCCAATTCCTCCCTCCTCGATGCCTTGGCCGCGAGTTCGTTCTCCTCCTCCAGCAAACTGCCATCCCCGAGGATCAGCTCCCTGGCCTTTGCCAGGCTCAGGGGACCCCCCAAGACCTCGTTGACCTCCTGGTGGAGGTCCAGGACCAGGTGGGAGAACCTCTTGTCAACGTTCAGCTTCAACCCGTAAGTCACCACAGGGCCTTCCTGGTCCACAGAGGCCTTCAGCGCTTCCTTGGACGCCGAGGTCAAGTCGTCGAAGACCTCGACTCCCAGTCGGGTCACGACTGCGTACCTGCTCAGGAAGGAGTCGACCACCGTGATCCCCTCAGGGGGTTTCCTCGGGATCAGCACCTCCCCCAGTGCCCTGAGCCTCGCCGGAACCGAGTCGCAGAGGTAGTGCACGAACCTCTCCGCCACCTCCCTGCTCTTCTTCGGGTCCCTGCCGTGGAAGGTGTATGGGTCCAGGTACTCGAGGAGGAGCCTGAGCTGGTCCGTGACGGGGGTGTTCCTGACGTCGTGGAGCAGCTTGGTACAGTCCAGCCTAGTCCCCTTCACGAGTACTGGTTTCCCCTCCCTGAGGTGTCTCAACAGGCCCACTGGTTCGGTCTCCCAAACCTTCAGTAATCCCCCCTGGGACTTGCCGTAGTTCAGGGTATCGAGGTCGACGCCGTAGTTCAGCCTCAAGAGGGCGATAAGGAAGTTCATCCCCTCGTCCACCCTGTCGGCGTCCGCGGGGTCGAGCTCCGTCACGTAGACGTAGGTCGTGAGGTCGTAGGAGAGCCATGGAGGAGGGGTGTAGTTCAGGTCGATCCTCTCCACGTGGTAGGAGGGGATCGACCCCTCCTCCTCTACCGCGACCGGGAACTTGACCCGGGACTCCAAGTACCACCTGACCCATCTGGCTATCTCCCTGGCCCTCTTGAAACCCCCCTTCCCGCTGAAGAGTAGGTCGAGGGCGACGCTCGACCACAGTTTCCCCCTCCTTATGTCCCCCTCCATGTCGGGCTTCTGTCCCCACTGGGCGTTGAGGCCCTCGTACTTCTCCTCCGCCTCCAGGAGCGCCCGGGAGGGCCGCGCCTCGACCTCCGCGCACTTGAAGGGGCGCAGGGAGGTAGACTCCAGGATCACCCACCTGCCCGCCCCCCCGTGCCTCCAGTTCCTGACCACTACGGAGCCGTTGAAGGCGTCGATCGCCCCCACTTGGAACTTCTCGACGAGGTCCCTCCTCGAGACGTCGTCCAGTTGGACACACGTCCCCCCGTCCCACAGGTGCCTGGGGGTCCTAGAGGCGAACTGCTCGTAGAAGCTGATCTTGGGTAAGTCATGGGGGTCTATCCCCACCCTCCTGAGGAACTCCTGGTCCTCCTCTACCCCCAGGATCACGTCGTAGAGCTTCAGGAGCTCGTTCTCCGGGGTCAAGATCAGCGACTCCGAACCCATGGAGACCCACCGCCTCAGGCTGTTGAGGTAGTCCGAGAGGAGTACCGCGTCCTGGGCCGAGAGGGGGATCATCAAGCTCTCCGTGACCCCCAGGTCCACCCTCCTCCCCTTCCTCCCCTCCCTTTGCACCAACTCCCTCACCGTGTGGGGCAAGCCCAAATGTACAACCCTCTTCGTGCCACCGACGTCGATTCCCTGCAGGAGGGTTCTCACCGAGACCACGAGCTTCACCTTGCCTTCCCTCATCCCCTCCTCCACGGCCTGCCTCTTCTCCTTGTCCACCCCCGAGTGGTGGACGGCCGCCGGCCCGCCGTCGTAGTCAACCTTACCGCCCAACTTCCCCACCAAGTTGTTCGCCTCGGAGGTGGTCCTGGTGAAGACCAGGGTGAGCTCCTCGCACTGGAGGTACCTCTCCAGGAGCGCTGCCGCGGCGTCCCTGTTCCCCCTCAGCGCAGCCTCGAAGGCGCTCCTGTACTTGGGGTCCGAGGCGTACTTGAAGAAGTCCCTGACGAACTCCTCGAAGTCGACTCCCGAGTTCAGGGACCTGTGGAGGTCCCTGAGGGTCGCCTCCGGGCCCAGGACGAAGTAAGTCACGTTCGTGGGCCTATGGGCCCTTCCCCCGACCACTTCCGCGTCGAGGAACGACCTGATCGCCTCGGGGTTGGTCAAGGTGGCGCTCATCAGGACCACCTGCGGTCTCGTCCCGTACTTCTCCGCCAGCCTCCTGATCACGTGCAGGAGGAGAGTCGCCTTGGAGCTCCTGTAGAAGTCGAACTCGTCGAGTACTACCATCTTCAGGCGACGCAGGAAGGGGGAGATCCTGTGACGGCCCGACTCGAGGGCGTTCTTCACCACCTCCGGGTTCGTGAGGACGGTCTTCACCCCGCTCACGTCCCTTAAGTACTGGCTCACGTCCCCATCATACTTCACCGCGTCGCCCGTGAACACCTCGACTCTCCTCTTCCTCCCCATGACCCTCCTGTCCACCCTGAACCCCGCCTGGTTGTAGTACCTCGAGATCCTCACCATCTGGTCACCCGCGAGGGCCTTCGTAGGGTAGACCACTAGGACGTTGAAGTCTCCACTGAGCTGCCTCTCTAGGGCGTAAGCCGCCCACACCTCCGTATTACCTCCGCCCGTCTCCGCGTTGAGCACCAGGTTCCTGCCACTGACGAGGTGTCTCACCGCCTCCAGCTGGTGCTGGTAGAGCTCGTAGTCGCATAGGTTCACTTTCCTCGAGCAGAGCCCCTGGAAGAGGTCCCTGAACTTGACCCCCGACCTGGGGGGCTGGACCTGGTAGTCCACCTCCTCCTTGAAGATCACCTTTAGGGACCTGAGGAGGGTAGATGTGTCACAGCCCGACTCCATGTTGATCCGGACTCGGTGGGAGTAATCCTCTGCTCGCCCGGCGCTCCCCGACGCCGACCCAGTACCCGCTCGCGTCTTTCGGGATCGGACACCCCCAGGGGGTAGAGGAGGTCTGGAACACCTCTCTTTAGATCTGTTTGGAGCGAGCAGTAGAGGACATATGTAAAAGCGCTCCGAAACGCCTCCACTCCTGAGACTTACCTCGCGGTTAGCCGGGATTGCGACGCGTGGAGTAGTTCGCAGTCCCCTTTAAACGCCTATTAGTCCAAGCTCCCTGGATTCTCCCCATGAAGAGCTCCACAATCTCCGTTCTGGGGATAGCGGGGGGATGTACTTGCTGGGGGGTTTCGTGACCGCTGCCCTAATCGCCGTGGGTTACGGTTTCCTCGCTGGACTCAGCGGGGACCAGAATATCTCTACTAGGGGAGTCCACGAGTCGACCTTCCTGGTCCTGTTTGGGCTCGTCGTGGGAGGCCATAATGGGCCTTTCCGCGTCCGCCGTCAGGTCCCGCTCCAGGCACTTCAGGGTGACAGAGGGAGCCGGAATCCTCGTGTTGGCCCTCCTGGGGTCGGTGAACACCCTCGGAGGCCCGTGGGTGTGGCAGTAGATCCAAAGTTCGCAGGGAATCACCCCCTGGAATACTGTAGTCCACAGTGTCGTCCACGACGGCGACAGGTCCCTTGACCGGTGTGACAGGACCTCAACGGTTCCTCCAGGAGGGACGGTTTCTGGAGGGGCCACATAGGCGAGGAAGGATTAGAACCCACTGGGCCCTTGGGGCTACAATACGGGAATGGGGAACCCAGGAGGCCGAGGAGAGCGCGCAGAGTAGATCAGTGTTGCAACACTGGCCTAGAGAGGTCGTAACCCATGGTGACTCAACCTTTCAGAGTTAACCTTCATTGATGAAACGTGGGCTAGGTCTGTGCCTCCTGTATGTGTCCCTGTGGACAACGAGATAGTGAAACTATACATCGCACCCGGCACGTGAGGCCCGTTTGAGCCCCCCATTACCTCAACCAGGGAGACGTTCCACCTCATAGGGAGGAAACGGAACGTCGCCTGAAAAGCGAGGACTCTGTGTGGAGACCTCTCCTCGCTCCTAACCCCGCTCCTGGGACTCGAGGATAAGGTGTCAATTCTGGACTGAGAGGGTGAGAGAGCGTAGAACCTCAATGGCTAATCCAATCCGATCATGGGGGATCGGGACCCCAAGAGAGGCTTATATATCCGATGGAGGGAATAGGGATCGTGAGTATCAGGTTGGCACCAGACGTGGTGGTCACGGGGACCCTCGTGTGGTACCTCCACGTCTGCCCTAGGGAGGTTTGGTTCATGGCCAGGAACATCACCCCTTTCAAGTACCACAGGAGGTTGGAGTACGGAAGAGAACTCCACAGGCATCACGCGGAGGAGGTTCCCCTGTCCCTGGAGGGGATGAGGCTGGACGGTTTCAGGGAGGACAGCGGAGTCGTGGTGGAGGTCAAGTCCACCTCGAGACACCTGGAGTCGGCCAGGGCGCAACTGGGCTTACTACCTCTTTAGGCTCAGGGAAGCTGGAGCCCACGCCAAGGGGGAGATATGGGTACCGGAGGAGGGCATAAGGGAGAGAACGGAGGACTTCTCGGAAGAGGAGGTGAGGAAGGACTTGGAGAGGATAAGGGAGATAGTAGAGAGGGAGAGACCTCCTCCTAGGAAACGGATTCAGTTCTGCCGCAAGTGCGCCTACAGGGGATTATGCTGGGGGACTGAGGTGGGTAAAGGGTGAAGGGGGAAAACCCTATCACGGTGAGGGGAGCCGCGGGAAAGCGGAGGGGTAATCTCCAGCGGAATGGGACTCACACTGTGGCCCTACCTTTAATGGGAGGGGGTAGGACAGGGCCTTCCCCGGGGGGCTGTTACCTCCTCGTCCTTCTCCATGGATCCCTTCATGGCTAGGAAACCGACTTCCCCGGGGGCGATCTCCTCATCGTCCTCTGAACCGCTCTGGGTCCACGTCCCTCTTCTGGCTGAAAGGCTCCGGCACCGAACCCTTGTTCGGAAAGAGGGATTACGCGGAACAAGGGTTCAGGAGCGTGAAACATAGGCTGTCACCAATGGACAAACACTTCCCGTGGTGCTCCAACACAAAGACGATCACGGGGTGGTTTTCAACCTATTTCCTAGTCTATAACATTCTCTACTGTCCGGTGTATTTGTTAGATAATTGGGTGATAATAAATGTAAATATTTAAGATGAATGAAATTGTTGTCCACACTCTCAACTAGAATGCCGTGCTTCTCAGCCTGCCAAACGATGCAGTAATGCAAACGACGGTACTGCATTAAGTAGAGTTTATCGCGGGACTCCTTAGGAAGCTTATCTACATCCTTAATGAGGTCCTTTAGGTCCTCCAGCTTTACAACGTTAGCGCCCAACCTCTTAGCTTCATCAACAACCCACTTCCCAACTTTCCTAGCAAAGTCCTCCATGATTCTCTTAGCCTTCAAGCGGAAGGAGTGAATCCTTTGAAGAGTTCTTTTATTCTTTAACCACCTTTTCGCGTATTTCTCCTGCAAACTCTCTGCCAAGGACGTGAGGTGGTGGACCTCTTCAAGGCGAGTTGGGATCCTAACATAGTGTGAGTCGCCCTTCCCTACTACTACTTCAGCCATGTTAATATCAACAGCGACACTTTCCTTTGCTTCAACCTTCTCCTCTTCTCTTTCAAAAACCACCTTTAGGAAAGCCTTATCGTCCTTGATCACTAGCCTAGCTTTCTTCATCTTCCAGTTCGCATACTCCTTAAGGTTTCTAGGATAACCTAGGATTGGAAGTTCACTAATACTAGCAATTTTGGCAGTCATCCTTTCCAAGTCCACATTATAACTTGCTTTAGGAGTTAACCATACACTTGGCTTATACACACGTGGGAACCTACCCTCTTCGGGATTATTAAACCACCCCTTGTACACTGAGAGGGCGTCACGGTAGCAGTCCTCAGCGACCTTTGAGAGTAGATTGTATTCCTCCCTTAACTTCTCATACAACTCCTCGTGAATTTTCCTAAAACTCCCTTCTCTTCCGGGTTTTCCACGTTCTCCTTCAACCAGAATAGGGCGAAACGTATTGCCTTCACGTAGTTATTAACGAGGATTAGGAGGGGTTCGGAGGGGGCGATCTTCATGGAAACAGCAGCTCTGATCGCTTTAACCCTCCTAGCCATCAAAAATATTTGAAAAAAGAGTACTTAAATTATCATCCCCCGGAAGGGGCGAGGCTTTCGGTCTTTTTGTAAGTTGGCCAGGACCTTTGAGGAGTTTAAGGGGGGTGTGCATCTGACTCCTCCCCGCCCTGGAAGGGCGAGGGTTCCCTTCCAGAGGGCTCATCGTTCCCACCATTGATTCGGGATTACATCTCTCATTTGGTGGGCAGTCGGGGTAGTCAGAGAGCCCCCCACGAAAGGGGGACTTTCATTGCTGGGCTCTAGTC
>Ga0208548_100138_pt1 | contig 36209 bp, 39 predicted proteins | sample ECH_Chost_MetaG_FD_187133 | JGI IMG/M metagenome (GOLD analysis project Ga0208548, IMG submission 187133) | Hot spring microbial mat communities from Yellowstone National Park, Wyoming, USA - ECH_C host_MetaG (SPAdes) (version 2) | ecosystem: Environmental > Aquatic > Thermal springs > Hot... | reverse complement strand
ACCGTTCCGCGAACCCCGCGTGGGGTTACGGAGGGTCTCCACAGGCCTGAACCCCAGTCCCGAGGCCCAGCTCTTACAGCCTAGGTCTATGCACCTATTCGTCGTTAACTATAAAATCATCTTTCCTATAAGGGGGCTGTCCATCCTCACGGAGGGGGACTTCCGCCCCCTTAACCCCCGCAAAGTTAAAAGTAAGTAATAGTGAACTAAGTAATAGTGAACAGAAATATTACAGACTGTTTCAGCGAACTCCCCTGACGTCTCAGAGCCTCCTTAAAAGGAAACGCTGCAAGGCCTCAACGACTCTCCAACTGAGTGTGGGCCTCAGCCTCGAGTAGTAAATCCTCAACTTGACCAGGGACAGGAACATTATGAGTGCTATCCTAAGGGTGTTCCTGCTCACCTTGCTTCCCTCCTCTAAATGCCTCCACCTAACGAAGGTCTGACCTATCCTGAAACCCCTCCTGGCGAAGGCGTATATTAGGTTAACGTCGAAGACGAAGTCGTTTATGATCAGCTCCTCCATCATCTGGGCAACCCTCTCCCTTCTCATTACCTTGAACCCCGCCTGGAAGTCGGCGAAATCCCTCATCCTCCAGAACATCAATTTGACCAGGATTATGTAAATGCGGTGCAAGAGCATACGTAGTGGAGGCATCCCGTCCAGCAATCTGGCGGTCAGGAAGAGGTCGTAGTCCTTAGCCATCCTAATTACCCTCCACATCTCCTCCACGCTCACAGGTAAGTCGGCATCCACGAATGCCACTAAATCCCCCTTCGCTCTCCTTATGCCCTCCATTATGGCCCCACCCTTGCCCAACCTCTGAGTGAAGTGGTAAACCTCAACCCCGTTGAATGCTTTAACCACCTCCGCCGTCTTATCGTCACCATCGCATACCACTATTACCTGGGCACCATCGAAATTGGAGGTCAAGTGTCTCAGGGTTGAAGCGATCCTGGATTCCTCGTTATATGCAGGAACTACTATGGTTAACACATTTACCGTTATGCCACCATTATTTAAATTTAACTTGGGCTCTTTGGAACACCTCCTAAATTGATACAAGGCCTCTCTTTTACCCCACTCTGGACCTGTTCGTGAGGGCAGGGAGGAGTCAGGTCTGATGAGGAAGTAAGACTTTCATGATATTTGATGATGAGGACTGCTGATGAGGTGAAGTTATGATACTCGTAGCCGACTTCCTCCCCGCCCTGGTTCCAGGGGACCCATGGTTCCCACCATGGGGGGTCACATCCCTCACTCGATGGGCAGTCTGCTGGTGCGGAAAGCCACTCCCACCTGGGTTCGATCCCGAAATGGAGGGTGGGGATCCATCGTGTGAAGGGATAGTAATTCCACTTCCCAGTCCCACTGCCTTGGATCGGGCTGGGGAGGGCGTCGCTGGCTTCAGTGAAAATGACATGATGAAGATCAAATTAGGGGGGACATCCATCTCCACCCTAAACGGCGAAGCCTCTAGTCCCCTTAACCCCTCACTCCCACGGCGAGATAGTTTACAGACGGAGGAGACTTTAGTGAGAGGAATCCCACCTTGGTGTGTGGACCGCCTGGAACCCTCCAGGGTGAGGAGGAGGTCAGATCCGCATGAGGAGGTAAGCCACAACGCTCATGAGCGCAGTGAGCAAGAGGAAGTATAGCCAGACCACTTGGATCACCTTCACTTCCTCCAAGTACCTGTAGTGGATCAGGAAGGGTGAGGTGAAGGAGAAGAAGGCCATGAGCTTGATCAGGGCGCTCTCGAACCTGAGGCTGAAGGTTAAGTTCAAGAGGAACCTCATGAATATGTTCCTCCTGAGCCTTTGGACCTCCGGTATCCTGAGGGCGAACTTCCTACCCTCCTCTGTAAGGACGAAGACTTCCTTAACACCATTGAGGGTCTTCCTCTTCCTCCTCTTGAAGAAGTTATACTTCCCAGAGAAGAGGTCCAGGTAGAACTTGAGGGTGGTCCTGGAGACACCTATTTCCCTGGATAGTTTACCCACTGGGACTACGCCGTTACACACCACAGAGGCCTTCGCGATCTCGGTGAAGTAGTAGAAGTGAGTGGGGTTGTTCAGGGGATCCTCAGCCTCCCTCTCCTCCCCCAATTGCCCGTTGAGGATCGAGGCCAGATCTCCCACCACACTCCTACCCTGTTCCGTCAGCTCGTAGACATCGTATTTCACCTTTGAGACTAATTCCTTCTTTATTAGCTTCCTCACCGCGTCTATAACCGCCTTCTTACTCGACCCTAGGGAAGTAGAGATCTCGGCCACAGAACTGGGTCCCTTGGAACTGAGGAGTATCACTATCCTCCACTGCAGTTCCCCCCTCGAGAAGTCTATTGCGTCGTCGATGGACCTGAGCTTGTCCAGGACTCTTCCTAGTTCACTCATACCGATATACTATATAGTGCTAGATTTTATATGTATCATAAGCTAAAGTGGTTCTACTTCCTCACCGCGGGTCTTGCGTATTACACAGCTCAACTATCTCCTGCAGCCCCTCGAACTTCTCCAACACCCTAACTCCTTCACCCTGCTTTATTATACAGTACTTCCTCCCCACCACGAACCTGTCCCTAAGCAGGGAGGGGAAGAAGGCATACAGTTCCTCGTTCTCCGAGTACCTAACGCCGCAATTCCCATTCCCTGCCACACTCTTGAGGTACTTGTCCAGCCCCCTCTGACCCTCGACCCTGGGGGTGGAGTTGATCAGGAGCACGAAGGCTGTGGTGCCAAGGGCGGGGAGGATCAATAGGTACCAGTAACCTCCCATCAATAGGGATAGGGTCAAGAGGAGCGCTGAGGCGAATACCAAGGGGATCTGTAGGAGTTTCAAGTCCATGTACATAGTTAGAATCTATTGTTTTAAGTTTAACTCCTCTAATTGTGCACAGACTCACTGAATTTAGAAGGGTACTGAATTGAGGCTCATGATCATGGCCCAGGACGCTAATAGGAGGAGTAGGGGCTTGAAGAGGTCGTCCCTTAAGTTCGAGGTCGAGGCAGAGAGCTGGAGGAAGAGGGGTAAGTCTATGACTAGGTTCTGCTCTACTCCGGTAAAGGGCATAGCGAGAACGGAGGAGGCGTATATGCCCAGGATCTCACCAGGCATATACCTATTCCCGTAGACTGAGAGTGCATAATACAGGAAGCTATTAGCTGACCCCCAGCTGAGGAGGGCGAACTGGAAGAAGGTTTGACCCATGGAGTTATAGGTCAGAGGCACTGGGAAGACACCTCCCAGTATGAGGGAGAGGCCGATCAGCAGGACTGGGGAGGTGAGGAGGGCGTATCGCCGAAGGTAAACGTCTGCCCTCCCTGTGATAATCGCATAGCAGACGTAAACGAATATCCCCGCCTCCAGTTGCGCCCAGGCGTAGACGTGGCTCAACAGGGAGAGGTAGGACAGGATAACCGCTAGGACAAGCCTCTCCCTCCTGATCAGGAGTGCCAGGGAGGAGAACTCCAAAGCGATGGAGAACAAGTTCGCTTGGAGGCCGGAGTAGAGGAAAGTCAGAAGCATGGGGGAAATAGCAGCGCAGAGGGAAGTAAGGCCTCCGTAACCCTTCCTCCAGGACTCCCCCAGGAAGTAGGCTGAGAGCGTATAGGCTAAGGCGAGGAAGGGGAATTGGTAGAGCGAGAGGGGGAGAGCTGGAAAAACCTTGGAGAGGGCGAAGAGGAGGGAGAGGTAAAGAGGTCTGGTGAGGAAGAACCAGCCGTGAACCGTTGGGCTCTCGAGCCAACCGTAGTAGAACCTCCAGTCCATGGTCTCCGCGTAACCCTTGGGGTTCACTGTGGGGATCAAGGGGATCAAGGAAACAGCAAGCGCAGCTAAGATCCCTGAGAACCAAGGAACTCTCCTAACTGCCCCCACTCCCTTTGGGAATAAACCAAGGACCACCCCAGCGAAGAGCACAAATGGTATGAGCTGGGCCTCCCCCACCTGAAAAACCGCTGAGGGTACCATAAGGAAATCATATCTCTCCCCCAGGAGGGAGAGGAGTAAGTAGGATAGGGAAGCGGAGTCCAGCGCGAGTACGAGCGATCTGACCCACTTGGGTACGAAGTCCACTGCATACAGGGAGATCACCGCTATTCCCCCCGCTGTGATCACCGGGAAGAAGTAGGCGATTAGGGAAAGGGGAATAGAGAAGGACAGGACTGGCTTGCTCAAGCTCAGGATCACCGCTGCCGTTATGAGGAGGATTAGACCCACTAACTTGTCCTGTATGGTGCCCAGGTAAGTCACCCTGTAGAGGGTCAGGGGCAGTCCGGCGAAGAGGGGTATGGCGGAGAGGGAGAGGAGGAGTGACAGGAAGGGGAGTCCGCTAGATCTCCTGGAGATCATAGGAACCTCCTCAGGATCAGGTAGAGGGACGAACAGAGCAAGGAGGATGCGAAGATTGACCATGGGGAGAGGCCCAGGGGACCTCCCCTCACTCCAGCTAGCCTAGAGAGATCGGGGAAGGAATCGTTGGCCACTCCAGGGAAATTGGCCCTAACCAAGGTCATGTTATAACCCTGTGCAACCTTCTGGAGTACAACCCCATTTGTGGAGACCAACACCTCCTCCCCATGCACCACACTCTCCAGGGCCTCCACGGGTCTACCCTGCAGGGTGAAAGTTGTGGGAGCACCGCTGAGAGGGGCGAAGATCAGCCCAGGGGAGACGAATAGGGAGTAGTTCACTATGACGTGGGTCATGGGATTCACGTTGACTAGGCTTACGTGACCTGAAGTGATGTTTATGATGTAGAGCGAGAAGAAGGTGGAGTTGCCCTCGATCACCTTATACAGTAGGAACAGCGTGTCCATGAGTTTCACTACCCCGCGTTCCGTTTAAGTAAGTGGAACACTTTCGACCACCAGTCTCCATGGGCTCTTAACGCGGATTTCAGTCATTTAAATAAACTAATTTAAATGAGATTTTATTTAAATTAAGGGAGTTGAAATTTGTTTATTACTGGTCGAAACTGTGGGGACTTCTTAAAAGGAACTCCGTGGGAGCTGGACTAAGAGGTGAGTGAATAGGTGAAATCCCTCATAACTCGATACAACCAGAAAGTTAAACGCAGGGGCCTAGCAGGACTAGATACTGCCATAATACTAATAGCGTTCATAATAACCGCGAGTGTCCTAGCCTACGTCGCCATAAATATGGGCCTCTTCGTGACCCAAAAGGCCAAAACCACCATAAGCAAGGGAGAGGAAACAGCGTCCACTGCCCTAACCCTGTCCAGTAGTGTCCTTTACGCGGTGAACTACCCGCTTAACAGTCTGAGTTACTGGATATATTTCACCGTAAGCCCGAGTTCCGGAATATCAAGCGTGGAGTTATCTCCTCAGACCACGGCCATATCCTTCACGGCAGCCTCCAGCGGCATCAGCCTGTCTAATATATATATATAAGTACACTGCTCAATGTGACCAGCGTCCAGCCTGCCTTCTACAATGGCTACTACACAGCCTACCTATTGACCTCATCTAAGTCCCCTAACGGACAGACTTACTACTACTACGCTGACCCATATGCTGCAGTACTGGCGCTGGCGGAGCAACCCGGATCCTCTAGTTATCTCGTAGTGAGCCCTAATCCCTCAACTGGTGCAACTGTGACAGCTCCATCTGCACCTCACAATACCTTCACCTTCCAGTATGGAGGCGTTACCTACACTGCCTACATCCTGCAGACCTTCGCCTTCACTTTCCCCGTGGCTGGAGATCCCTTAGTGGGCAGCGCCATAGCCCCAGCAGGTTCCACCATAGGGGTAATGATACTGTTCGGCCCCAACGCTGACCAAGTATACCAGTATCAGACTATAACCATACAGATAACGCCTAACATAGGCTCCCCGTTAACAATAAGCCAGTATGTCTATCAACCACAGGGTAACGTAAGTGTAATAGGATAAGACAAAACTTTTTTATTTATCTTTAAAAAAAGGTGATTTAAATTGATTGGTCTTTCCCTCCTGATCAATACTCCCTTCGTCCTGGTCCTAACCATAGCTATCCCACTGGCGGTACTCTTTTACGTTCTTCGCAGGTTCCTCTTGGGGAACCAGGTCCAGCAATCCGCTCCTCCCCCAACCCAACCTCCCCCGGCTAGGGAGGAGAGGGCAGCTCAAGTAACGCAGCAGGAGGATCAAATCAAACCCTTAGTCCAGAAGATGGATAAGTTGAGGGACGACCTGGTTAAGGTGATAACCAATAACGCGGAGGAACTCCGCAAGTCCGTGGAGGCCATCTCCTCCTCTCTGGAGGAGGCCTTGGTCTCCATCAAGTCCGTAGAGGCCGATAGGAAATCCCCTTTCAACCTCACGTTCCAGGAGGGAAAGGAAATTGAGGCTCGGGAACCCCGCGGTTCCCCTGAGCTCGAGGGCCAAGGGGAACTGCGAGGCCTTAAGGCAGGCGTTAACGTGGATCTGCCCAACTTCGTGAAGCTCTGCGTCCTACTGGAGGTGATGGACTACGACGACTCCAAGGTCAGGTCCCTCTACGAGTTGGGTCTACTCTCCCCAGACGACATGAGGGTCGTAATGAAGGTGGAGGAGTTCCTGAGGCAGAACTCAGGGAAGGTGAAGGCGTTGGACTTGGCTAAGATGGCTGTTAACGTTGCGGAGAGCTACGGAACGGTCACGCCGGAGATGAAGAGGTTCCTCCTCTTGGTAACGGGTGAGGTAAGTGGCCAGTGAGATCATATCGGAGTCCATAATGATAATAGCCAGCGTCATCCTGGTGGGCATACTGGCTGGGGTGCTTTACTCCTCGGTCTCAATGATAGGTACACAGTACTCATCCTATGCCATCCTCCAGTCCCAGAAGCTCACCATGGACCTGCAAATAGTCTACGCCACTAACACATCACCGACGCAGATCGTGGTCTACCTGCAGAACGTGGGTATGACCTCAATCCCCAACCTACAGACCTCAACCCTCTACGTCGGTCCTCAAGGTCAGCTAACTCCCGTGGGTTACGGTACTTCCCCTCCCTCCTGGAACTCCCCAGCCCAGTCCCTGAACCCCGGGTCCACAGTTCAACTCACGATCTCCCTGAGCTCTCCGCTCAAGGCTGGATACTACACGGTAATGTTCGTCTCCTCCACAGGTTTCTCCACTTCTTACACCTTCCAGGTGATGTGAATGGGTTTATCCCAGGTGGCCACATTCTCCTTAATAGCCTTCCTGGCCCTCTCCCTCCTCCTGACCTACCTGATCCTCCAAACCAGGGATCAGCAGCTGCTGGACAACTCCTACCAGCAGCGGCAGCAGCTCTACCTAAACCAGCTCAACACGAGGATCTCCATACTCTCCACCTCAGTCAGGGGGAGCATGCTCACCCTCTCCGTGGCCAACAACGGCACTGTGCCCCTATGGGACTTCAGTCACTTCTCCTTGGTGATCCAGTACTACGCCAACCAGAGTGGCGTGAAGGTTCTTTCCCTCTCCTCCTACAACTACACTCCCTCCCTAACTCCCCCCGCTTACTACTGGACCTCGGCCTCCGTAATCCCACCGGGGGGCTGGACCTACTTCACCGTTTCCCTACCCTACCCTCCCTATTCAGGGACTCAAGCGGTGATCGTGATCTCCACTAACTACGGCCCAGGGACTGTATGGAGGGGAGCGCTTTGATGATCTCCACTGGCAGTGAGGAGTTGGACAGGAGGCTCGGTGGGATCCCCTTCCCCTCACTGATCATGATAGAGGGAGATCACGGGACTGGCAAGAGCGTTCTAGCAGCCCAACTCGCCTCAGGCTTCCTAGCCAGTGGGAAGAGGGGATACATAGTGACAACCGAGCAGACGAGCTTGGATTACCTCAGGAAGATGAGGGAGGTGAGGATAAACCTAACGAAACCCTTCCTCAAGGGGGAGCTCGGCATAGCGCCCGTGAATACCTCCAGGTTCACCTGGAACTCACAGGTTGCAGCCAAACTGTTAGACCTCCTCTACTCCTTCTCCTCCTCCTTGAGGATGGACTTCCTGATCCTGGACAGCCTGAGCGTAATAGCCACATTCGCTCAGGAGAGGGACATCCTGGAGTTCATGAAGAGGTCCAGGGTGATGGTGAGGGGTGAAATGTCCATGATCTTCACTGTCCACCCAGGCGTGTTCTCGGACTCGATCCTCACTAGGGTTACCAGTGTAGTGGACGTCTACCTGAAGCTCTCCGCTGCATCCATAGGGGGGAGGAGGATCAAGGTCCTGGAGAGGGTGAAGACAGTGGGAGGAGTGATGGGGGCTGAGGCGATCTCCTTCGACATAGACCCCTCACTGGGCATAAAGGTGGTCCCACTGTCGCTCTCGAGGGCGTGAGCCATGGAGGAGTTCCTGTTCACCTACATTCAATCCCAAGAGGAGGAGCCTCAGGTTGTGGAGTCCCCAGCGCAACTCAGGGGTTTCACGACCTACAATGCTATCTACAAAGTGGCAGACCTAGTTTACGTCCACGTCAAGAGTGTTAAGTCCGAGGACGGTTATAACCAATACGTAGTAGTGGAACCTCCGAGGCCTACGCAGGAGGAGGTTGAGAGAATGGAGGAGCTCTTCGCCTCCCAGATTAGGGAGAGGGACGAGCCTCCTCCCACACTGGAGGAGAAGGAGAGGATCATGGTTCAAGTCCTCAACAGAGTCCTCAGGAGGGTTAAGCTCAGTGTCCCCAGGGAGTACGCGATCTACCACTTCGTGAGGGACAAGCTCTACACCGGTCCACTGGAGCCCTTGATCAGGGACCCATTCATAGAGGACATCTCTCTCCCTGGGGTGGGTAATGTATACATAGTCCACAAGGTCTTCGGACCCATGAGGACTTCCGTGCACATAGGGGACTCCGATACGTTGGACGAGTTGATAGTGGTCCTGAGCGAGAAAACGCTGAGGCCCGTTTCCCACAATAGGCCCGTGATCGATGCTAGCCTACCCGACGGCTCCAGGGTCAACTTCGTCTATGGGGTGGACATAAGTAGGAGGGGTTCGAACCTGACGGTCAGGAAGTTCAGCAAGGTCCCACTGAGCGTGACTCAGCTGGTCTCCTCTGGAACCATGTCGCCTCTCCTCGCTGCCTACATCTGGATGATGCTGGATGAGGGGATGAACGTGTTCGTGTGTGGGGAAACGGCCTCAGGGAAGACCACCACCCTAAATGCCATAACCGCCTTCATCCCTCCCAACCTCAAGATCGTGAGTATTGAGGACACTCCGGAACTCACGGTTCCACACTCCAACTGGGTCGCTGAAGTGACCAGGGACACGGGCGGAGAGGGGACCATAAAGCTCTTCGACCTACTCAAGGCCGCCCTTAGGCAGAGGCCCAACTACATCCTGGTGGGGGAGATAAGGGACAGGGAGGGGAACGTGGCCTTCCAGGCGATGCAGACTGGTCACTCGGTCATGGCCACCTTCCACGCTGCCAACGTGAGGTCACTGGTCCAGAGGCTCACGGGTTACCCCATAGAGGTGCCTAAGTCCTACATAAACAACCTCAACATAGCCCTCTTCCAGACCGCTCTTTACGACAAGAGGGGGAATATGATCAGGAGGGTCGTGGAGGTAGACGAGCTCGTGGACATAGACCCTGTGACCAACGACGTAGTCTACATCCCAGTGTTCACCTATGACCCGGTGAGGGATGAGATAGTCTTCGGCGGCAGGGGGGCTTCCTATTTAATAGAGAGTAAAGTCGCGGTCAGGAGGGGGGTGGACAGGAGGAACATACAGACCCTCTACGACGAGCTCCAACTCAGGGCCGGCTTCGTCTCGAGGCTGGTCCAGGGGAGGGTCTTCAACTACTTCGATGTGTGGAAGTGGATACTGAGGGCGAGGCAGGTGGGCTTAGATGAGGTTGTCAGGGCTCTTCAGTAGATCGAGGAAACAGGGCGAGCTCAACACCAAGTATATTTTCGTAGTGGCCTACATGCTCGCCCTCTTCTCAGGGGGTTTACCCCCTGAATTGGTAGTGGTGAGCCTAGCCAAGGAGACTTTCTTCTCGCCCTACTACAGGTACATGAGGAGGCTGAGGAACCTCCTCTCATACAGGTTCAAGTTCAGTGAGGCGGTGAACAAGGTAGTGAAGAGCGTGGGTTTCAAGAACTTCTCGGAGCTCCTGGTCAGGTTGTCTCAGGCAGTGTCCTTCGGCGACGATATGGTAGCCTTCCTGAGCAGGGAGGTGGACTTCGCCCTCTCAGAGTATAACTCATCCATGGGCAGGAAGCTCCAGTCCATGAACAACTTCCTGTCCATTTACGCCACCCTCAACAGCTCCCTGGTCTTCCTAGTGGCTGATGTGACCATCATTTCCCTCCTATATAGCGGTGGGGGGAGGCTGGTTGAACTCTCAGCCTTCATGGCAGGGGCTGTGTCGGGCAACCTGACCCTCTTCATGTATATGATTTACAAGCCCGAGAACTACATTACGTATAACCTCAACGAGAGGCTAGTGGCAGTGACCGCGATCGTCGCTGCGATGACCTCTTCCCTCCTCGTGAGCAATTACGTGGCCGTGGCATCAGCTGGCGCGGTACTCATGACGTTGGGACTCTATTACAGGGTTAAGGAGAACAGGATCAACACGCTGGAGAGGTACTTCCTCCTATTCGTTAGGTACTTCTCTAGGAACTACGCCACTGTGAGGAACGTGGAGGAGGCCTTAGTGAGCGTCCTCAGGGGAGACCTGGGCACTGTGAGACCGCTGGTGAAGAGGGCCATAAACAGGGTTCGATACGGGGTAAATAAGGAGAGGGTCTTTCAGAGTATGAGCGCTGAGACGAAGAGTGTATTGATATATATGCTTAACAGGATCCTATACTCCACCATATCCTTAGGCGGAGACGTAGAGATCGTAGGGGATACCCTGACCAGAGTCGGGGACTCCCTACTCAACGTCAGGGCACAGCGGGAACAGAACGGCAGGGCCTTCGAGAGCACTATCTACGCTCTCCACAGCTCCACAGCAGGCGTTTCAGCCGCGTTAATAGCCATAGTGGGCATACTGAACAGCCTCTTCTCCATATCCAGCGTCTCCTCGGTGTTCCAGTTCAGCCCGATGAACCTGGGACTCGTGGAGAGGCTCCTCCTGGTGATTCTGGTCATGTTGAGCCTCTCCAATGGAGTCGCCATAACCCTAGCCTACGGTAGATCACTCAACGTGAGCCTCTACTTCATAGGGCTCCTCATGATAATGTCAGCCATCACGTTCCACGTGGTCCTCCTGCTCACTAACGGTCTCTTCTCCTCTCTTTACTCCCCAGGAGGGGTGGTGAGTCCGCCGTGAGGGACTTGATCGGGGAATTGGAGGGACGTAAGGTCTTCCTGGTCGGGGAAATCCCGGAGGAGATCCTGGACGGAGCGAGGGCTGAGGTGTTAAGGGTGGGCAGCGGGTTCTTCTCTGGCGCCAAGGCTGAGGAGGGAGTGATCCTCTTCCACTCCAAGGAGCTCAGGAGGGCTTACATAAGCGCCAGGAACGTTAAGCGAGTGTTCGCAATGAGCTTCCCCGAATTGGGACCTTCCATGGAGCTGGTAGGTGCTCTCAGGGAACAGGGTAGGGAAGCAGCGATCCTTGGTTACACCCCCTCTAAGGAGGAACTGCCTGGAGAACCAGACCCGGAGAGTAAAGTGAGGGTGGCCATTGTAGTCCCAGAGAGGGTCGAACTCCTCACATGGGTCCTCCCGGGCTCCCGGTTCTACTGGGTGGACTACTACAATCGTGGTGAAACACCAAAGGGGAGATACGACCTCATAGGATCGGACTCCTGCGAATACTTCCCCACATATGATTCCAGGACCGTTGTGTTAGCCGCGATCCTAGGCTTACCCTCTTTCCCCATTGAGGTGAAAGACGTTGACGGACCTTGGCTCAACGTTAGGTTGAGGTGTGAACAACGGGTTGAGGGTGAGGGGGTCATACTGAGGCCGAACAGGGATTTCTCCAGGTTCGAGGCCTACAGGGTAAGGATGAACGGAGAGATCATGGAATTAGAGGAGGGAGATCCCCTTGTCGCTCCCACCGGTTCCGTTTTCCTCGCGGTTCTGGGTCGAGCCGAAACCATAGCTGAGAGGCTGAGGGAAGTGGGGTTCCGCGTTTTCCCTGAAGGAATTTAACAATCCACTGGCCTGCATGAAATAGAGCAAAAGGCAGGGCGATTTCGGGTGCCTCTCCCTCAGTCCCATTTCCTGAACAGGGCTGAGGAGAGGAGTCGCTGGCTTCACTGAAAAAGTTTGAAGGGGGGTATTTAAAATGGGGGCTGTCCGTCCCCGCCCGCGGGGCTTTTCGCCCTTAACCCCTTTAAGATAAAAGGTGAACTCTGACTTAACAAGGAAGGAGTAACACATATTTACTCCACACGGATGAGACTCACTCATGATCAAGAGAGTGGAGCCCTTCATCTTAGCCTATGAAGGGATCAACGAGGAGCAGGACGCATTGGCGGTGAAGCTATTAGCGGAGCACCCCATGGAGACACTCCTGGTGAGAGTGGAGACAGACGATGGATATGTAGGGATAGGGGAGTCACTGGCTTACGGCATGCCGGACACCGTGAAGACCCTAATAGAGAGGACCGTGGCCCCACTTGTAGTAGGAGAGGATGAGGAACTCATAGAGAGGATCTGGAACAAGGTCTACATGGCGACCCTCAGGTTCGGTAGGAGGGGAATAGCGATCGCTGCCCTGAGCGGCGTGGACACCGCGCTCTGGGACATAATGGGCAAGAAGGCGGAGAAACCGCTCTACAAGATACTGGGGGGTTCTAAGTCCAAGGTCAGGAATTACGTCACAGGGGGTTACTACGCGCCCACTAAGGACATAGAGAGGCTCAGGGAGGAGGTGGAGTACTACGTCAAAAGGGGATTCAAGGGAGTGAAGATCAAGATAGGAGGTAAGACCCTCGAGGAGGACTTAGCCAGGTTAAAGGCAGTCAGGGAAGTGGTGGGCGAGGAAGTTAAGATAGCGGTGGACGCGAACAACGTCTATAAATACGAGGAGGCCAGGGTAGTGGGCAGGAAATTGGAGCAGCTGGGCATCTGGTTCTTCGAGGAACCGATCCAGACTGACTTCATGGACCTCAGCGCTAGGCTGGCTGAGGAATTGGATATACCCATAGCGGGTTACGAGACGGCCTTCACCAGGTGGGAGTTCTACGAACTCATGAGGAGGAGAGCGGTGGACATAGTGCAACCCGACTCCATGTGGTCCGGAGGAGTGTCCGAGGTCATGAAGATAGGAGCAGTAGCCAAGACCCTAGGTTTCCCCGTGATACCCCACTACTCCGCCTCAGCTGTCTCACTGGTGGCCAATGCACACGTTGCAGCTACGCTGGGATGCGACTGGCTGGAGACCCACCTGAGGAGGAACGAGCTAAGGGACAACCTATTCAAGGAACCCATAGAGTATGAGGACGGCCAAATAGTCCTCCCCAATAGGCCAGGCCTCGGGTTCACACTAAGGGACGACGCTGAGCAGCTATACGGCAGGAGGAGCTAAGTTAAGGATTTCTTTACCACCCTTCGTAGACAGTCTTCTCCCTGCTGTAGAACTCCAGCGCTTCCTCCCCCATCTCCTTCCAAGTGGCTGCGCCTGAGTTCTTGAAACCACCGAAGGGCGCCTGGAGTTCCAAACCGATGGTGGGCTTATTCACCTTTATGACGCCCGCCTCCACCCTATTCACGAAATCGTTGATCGCCTTCAAGTCCCTGCTCACTATGCCCGCTGTGTGACCGTAATCCACCGCGTTGACTAGCTCGATCGCCTCATCGAAGTCCTTGGCCTCCGTTATCCCCAGGATGGGACCGAAGATCTCCTCCTTGAAGAGCCTCATATTCCTCGACACCCCCTCGAATACTGTGGGCTCCACGAAATACCCCTCACCTGGAATAGTGGAACCTCCGTGCACCAGCTTAGCCCCCTCGGCTTTCCCCACCTCCACATACTCCAAGTCCTTCCTGAACTGGGACTCGTCAACCACGGGACCCATGTCCACGTCCTGAGTCCCTTCGCCGACCCTCCACCTCTTGAGCCTCTCCATTAACCTCTGCTTGAACTCACCGTATACCCTGGAGTGGACTATTACCCTGCTCGTAGCGGTGCAGGACTGGCCGGTGAGGGTGAAAGCTCCCCTCACTGCTAAGTCCGCTGCCAATCCCAGGTCCGCCTCCTTGTCCACGTATAGACCGTTCTTGCCTCCCAACTCCAGTTGAACCCTAGTCATCCTGCCCTTGGTCCCGACCAAGCTATAGATCCTCTTACCCACTTCCGTAGATCCGGTGAAGGAGACCGCAGCCACATCCTCGTCCTTGACTATGGCGTCCCCCACCTCTCCTCCCCTTCCTACTACCAAGTTCACAACTCCCTCAGGTACTCCCGCCCTCCTAAGTATGTCGATTAGCTTGGCTACTATGAGCGGCGTCTTGGTGGCAGGCTTTATGATAACCGTATTGCCAGCAGCGAGAGCAGGCGCCATCTTCCAGGAGGGGATGGAGATGGGGAAGTTCCAAGGAGTTATTAGGGCCACCACCCCTAGGGGTTCCCTTAAGGTGAATATCCTGGTGTTATCGTCGGCTGAGGGCAGGGTGATGCCGCCGTGCTTGAAAGCCAAAGCGCCGTAGAACTTAAATAGATTGTAGCTTCTGGCCACCTCAGTTCTGCTGTCCCTCAGCGTCTTCCCCTCCTCTAAGGTCAGGAGTAAGGAGAGATCCTCAGCCTCAGCCTCCATGATCTCGCCAGCCTTCATGAGCATTGTCCCCCTCCTAGGGGAGGGGAGTTTAGCCCACTCCTGGAACTTGGAGTAAGCCCTCTTCACCGCCTCCTTCGCATCGTCCTTAGTGGAGAGCCTGAACTTTGCTAGTATGTGTTTCTTATTGGCTGGGTTAACGTCCTCATACACTTCACCGTTACCTTTTATGTATTTGTCCGCCAGTTCCTGATAACTCCGGAGGCTCATAGTAGGAGTAGTGGGTGAAACGTATTAATCTTTTCTCAAGGACAGACCCTCACAATCCCTTGAGGCGGACTGGTTTCCGATCAGTCCTCACGCAGGAGGGACGACTCAAGTGAAGGATAAGTCGAGCTGAGGGTTAATCAAAATGTAGTATCCGAAGCGAACTATAGTCATAGGTGGAAGTATTCTGATCGCAATTAACCGAACTAGAACCTCTAAAAGACAAGAGTGGCCTTGGATTGGGAGCTCTTGAGGGCGAACTCAGAGATCCCCCCCACTCTGACCTTGTATATTAAGTCCTCCTCCTTCAGACCCTGCACCCTCATCCCGAACTCACAGGCGGTTATTTCCAACTCCTCCCCACCTAACTCCACGAGGTTCTCCATGTAGTACTTAAGTGGCCTTGAACCCCTCAGGGAGATCCCCTCAGACTCCTTGGTCAGAGCCCTTAGGGCGCCCATGGTGAAGAACATGTAGACCCTGCTCCCCGCCGAAGCGTAACCGATGGCAGTTATGATACCCATGAAGATCCTCTCCGGCTCCCCTGAGATCATCATGATGCTATACATCTCGCTCAACCTATCACCTCCCTGGAACGCACGAACTTGACCAAGGCCTGCCAGAAGAGGATCAGGCCCACGTATACGATCACGTAGCAGATCCACCTCGTTGCCTCCAGGTATCCAGCCAGTTGAGGTTGGTTCACATAGACCGCGAAGTTAGCTCGGCTCAAGGCCTCCTGATCCGCCTTAACTAGGTAGATCGCGCTGAATTGATACCAAGCTATGGAGAAGAGCGAGAGGATCAGGGGGGCTATGACCTTCCTCAGCGGGTAACCGCTCCTGTTCCCCTCCACCTTCACCACCTCTCCTGGACCTTAACGGCCAGGTAAACGCCGCTGAGCATGCCCAGGAGGAAGATGAAGCCATCGTAACCTAACTGGCCGAAGTTAGTCCACATGAGGCCTATGTTACAGCCCAGGGCCATCCTCACTCCCACCCCCACCAGTATCCCCCCAAGGAAACCCACCACCAGCCTCCTCCTGTCCTTGGGTATCCTCACCTTGAAGTCGCCGCTAAGGTAGGAGGCAATGAAGGCACCCACGCAGAGCATGACCACCATTAAGGTGCTCGGATCCACTATGGTCAAGGAGTCCCTGAACCAGGGCGTCGTGAGGAATAGGTTAACCCCAAGGGGAATTAACGCGTACTCGAAGAACCTACCCCCATCGGAGGAGGTTATGACTAGGTAGTTGAAAGTGTAGCCAGCCCCCGCTAGGAAAACAAGGAGCATGTCCAGAGCCAGGATCACCGTAGAGAGGTTAGTCCCGTAGGGCCTCCTGAGGAGGAGTAAGTCCTTGATACCTCCACCCTCAGGGGAGGTAATAAGGGTAGGCTTGACTGTCTGAGCCCCTCCGGTGGCCTTGACCCCAGCCCCTAGTATGGGGAAGTTCACATTGCTGGCCTTGCTCCTCCACCCCTTCCTGGTCCTCTGCTCCAGGTAGATCCCAAGGGCTACGAGGGGGATGCCTAAGAGCAGGGAAGTGACAAGGACCGCGTAGGTTGAGGTAGAGTGGAAGAGGAGGTAGGGCAGATACTCCACGTATCCCCCAGTGGTAGTAGATAGTATCCCCTTCTCCATGGTATAGGACTGGAAGGGCCAAATGGTCACCGCGAATACGTAGGTCCCTATCATCATGCCTAGGAGTTCCACCCAGTTCTGCACGTAACCGCTGCTGGCCCTGTAGAGCATGGACAAATTGCACCCGCCGGCAATCGCAGCCCCAAAGCCGAAGACGAAGGAGCCAACTAAGGTGTACCAACCTGCGAAGTAATTGAAGAAGTATTGGTCCTGGACTGGGACTAATCCAGCGACGACCAGCGTCCCAGTCCCAAGGGCCGTAACCCCGAAAAGTATCATGACCGCGCCGAACCTCTCGAGGCTCCTGGTGGTGAAGATAGAGGTCATGGCGTTAACGAAGCAGTAGTTACCCCTCTGGGCCACCCAACCCAATATGAATCCACTCAGAGCAAAAACAGCGTATATCTCAATCCAGCCCTCCCTGAATGCAGGTTGGAGGATCATGGAGGGATTTGCCAAGGTCAAGCCACCTTAAGGACCCTGAATCTGTAGACGTCACCCTCCTTCAGGATCAAGAAGGGGTAACCCAAGTTCTTGCAAAGTGATGGGAGGGTGAGGTCCACTGCGGGTTGATGATCCGTTACCACCTCGAGGACTTGACCCACCTTCATCCTCTTGAGCCTCTTGCTGGTCATCATCTCAGGAATGGGACAGGACTCGCCAGTAACGTCTAGCCTCTCGTCCGGTTCCCTTAGTTTAAGTTGTTCAAGGGGATCGTTAGTCACAACTGTAACGTCTGGTCTACAGACTTTAAAGACTTACTTTAGAGGCATATTTAGCACAGGTGAGTTTTCATTAACTGACTTCTCCCCGCCCCTAGAGGGGGCGAAGCTTTACGCTCTTTAATCCCCTTCTTTGTGAGTTACCCCCTCCTGAAGGAGGGAGCTTCCTAGTTCAAGGCCCTACCTTGTCCGAAGGGTGGAGGGCTCCACAGGCCCTCAGGGCCGTCCCAGCCCTGATCTCCTGAGTATGTTTAGGGAGGCGTTGCAGTCACGATCTGCTGTCCAACCACAGACGGGAGGAAACACGGTCTGAGAGGGTCGACTCTTTCACGTGGCCGCACTCAGCACAGGTCTTGGAGGTGTTGGCTGGGTTGACCAAGGAGAAGGTCAATACGGACGTTCTTCCATGTTAATACATGTAATACACGGTGGTAAGTTTTAAAAAATACGCCTCGATTTTTACATATGCCAACGATCAGTATAAGGGTAGATGAGGAGTTGAGAAGGAAGATGGAGCAATTTAGTTACATTAACTGGAGCGAGATGATAAGAAGGAAGATAGAAGAGATAATAGAAGAGGAGGAGAGAAAGAGAAGGCAGATTAAAAAGGACTACGGAAGGATCTCGGAGGCATCAGTAAGGTCGTATAACTTCTTCCTTAATTATGGAGGTAAGAGGTCCGAAAAAGTCATAAGGGAATGGCGTGAGAGGAATTGGCAGTAGTTGATGCCTCTGTAGTAGTAAAATGGTTCGCCAATGAGGAATATAGTAAGGAGTCCTTAATCCTCAAGGAGAGATATGTGAAGGGTTTAGAAGACTTGTCAGCCCCTTGCATTCTTCCATTTGAGGTTTTAAACGGACTGAAATATACTTATAACTTAGGGGAGAAGGAGCTTGAGGAAGTAGGCATGAACTTGACTGACTTTCAAATTACGCTTTATGGTTTTGAACACATAGTTAACGAGATGGTGCCAATATCGTCTACATACGGGGTAACATTGTACGACGCTGCCTACATAGCGTTGGGCAAAAAGCTAAACGAGAGGGTATATACTGCAGATGAGAAGTTACTCAGAAAAGTGAAAGCCTTTCCATTCGTTTTACACATAAGGGAATTAGCTGAGGGAAGTTCCCGAACTCGATTTTGAGTCATAACTGCATAGTTTTAAGGAGACGGCTGTTGACTAAGTTCCTTGATGTTTTCCTGAGACTTGATCCTTCCATTGAGTTCACGATTGCCCAAATTCCTTCAAACTTATTACAAAGCGACAGCCAAGCCTCACCTCTTCTCGGTGGTGCGAAAAAGAGTTATTCTTTTAAAATATAAAAAATTTAAAAAACTGTATTCTCTAAAATCTAGAGAAAATAGCACTTATTATCGGGGAACTAGTATTACCCTTCATGGTGAACTTAGCCCGCCCTCGCCGGTAGACCCAAAATCACCTCCTCGAAAATAGGTCAGCATTGAAGCGAAACAGTTTAAATTCGTCCTCCCGTATGGCCGGGTAGAGTGTGTCGATAGTGTGGGCACTAGGCTGCGAAGTTTCCCCCAGCGAGAACGTTACAAGGGGTGAATAACGTTACACTCTCAAGGGGAACGCCCCAACCCCATGATTTGTAGCTTAATGCCAATACCATCAACCCCGGATGAGAGATTTTGGGTCTACCGTGAAGGGTGAGGCTTTACGTCCCCTTAACTCCACCTCAGTAAGTGGTCGGACTTTCGTATGGTTTCGTGATTTCATATCGACCCTCGTCCTCACACCCCCGGCTCCCCGTGCCTAGGTTGGGGAGTGTGGACTCTCAGCCACGACACGGGGAGCCCCATGGAATCCTTCCTCCTCCAGGTCCTGGGGTTCACTGTAGGGTTCCCTTCTACACTATCGTAGAACTTCAAAGCTCATACGCTTGCGGTTGCTCGTGTTATATGGAACAGATTGCTAAATAATATTAAAACGTAAATTTTACGGTTTATCGGAAACGTTGGCGACGGCAGATCGAGTCCTTAGCCTTAGGTCGAAAGGGCGAGAAAATCTCCTTAAGAAAGGAGTAGGTACGCAATGATCGCTGAGTAGATCGAAGTCCCAGCTACGAACCAGGGGAGGGGCCTGCGAAGGAGCCTGAGTTTCCTGGACAGGAGTGAGTCCAGTGAAAGAGGATCTTGAGCGCCAAGGACGAGCAGTAGATCTGCTATGATGAGGAATAGGTTCACCCCGTATTCCTCAGCCCCGGCCCAATAGGCTGAAAGGAGGTAAACCAGGTTAGTATACAAGGCTACCGTTCCAGTCAACCTATTCAGCAATCCCAACATGGTCAGGATTGCGAAGCTGACCTCGCCCACCATAACCAAGAACCCCACTAGCATGACGTGGGGGAAGACAGCTGCGTATAGGAAGGGCCTAAGGAGTGGACCCTGAGCTAAATACTGCACAGTCAAACCCACGTATGAGGTGGAACTGGGGTTCAGGAACCCGGGGTCAAGCAGCTTCTTGATCACCCCGGCGTAGATCCAAACGCTGGAGGCCGCGAACCTGAGTGCAGCGGGCCAGGAAAGGTTGTACTCAGTACCTCTCAACTCGCATCGTCCCCATGGCTATTTTGGACGAGATCAGCCTCACTTGCCAAACGCCTATGCATACCATGATTAAGCCCAGCAAGGTGGGGGAGGAAAGTTGAAGGGCCTGTAGTATGCCCCCTGTCCAGGCCCCCGCCACGAAAGTTCCATACTTCCACGTGAGACCCTTGGTCAGCGCAGGGTGGGCGCCCGAGATAAGGTAAAGGAGGGAGTTAACAGCAGTGGGAGTAAGGCAGCAGACGCCAGCTATCGTCCCTAGGGATGGAACTGAGGAAGTCAGGAAACCAGAGACCGAGTTGTAGGCGCTCAACCTGAAGGAACTGGGCACTGGGAACCTCAGGGTGTTAACCGAGACGTATATCAGGGATACAAGGTAGTATGACAGGATCAGGGACAGTGTGAGTGCGAGGGCGTTGAGTGCCCCCAAAGCGTAGAGGACTGGGTTAAGGACTAAGTGTTCCCAGAGGACGCCCACACCTGAGGCCTGGTAGGTGATCAGGGTCAAGGGAGCGAAGTAAGGACTAACGTTAAAGTTGGGCAGGAGGAGTAGGCCTGAAACCACCATGAAACTCAGGAAGTAAGAGGGGAAGTAGGCTAGGACTATGAGCCTCCCTACCCTGTCCCTGAGGGTGGCCCTTATCACTGACCTGACCCTCATGGGTCCTCTCACTAGGACGAAACGTGAAGCTCCGATCCTGCGAAGCAGGAGGCCCAAGGCGATGGAGGCGGAGAGGTAGGAGATCACGAACTCAAGGAAGGGAACCTCGAAGGTCACCTGCCCTGTGTAGGTTAAGGGAGAGTACCAAAGCAGCAGGACCCTGACACCGTTGATCACTACAGGGAGGAAGACGGTGGCGTTGAAGAAGAGGAAGACGTGGAGGATGGGGTTCAAAGGCCTCATGGAAGTGACCTCAGCAGTGCAAACCCGTAACTGGGGGCAAGAGGACCTGGTTGACTAAGTAGTTGGCCGTAGTGCTGGAAATGGGTATGACAATCGCAGGGGCAGTGGTGAGGGGTAACTGGGAGTAAAGGGAGAGAGTGGAAATGGATATTAGCGCTACCATCCCGCCTGAGGTCGGACTCCCGTGCATGACCACGTAAGCGTATTGACCATCAGGCGTTAACTCCATATCCGCTAATCCTGCAGGTGATATCTGAGGCAGGGGGATCTCCTTAATCACCTGGAAGTTGGACGTGGAGATCACCAGCACCGTGTCGTTATTGGAGGGAGCTTCCAGGTAATACTGATCATTTGGCGTGAAGACCCCGCGCTGAGGGACTAACCCCTTGGGCATCTGGACCATCCCTTGGAGACGCAGATCGGGGAGGGAGTAGAAGCCCACGGAGTTGTTACCCACGAACTCCACGGCCACCATTTTCCCCTTCAGGTCGGGGGAGACCATGTAGGGCTGAGATCCCAAGGAGGTGGACCTCACCTTTACTACCTCGCCGTTAGACGCGTTTATTAGGTCCACACTGTTGTTGAACCTCATGGGTATGACGAGGTAGGCACTGTCAGGGGTCCACCTTACGTCGCATGGATAATACGTCCTGCCTGTCGGGGACAGGAAGTCGTGTGACCAAACTACCTTGAGGCTTCCCACTTGCACTACCTCAACTAGCCCTGAGGGCCCGTCCGCTAGAGCAGCGTATTCACCGTTGGGGGAGACGGCGGCGCCTATGAATCCCATTGAGGAGCCTACCTGAATCGTCTCATTCAAGCTCAGGGTCTCGGAATTTAGGACATAGACAGTCCCGTTGTTAACGGGGAGGAAGAGGTGGGGGAGGGAAGGAGTTGGTGGGACTTCATCCCAGTAGTAGATCTGCTGCGGGACGTTAAGGGAAATGTTCACTACCCTCTTGTAACCTAAGAAGCTCTGGCTCTGGCTGAACGGGTTAAGAACCTGGGCGATCCCCTTCTGTGTGAAGGCCAGGAAGTAGAAACCAGGCGCGGGTGAGGTACTGGTTAGAGTCGTGGTCTGGCTCACCACCAGAGGAATCGAGGAGTTCCTCATCATTACGTAAGCAGCCCCAACGCCTATAGCGACTATTACTATTATTCCCACGACGAGTAAAAGCCTGTAGTTCAATTAACTTCTAAGGAAAGTAGGGTCTGGAGTTTTATAAGCGTAAAACTTAGTGCAATTCTTGCACGCCCTTTTTGTGAGCCACCACACCCTAAAGAATCAGCTTCCTGCTTCATTGCCCACCTTGCCCCTTGAGGGCTCCGCAGGCACTAGGGTGCTGCTAATGCGTGCATTACCCGTGTTGACCCATGATGGGACAGGGGCGCGGCTCTCGGGCTCACCTCGACCTGAACGCCTGGGTGTGACTTACTCCATCCATGGGTCCCATTGAAAGTATTGGAGCCAAACGTCTCTTGGGGGACTACGCTTCTCTGCGGCGAAGCCCCCTATCCCCTCCTCTATAGGGGTCGTTTCCTACTCCTCACAGGCTCCATCCCTCCCCCAGACTTAGTCCTCAGGACGTGTGACGAGAATGGGGAGTAGTGCTGATGGGGACACTTTACGTCTTCTTAACCTTGACTCATCCTCGCTTACTCAGGAGTTGTAACCTCGTCCCCTTGATCTTAGCCCTTCTAACCCAAATACCCTCTGAGTTGGCTATGTATATGCCTAGGAACATAACGGCTACTCCGATCAGCGAGAGAATGGTAGGTGGAACTGAGGTCTCCACGGTCTGCAGGAGCAAGGTGGTTATGGGCACGGCGAAGGAAGTAGTCGTGACCTTACCCACGCTATCCTCCCTGAGCATAAGGTTCCAAGTGTAGAAAAGCACGACTCCACTCAAGGTGGAGACGTAGCCTAAATCCAGCCAAAGGGGCGGCTCTGGTTTAAAGTAAAAACCAAGTAAAGGCGAAAAGGCGAACATGGGGATAGAACCCAATACGAAGTGAGAACCGACCACCTCATCGGCCTTGAACCCCCTCATTTTCCTGAAGTATATGGAGAACGTGGCTCCGGAGACTGCTGCCCCAAGGGTTAAGAGCGAGCCCAGGAGCTGGTAGCCCCTGGACGAGGGTAAGGTGAATATGAAGGCTCCGGCGAACCCGATCAGCGCGCCTAGGACTTCCCTCTTGGAGGGCTTCTCCCGTATGAGAGCCCACGCTAGGGGGACAGCGAAGATCGGTTGCGAGTAAGATAGCACAGCCGAAGCGCCGAAACTGACATACTTGAGGCCATAAATCCAGAGCGAAGTGCTCAGGGAGCTAAAACAAGAGACTAACGCTACGTCCCTGTTCAGGATCACTCTCCTACTGAAGGCCAACATGATCAGTCCCGCAACTAAGTATCTGAGTCCCATGGCGATCAGGGGAGAGGTGTAGTTGAGCATATCCCTACTGAATTGATACTGAAAGGCGGAGACGAGCACGTAGGGCACTATGTACCTTAACTTCAATTCGATCCCATTCCTCTATTTCGATTTAAAGATTGTCTTCCAAACCTGAAATCTAAGTCTTTAAGGGAGTGGGAAACCGACTTCACCGGCTCTGTGAACCACACCGCCCTTACTGACGGCCCCCTCGCGATTTCCTGCTTCTTCCAGGGACCTCGATCCACCCGCAGCGGAGGTCCCATGGAACCGTTCCTTCACTCCCCATGTGGAAGAGGGGTTACGGAGGGTTCTCTCCCCACATACTGAACACCAGTCCAGAGGGTAGAGGTCCAGCTCTTCCAGCCCTGGCCTGCTCTCGCTTAACTTTTTAGGTGAAAACATTATCTACAACCGCATCCTCCACCTCACGGAAGGGGTCTTACGTCCCAAACCCTCTCGTGAAGTTAAAAGCCTACGCTGCGATGAAGGCGGGTAGGGGCTGGATCCTTATCTCACAATCACTCTAATTTTCCCCAGGCCCCTGGAGGGAAGACACCCGATGCAGGATCTGCTCGGAGGGAGGGGAAGATGGAGGGTCGTGAGCCCCACGCACTTGAGCTCAGGTTCTATGACTCATCTTCAGACTGGATGGTAGTCAAGGGCTACATCCCTGCACCCGATCGCATGAAATGAGTGGAATGAAAGTGTAGGGACAAACGACTAGTTAATCCTTCACTTTTATAAGCTGGCTCCCCTGAAGTAAGCCATGTCTCTCCCCAAGGAGTATATTTTCAAGGACATAGTTAGGATATATGACACCGATGCTCAGGGCATAGTGCACTACGCTGGATATTACAGGTTCTTCACCGACGCAACTGAGAGTTTCGCAAGGGAGAGGTTAGGGATCAGTTATCCCATGCTCAACGACGAAGTGTGGTTCGTGGTAGTCGAGTCCAATGCTAAGTATAGAAGACCGGCGAAGTTAGGGGAAGTGTTATCTGTCCACCTGGCCCCTGAGGTCCTATCTGAAAAGGCGATTAAATTCAACTTCAGGATCTTCGGAGACTCTCAGGACTCAATACTCTGTGAGGGATACATAACCCAGGTGGCGATCAACAGGAAGATTTGGAAGGCGATCCCCATACCTAGCCAGGTTTTAGATAAAATTAAGGAGTTTATGAGCATATAACTGGGTTGTGGAAACTTAAAACCCTGAAAGGGGCCCATATCTCCGCTCATCGCTTTAGAGGTGGACCCTCACTAGAGGTCCTGTCAGTGGGGACAGGGAGTGTAGGTACTCGTAACTGGCCCTTGCTCTAACTGGAGGTGGAGGTCGTGGATAGGTGAGCACCATGAAGGGGAGATGAAGGTGCACCCGAAGGACACTGGAAACTGTTTGTCCCTACACTTTCATTCCACTCATTTCGTTCAACCGTGATCGAGCGTGGGGACCAGCCCTCAACCACTCACCTACCTTAGCAGTAGGTGGATTGGGAACCTAACTGCATGTGGCTCACATCCCCGCTACCACTCTAATCCCTTTGGGCAGAGTCCACATGGGTGTAAGAGGACCTTTCGTCAACAAAAAGGGTAAACGATTGTAATTCCTGTAAACGTGAAAATGGATCCAGCCCAAAGCTCCGTCCGTGAGGGCAGGGTAATTCACTGCAATGGGAGGTTAACTGACCCCTTCCTAGAGGTCCTGTAAGCCGCCTCTATGATCTCCTGGGCTTTCACTGCATCCTCAGGCTTCACTGCTGGCTCCCTCCCCTCTGAGATTGCCCTGATCATATCGTCCAGGGCGTTCCCTGAAGTCCTCTCTAAGTTCGGCCTAACCCATTCTCTCCTCGTCCTAGAGTAAAAGGAAAGCCCGAGTTCTGTCCTAATTACTGACCCACGATCCCCGTAAACCTCCAAGGGAGACCAAGGGATTCCCTCCACCACCTGTGCCCATCCAGCCTCCAGGAGAGCTACTGTTCCCCTTGAGAAGGATATGAAGGCGGCTCCATAGTCCTCCACTGAGTAGGCCCCGCTTAAGTTCGCAATGAACCCTGTAACCTCAATGGCTTCATCTCCCAAAAGGAACCTCAACAGATCGGCTCCGTGTATACCCAAGTCGAGTAGAGCACCTCCTCCGGCCCTCTCCCTATCAGTGAACCAGGAGGAGAAACCCTTGAACCAGGTGTCCAATGCAGCGGAATGGGCTATCCTAACCCTGATCTGCTTAACTTGACCTATTTCGCCTGAACCAATGATCTCCCTGGCCTTGAGGTTCTCCTGGTTAAACCTAGAATTGAACCCGGTGCTCAGCCTGGTCCCCTTTTTCTCGACTACTGAGGCGATCTCCCTGGCCTGTGCTAGGTTGGTCCCGAGGGGTTTTTCGCAGAATACGTCTATGCCGTTCTCCGCTGCTAGCTCGACGTAGTGTAGGTGTCTACTAGTCTCGGTGGTCAACACTATCATGTCCGGGTTAGCCTTGATCACCTCCCCCTCATCGCGAAATAGGTGGAGGTTGTACCTCTCTGAGGCCCACTTCCCCCTCTCACTTTCCTCGTCGAAGACCCCCAGTAGCTCGACGCCCTCAGACCTCTTGCCGAGTAACTGGGTTATGTAACCAGGGGCGTGAACGTGAGCCACGCCGATTATGGCGATCCTCAACTCCCCTTCCTCTTTAGGATCCCCTTCACCTCCTCAGGTAAGTTGAGCCTCACCTCCTCTCCGCTCCTGTTCGCTGAGGAGTAGATCGAGTCTAAGATCAGCTGATCGTAGACTATTTCCCTGGGATCTATGGGGGACTTACCTCCCTTACTCACCGCTTCAACGAACCTGCCCACCTTGTCCCTCCAAGGATCCCTATTCGGGATGGTCACCGTGGCTGTAGTCATGTGTCCCCACTCGTCCCTATAGACCTCAAGGGGGTTCAGCTTTATCCCGCCCCTAGTCCCCAAGAAGAATGACCTGCCCAAGTCGTTGTTGTGCATGGCCCAGGAGTCCTTAATCACGATGACCCCTCCACCACTTAGGACTAACTTGGCCACGAAGAAGTCCTCCACCTCGAACCTCTCCGTGTCCCAGGCCCCCCAGGAACCCTCTACTATTGAGTCCTTGCTCCGTGCTAAGGCGGTGAAGATGTGACCACTGACCCTCTCGACCTCGGGGAAGCCCAGAATGTTCATTGCGGTGTCCACAGCGTAACAGCCGAGGTCCAGAACTACCCCTCCGCCAGCCATTTCCTTGGTGTAAAAGGTGGGGCTGGGGGGAACGCTTCTCCTCCTCTTCCCGTCAGCTAAGCTCTCACCGTAATAGAAGTCCCCTAAGGTACCTGACTCGACGATTCTCTTAGCTGCCACAAATTGGGGTTCGAACCTGGTCTGAAAACCCACCATGAGTATTTTCCCAGCTGACATAGAGGTCCTATACATCTCCAGGGCCTCAGCTACGGAGGACGCCATGGGTTTCTCCACGAGCACGTTGACCCCTCTCTTGAGGGCGTATATACTGGCCGCTGCGTGGTACTTGTGAGGAGTGGTAACGCTCACGGCATCGGGCTGTAGTTTATCTATCATCTCCTCGTAGTTCGTGAAGACGTTGGATTGGGGTATTCCCCATCTCTTGGCGAACTCCTCTCCCCTCTCCTTGATCACCTCAGCTACTCCCACCATTTCCACGTTCTGAATCTCCTTGTAATACCTGGCGTGGACGTTAGCTATGCCTCCTGCGCCTATTATGCCCACTCTCACCTTAGGCGAAGTTGAGCTCATAGTGATCTCTCCCATAGCTGCTCGATTTTAACTCTATCGCGTTTACGCGATCAGGGAGGGATCGCCCTAACCCTCGATCCGATCTCTGGCGCGAAACTCCTTGATCCCTGGATCGAGATGCTGTTGAGGTCGAAGCTGCGACTGTATTTTTAAACCTACCCAGTAGAGTCGACAAGTGGAAGTGGTCATCTTCGATCTGGATGGCACCTTGGCCTACACCGCGTCCTCGCATAGGAAGGCCTGGGAGTTAGCCCTCAAGGACCTTGGGCTGCAGATCCCTGAGAATTTAGACGATCTCCTGGGCAGGAGAACCATAGAGATAGCGAAGCAGTTAGGAGGGGAGAAATATAGGGAGCTCTTCCAGAGGAAGAACCAGTATTACTCCATGTTAATTAGGACTAATATCAAACCCGCTCCCTGTGCCTTCCAGGTTTTTAGGACCTTGAGGTCCAGGAGCCTTAGGATAGGAGTGGTCACCTCTTCCTTAAGGAGATCCGCTCTGGACGTCCTCTCGATCTTAGGACTGAACCCTGACATTCTAGTGGCCGGGGACGATGTGGAGAAGGGTAAACCCGATCCTGAACCAGTACTGACCGCACTCAAGCTGTTGGGATCGAAACCTGAGGAGAGCATGGGAGTGGGGGATACTCTAACCGACGTGATGGCCTACAGGAGGGCGGGAGTGAGTGTGAGGGTCCTGGTGATCGGAGAGGTTAAGGTGGATCTCCATGAGGTCAAGAGGGAAGACCCAGAGGTGAGGATATGTGAGTCCCTTTGCGATCTACCCGTCACGTTTTCGCCCTGAGTCGCAGGACGGCTAAGTCTGTCATCAACAGTTTCAGACAAGCCGTGGATACCATCTTGGGATCGTTATAACATCAATAACCCAAGGGAAACGAGATTTATGAATTTCACCTTTACCATCCTCGTGTAGAAGGGGCCTACAACGAACCCTGGGAAAGATGTGGAGGAAGGATGGATTGATGAGTCCCTACGCCGTCCACGAGGACTCCCATGGATGGTATGGGGAGCCGGGGGGAATGAGGACGAGGGTTTGATATCGAGCGTGAAATCCAATGAAAGACCGACTCCATGAAAATACTCAGGAAGGAATTTCTCTGAGTTCACCCATGGCTTAACTTCTCCTCACTCTCATCCCCTTCCAATTCCGCCATGGCTCCACCTTGAGGGGTTGAAGAGCTTAACACTCTTATCCTCCCCAGACTTGGCCCTTGAGGAAAACATAACAACAACTACCTTAGCCAATCACTTACCGGCCTCACAACCTTCCCGAGTATGTCCAGCTTTCTCTCCCTTAACCTCCTTTCTGTAATTGGTCCACGAACCTGGACTTCAGGTACTCCAGGACCTCGGGGATGTTTATCCTCATGGGACACACTTCCCTACATCCTCCAGAATGGGCGCACATAGTGGAGGGCCTCATGTCCTTGTAGACTATGGCGGACCACATGGCCCCCATGGGCCCGGTGAAGGGCGGGACTCCCCACTTCCCTCCCATGACCCTGTAAACTGGGCAGTGGAAGTGACACCTACCGCACCTCACGCACAGCAGGGCTTCCTTGAGTACCGGGTCCTTAGAGGCCTCCACCCTACCGTTGTCCAGGAGGATCAGGTGGAACTCGCGGGGGCCATGAGCAGGAGAGACCCTCTTGAGCTCCACGTCCCCAGTGGAACTGGGCCCGGATGTCACGTTGATGTAAGTGGGTGGGTAGAGTCCGCCATAGGCTGCTTGAACCATGGCCTCGGCCATGGCATACTCCAAGGTGGGCAGTATCTTCTCTACCCCTGTGACGCTCACGTGGATCGAAGGGACTACCGTGGTCATCCTTATGTTCCCCTCGTTCTCCACTAGGACTATGGACCCGGTGTCAGCTGCTACCGCGTTTGCCCCTGAGATCCCTACGTCAGCGGTGAGGAACTTCTGCCTCAGGAAATCCCTGGCCACCTTGACTATGTCCTCGTGCCTCTCTCCAGGATCTACCCCCAGTTTCTCCTTCATTAGAACCCTTATCCTCTCCTTGGTCATGTGAAGGGCTGGCCCGATTATGTGGGAGGGAGGTTCGTCAGCTAGCTGTATGAGCAGCTCCCCGAGGTCCGTCTCCCAAACCTCGTTCCCCACCTCCTGGAGGAACTTCCTCAGCCCCACCTCGTAGGCGACCATGGACTTGGCCATTATGATCCTCTTCCCCTTCCCCACGATCTTGGCTGCGATCTCCCTCACCTCCTGAGGTTCCCTGGCGAAGTAAGCGTTTCCCCCAGATCTCTTTACTGCCTCCATGGTCATCTGCACGTAGTTCTCCAGGTCGTTCAAGACAGTGATCTTGCCCTCCCTCACCTTCCTGGCCAAATCCTCCAAGTAGGGGTGTTCCCTGAGGATCTTAGCTACCCTGGGTAAGTTGTTCTTGACCACCCTGTCGATCGCGATCTGCCAATCATCCAACGCTGAGCACCTCCGCTATGTCGTGGGTCTCCACAAAGGGGGAAAGGTTCACGTAACAGAACGGACAAGCTACCAAGACCTTATCGTGAACAGCCTTTAGGGACGAAGCGCGCATCTCAGAGATCTTCCTCGACACTTCCCCACTCAGAGGGGCTAGAGGCCCTCCGCAACACATGGAGGTCTCCTTCCCTGTCACCATGTCGTCCTCCTTCAGTTCTACTCCTGCGTCTCTCAGCACCCCCCTCAGCTTGTCCCTCATACCCAAGAACCTGGCATATAGGCAGGAGTCGTGGAGGACGAAAGTCCCCTCGCCCTTTACTCCCCTGATGAGTTCTAAGTAGTTCAGCACCTCCGGTCCGTAGCCCAGCATACCCTTCAATCTCAGCATCGAGTAGTGGGTATGTGGATCTACGGTCACGATCCTCCTAATTCCCCTCTCCTTAAAAAGGGAGAAGACCTTCTCCCCATACCTCCTGAAGTCCTCCACCATCCCGAGCTCCAGGAGTATGGTGCCGCTGTATGGCTCCTCCTCGTATAGGTAACCGAAGTCCACTCCGGAGCTCCTCAGCATGGAAGCGATGTTCCTAAGGATCCTGTAGACCCTAGCTATCTCCCTCTTATCGGGCTTCATGAATCTCCTAGCCATGGGGGAGAGAGCTTCTATTCCCCTTATCTTGGATATCATGGGGAGCAGCCTATCGTAGGTCTCCCCTATCTTGGCTAGCTGGTAAGCGCAACCTGTGTAGAGGATCGTCTCTCCACCCCTCCTTATTCCCTCAGCCCAACCATAACAGACGCTGCCCTCCACCGGAAAGGGCATCCTCGACCTCTGGAGTTCTTCCGTGAGGACTGCTCTTATGAACCTCAACGTGTCCTCAATCATTGCATATTGTTCTGGAGCTGAGTCTTTAAACTTGTGTAGGGATTTTTCTTCATCCCTGATGCCTTACCTGGATCCACGTCAAAAAGACCTCCAATGAGAGACCGTTTGCCCCTACACCCTCTTCGTTATTTCATTCACCTCAATCATGCGTGGGGACTCAGCCCTCGACCACCCGCGGTAGGGCATGGGACGGGCTCACGTCCCTCAAGGTCCTTTTCAGCAGGACCCACATGGGGGTGTAGCCTTCCCTTCAGGGACCTGGAAATAGTATAAGGACTGTTAACGTGGAAAACGATTCAGCCCTTGGAACTCCAGGACTCCACTTGGCTTGCCAGGTAAGAGTTGACCTCCATAGTGAACCTATCCCACGAGAGGTCAAGCTTCCTCAGTAGATCGGCGTTACTCCTCCCGAGCTCTACGCACCTCTCCCTGTTCACTGCGAATTTCTCAAGCGCCCTCTCAATCTCCTTAGCCATTGCCTCTTCCCTGAACTTCTCATCGATCCAATCCACCCCCGGGAAGTCCCTCAAGATCTCGTAGTTACCTGAGGGTCTGACGTTGATTACATACTTGCCAGCAGCAGCTGCCTCGAGGGGCGCTATGCCGAAATCCTCCATGTAGGGCACGTGGACGAAGGCTGCGGACCTGGCGTAGAGATCCGCGATTTCCTTGTAGTTAGGCAAGACCTCGACCCCTCCTCCCTTCTCCCTCTCCACGAGCCTGAAGTACTTAGGGTCGGTCACGGAACCGGCCAAAATCAGCCTAAAGCCTGGACGTCTACGTGAGAACTCCCTGAAGGCCTTGATGAGGAGGAGTTGCCTCTTCAGATACGCGAACCTGGCAACGTAAAGGAAGTAACCGTCGTCACTCCTCCTTAATGCCGAGAAGGCGCTCAGATCCACCCCCGGGTAGATCACCTTGGACTTCTCCTCGCCTATGAGCCCTGCCCTCAAGGCCCTACCCAAGGTGAGACGGGAGTTGAAGATGGCGAAGTCCAACCTTTTCCAGACCCTCCTCTCAAGGGCGGAGAGGTAGACTAAGCCTATGAACCTGCTGAGGCCTGAGGCGAGTCTCCCCCTCAATGTGGGGTAAGGGGGGAGGCGCTCTCCTCTGAGGGCCACCCTTCTAGGAGTGTGGACATACATTCCCACGGGGATCTTCGACCTGAGGTTCAGGATCGAGTACTCAGCAGACCTAGAGGTGGAAACTAGGAGCACGTCGTAACCCCTTAGGTCCGGCAGGGTTAAGAACTTGGGGAAGAAGGAGGCTAAGGCGGACCTGTAGGGGATCTTACTCTCCAAGATCCTGTTCCTGAGCTTCACCACGTTGATCTGTGAGAACCTAGGATCCTTTTCATCATAGTACCAGGTGAATACTGTTGCGTCCTTATTCCTCTTGGCATACTCATAGACTAACGCGTGAGCACCGCTCCACCCAGCGAAGTCCGAGTGCAGTACTGCCACTTTCACAGTGAATGCTAGTTTTCTTGATATTTATCTTAACGGGGGTTCAAGGGGGGCGGAAGACCCCCTCCGTAAGGGCGGGGACGGATAGCCCCCTTAAGATAAACGTTTAAATACCTCTCTTTTCACGCACCCCGTTAATGCCCGACGTAGGGCTACGCTTCAGGGCGTACACCGACGAACGAACACTGAGGGCGTTGAAGGCCCAGTCGAAGTTAGCATCAGGAGTGTACAACACCCTGCGTTGGGCAGACGTCTATTTTCATGAAAGAGTTCAGAAGGGTTTAACTCTTACGGAACTAAGGCAACTAGCCCTAGACCTTAGGAAACAAGATGAAGGTTACCAACAGCTCTATTCACAAGTAGTGCAGCAAATTGCAGACAGATACTATGGGGCAAGGCAATGTTCTTCGAAGGTCTAGCGAGGTTTCCGAAAGAGAAGAAACCGCACAAATACTACAGCCTTGTTTACCCGCAAAGCGGGTGGAAGATACTGCAAGTTAGAGAAATAAGGACTGAGAGCAAAAAGAATAAGAAAAACTCGTAGTGCTGAGGTTAGCAAATCTAGGGGTGTGAACTAATTGTACAGGGACTTCCCGCTAGATAGAGTAAAACGTGTGGTGGTAAAACTGATGAAAAGTGAAAGAGTATATGTCTCATTCGTAGTTGAAAACTGTGAGTTTCCGAAGCACCAGAAACTGGAAAAGTAATAGCGGTTGATGTCGGAGTTGAGAAGCTCCTCACTACGTCGGATGGACAGATTTTTCCAAACGTGAGACCTTACGAGAAGGCACTAGACAAGGTGAGGAGGCTTCACAGAGCCCTTTCAAGGAAGGAGTTCCTTATCTAAGAAATGGTTCACGGCAAAAACTGAGCTAGCAAGGGCTTGCGAGCACTTGAAGGACCTCAGGGTGGACGTGTACATGAAACCCGGGAAGTATTTCGCCGAGCACTACGACGTCTTGGTCATGGAGGGCACTCACGTTAAGCAACTTGTTGGTAAGTCCCTTCGAAGGCTGAGGATGAGGCTTCAAGATGTTGCTTTTCATGGGCTTAGGAGTATCATAGGGTACCAGGTGGGAAAATATGGGAAGAAGGTAGTTCTGGTGAACCCACAACACACTTCAAAAACGTGTGCTAGGTGTGGTCGCGTTAAGGAAGACTTGACGTTGGCTGATCGCGTGTTCACCTGTCCTTCCTGCGGTTTTGTAGCTGATCGCGACTACAACGCCTCTCTTAACACCCTGAGGAGATCGGGGTGGGAACGACAGTGCCTGTGGGGCTTTACCCTTTGGGCGAGGCGGGGCTTTGAAGCGGGAAGCCCTGCCCGTAAGGGTAGTTCACGGTCTCCTCTACCTGAAGGGCGAGGTATATCATCTTCTTCGTTGAGCAAACCTCAGAAGAATTGTGTCGATAAGATCCCACAGGGCTATCAAGAGGTGAACTACCCTGCCCTCACCGACATCCCCCATCGCAGCTGAGAGTTCCCTAGTCGTTGAATCCGGAGAGGAATTGAAAGATAAGCCCGGAAAACTCTTATAACTCTCGTGGAAGCCCGGATTCCTAGAATATAGAGAGGACGAAGTTCTCAGACGTAGTTGAACTTCACCTTGCTCACTGCCTCATCTATCCTCCTAAGGTCATTTAGGGTCAATTCCCAGCCTAACGAACCTAGGTCCTCCTCTAGGTGCTCTATGTTCCCCGTGTTGAAGATAGGGAAGACTCCCTTTTTCATCAGGAGCCAGTTGAGAGCCACCTGTGCTACCGTCTTCTCCCTCGCTCTAGCAACTTCCCTTAACTCCTCCACCAACGAGTCCAACCCGCTCACGCTCCCCTGCCTCGCTAATATGTACCATTGATATTCCCTCCTACTCTCCTTCCTTCCAAGGAGGAAACCCAAACCCAAAGGATCGTATGCGAGCAATGGGATGTCCTCAGCCACCATGTAAGGCATCACCTCCTTTTCCACTTCTCTGAAAAGGAGATTATAGTGTAATTCGTTAGCAGCTACGTCGGTCTTGGAGAGGTGTTCCCTGGCATCCCTGAGTAAGGGGAGTGGGAAGTTGCTCAGACCTATATACCTGATCTTACCTTCACTGTAAAGTCTCTCCATGGCCTTCATCGTCTCCCTCAAGGGAACATAGGCATTAGGCCAATGAACTAGGTAGAGATCGATGTGAGTGGTGTCCAACCTCTTCAGGCTACCCTCAGCTGCCCTTAGGACGTCATCGTACCTAAGGTGTTCAGGAGAGACCTTAGTTATGATGAAGACCTCGTCCCTTTTGAAACGCTTTATGGCTTTACCTACGATCCTCTCCGATTCACCGTAGGACTCTGCGGTGTCTATGGCGTTTATCCCTAATTCCACGGCTTTACTTATTACCGAGATCGCCCTTTCCTCTTCCACCATACTCTGGTTGCCGTATTCCCAGGAACCTAGGATTAGCGGGGAGATCTTCTCCCCAGTCCAACCTAAAGCCCTCCTATCCATACTTTAAGAGGAGGACTAGACTATTATATGATTGTCCCACTGTTGACGGGAGACATTTCATGGGGAAGGGTTTCTGTTCAAAGCAGGCCCATAACGCAGGCCTGCGAGCTCGATAGAGCCCTTGCGATGACAGCAAGGCCTGACGTCGTGTCAATTGGCCGCTTTGATCCCTACCCTGAAGGGTTTCCTCCCCATTAAGTGATTAAGGAGATCCTGAGGTGGAACTACCTATCGAATTCAGCAGGCGAGAGACCTTTAAGGGTTAAGCTTAAACTGATTTCAGATGTTAACAGACTATGGCAGTGTTCAAGTTCACCGGCGATCCACCCCATAGGGAAGGGGAGAGGCTAATTAGGATCCACCTAAGCTCGGAGAACTTCAGGAGACTAGTATCCACAGCTGATAGGGAAGGGGAGGAAGCCCTGGAGGAACTCCTGGGCACCCTTTACTCCCTGGAATTCGACGTAGAGGAAGTGAGGATTCTGTTCTGCACAAACCCGCCGCTACTCCTCGTGGGTGTTCCTGAGGAGTCCTACTCTAGCGCTCTCTCCAGGTTCCCAGATCAAGGCTCACTGGAGAGGTGGATCTCAAATCTCACTGAGGAACTAGTGGAGAGAAGCGTGGGACTACCTTGATCCCTGCCTCAAGAAGACGAGGTTATTTCAGGGCATATTTCCAGCACAAAAACACAACGAAAGACAGCAACATACGTATTATTGAATACTATTAAAGGAGAGTGCCCCACGGGCTTGAATCCTTTTTCTCGTTCAGTGTGTCCATAGTGTAATCATCAACCTACAAACTCTGGTATCACACTCTCTCCCAAAGGATCAACGCTACTGAGTACTTGATCATACAAACCCCTGTTAACGGCCTTGGTCGCCCTCTTGAACCCAGCCCGTCCCTCGGGGAGGAGTGAAGGGGCTCGTTAGGGTTCGCTGGAGAGAATAGGTTGTTCCTCAACGGGGAGTAGACGTTGTAGTCACCACTCACCCACTGACAGCGAGGGGGTAAGTAAACATCTCCCTGAAAGCCCCCTCGTCCCTATTGCAAGGAGAAGAGGAAAGGAGAAGAGGACCTGAAAACACAGTGTGGGGGAAGCGAGTGAAGAGCCTGTGGAAAGCCCTGGCTTTGCTGAACAAGTAGGTCCGTATCTCGTCTGCTGCCTTGGTGATCACCTTGCCGCAAACTATTCCCTCAGCGTTGTCCCAAAGCTCGACGAGCTTGTGGAACCTCCTCTGCCGTTGCTAACAGTTTCCGATAAACCGTAAAGTTTATATTATTTCATCATAAACTTTTATATAATGCTAAGACCTAAGGAAGTGTGCCAACGCCTAGGAATTTCATATGCAACACTCAGAGAATACGTAAAGAAAGGGTACATTCAACCCGTGGTACTAGAAACTGGAAAGTGGAGGTTCAGGGAAGAGGACGTCGAAAGATTGATGGGAATAGTAAGAAAGAGGAAAGCGATCCTTTACGCAAGAGTATCGAACACACAAAGGGACGAGTTGGTAAACCAGGTTAAATACCTAGAGGAGAGCGTTAGAGAATACGACCGAGTGATAACAGACGTGGGATCTGGGTTGAACGTGAAGAGGAAAGGATTCGTCAAGTTGTTGAGGATGATACTGAATAACGAGGTGTCAAAAGTCGTTGTAGCTTATCCCGACAGACTGGTGAGGTTCGGTTTCGAGATAATTGAGGAAGTGTGCAAAGCGCACGACTGCGAGCTCGCCGTGTTGAACAGGGAGGACGAAACTCCCGAGCAAGAACTGATAGAGGATCTGATCTCAATCCTGGTCTCCTTTAGCGAGAAATTGCAAGGAATGAGGAGTCAAGAGAAGGTGAGGAAGTGCGTCGAGGAAATTAAGGCTTAAATCGTTTCAGCCAGGGGAGGAGTATGTTTACTTAACATACTCCATGAAGAACGATAAG
>Ga0208548_100124_pt1 | contig 38964 bp, 41 predicted proteins | sample ECH_Chost_MetaG_FD_187133 | JGI IMG/M metagenome (GOLD analysis project Ga0208548, IMG submission 187133) | Hot spring microbial mat communities from Yellowstone National Park, Wyoming, USA - ECH_C host_MetaG (SPAdes) (version 2) | ecosystem: Environmental > Aquatic > Thermal springs > Hot... | reverse complement strand
TAGGACGTTATCCCCATGTTCAAAGTGTCCTTCAATCTCTTTTTTTGTGCCATAATTCTTTTTATCCTTCCTGACGTAAATCATCGGCAAAGAATGGATGTATGATAGCACCGAACCGAATATCAGCCCTGTCGTTGGCACACATGCAAATGATTTGAATTTCGTGTGTTTTATTTTGTTCAAAGCTTGCGTGTAAGCATGAATAACAAGTTTGAATGTTTTTGGATTGCTTGGTACGAGTCTCAAGTCTATGTAGTAATTGCTTTTCTTTCCACTTGAAAGAGTAAAATCACCATAACGTAGGCTTCCTGACAAAAACAGCTGCAAAGCAAGTTGTTTTACTGAAACATGCATAAGTGTAGTTATGAATCATTTGTCTTATATTGTTTACAGATTTACATAAGTATGTAAAAAATAATGTCTGAACAAAAAGATTTAAATTAGATTTTGGTAGTTTTATGGCGCGGGTTCTTATCCAAAAAGAAATTGACGTAAAGATTGATGAAGTTTTAGACCTTCGAAATACCATTAAAAGGTACAGATTATTCGCTAATCAAAGAATCCACTCGGTAGCACGTATTGAATCAGCGATTATATCCGGAGCTAGAAAATATTTTCTCGAGAATGACTTCGTAGAAGTAACGGTACCGCATATAACTAAAGCTACCGGCGCTTGTGAAAACGTAGCTACAATGTTCGACTTGGACTTCTTTGGGGAGAGAAGGTATCTTTCTCAAACAGGTCAGCTATACCTTGAAGTCTTAACACCATACTTGGATAAAGTATTTGCTATAGGTCCGAGCTTCAGAGCAGAACCATCGGTTGATGAAAGACATCTCGTAGAATTCACACTGATAGAAATAGAATTCAAGGGTAATTTCCTAGAGTTGTTGGACCATATCGAAAAGATATTACATGGTATGATAGAAGAAGTCGTAAAGAACTGCACCAAAGACCTACAGACTCTTGGAATTAACAAGGACCGTTTGACCAGTATAACACCACCTTTCAAAAAGATCACATACAATGAAGCTGTAGATATTCTTCAAGAATTTGGGGTAAGGTGGGGCGATGATTTAAAGAGTCAACATGAGCAATTTCTGGTAGAGCGATTTGGAAGTCGTCCTCTTTTTGTAACACATTTTCCAAAATCAATTAAATTTTTCAATATGAAAGAAAATGATTTGGACCCACGAATTGTTGACAGTGCTGATTTGTTGCTTCCTTACAGTGGTGAAGCGGTTGGCGCAGCCGAACGTGAGTACAAATATGAAAATCTACTTCTTCGTCTTTCCGAGTCGAGTATGCTGAACATGCTAAAGCAGAGAGGGGGCAGTATTGACGATTTTCAATGGTATCTTGACTATTATAAGGAATTTGGAGGTTGTCCACATTCTGGTTGTGGCATAGGTCTTAACAGAATCACGCAATTTATCATTGGATCTAAGGATATAAGAGAATGCACCGTCTGGCCAATGAACAAGGAAACTATTTCTTGATTTTCGTATATCAATTTCAATTTCATACTTATCCCCTTTGGATATATGGTGAATAACTTAAAGACCGGTCCCATTAGGTGGATTGAAGTATGACTCGCAAGTACCTCTTTACATCAGAGAGTGTGGCTGAAGGTCATCCAGACAAGGTTGCAGACCAAATATCAGATGCTGTTCTGGATGCGATAATGGCTCAGGACAAAGACTGCAGAGTTGATTGCGAAACATTGATTATGCAGGGTACTGTTATAGTCACAGGCCAAATAACCACTACAAGTTATGTTAATATCAAACAAATAGTTAGAGAAGTATTAAGGGATATTGGCTTCAATAACGCAAAAGATGGACTCGACTGGGAAACATGTGGAGTATTGGTCTCCATTGAAGAACAATCTCCCGATATAGCTAGAGGTGTCAACAGGCCTCTCGAAGAAATGGGTGCAGGAGATCAAGGGATGATGTTTGGTTATGCGACAAAGGAAACCCCACAACTAATGCCTTTACCTATTATGCTAGCACACAAGATTGTTAAGACCCTTGCAGATGCTAGAAAAAGCGGAGTGTTGCCATATCTTAGGCCGGATGGAAAGTCTCAAGTTACTGTGCAATATGAAGATGGAAAACCAGTACGTGTAGATGCAGTAGTTGTTGCAGCACAACATAGTGAATCCATTGATACGGATACGGTAAGAAAAGATGTTATAGATCTAGTCATAAAGAAGTCAATACCTCCAAATCTGATAGATTCAGATACCAGATATTATGTAAATACCACTGGACGATTTGTCATAGGTGGAACTTTGGCTGATACAGGTCTTACTGGAAGAAAAATAATTGTAGACACTTATGGCGGGTTTGCAGCACATGGAGGAGGTTGTTATTCTGGTAAAGACCCTACTAAAGTTGACCGGTCGGGAAGTTATATGGCTAGATATATAGCTAAGAATATTGTTGCAGCTGATCTTGCAGAAAAGTGTCAGGTACAGATAGCTTACGCAATAGGTGTAGCCGACCCCATATCTTTTATGGTTGATACATTCGGAACAGGAAAGGTTAGTGACGAGAAAATTACTGATGCTGCTAAGCAAGTCTTTGATATGCGTCCTAGACTAATTATAAAAAACCTAGATTTGCTAAGACCAATATACAGAAAAACTGCTTGCTATGGACACTTCGGTAGAGAAGACCCTGATTTCACATGGGAAAGAACAGACAAAGTATCCGAATTAAGGAAGAAATTGGGAATGTTATAAATTCTTTTTTTGATATGTTTTGTTGTTTTTCTGCGATTGATTTCGTCAACTAATATAGCGATTCCTGCATGTGTCAGCATTAATTTAAGAGCCAAAATTTACTAAGAGGTCTTTAAATGTGTATACTAATTCTCAGACCGATAACTAATCGTTAACTGAATAATTTTATTCCCTTTTGTTGACCAATCATTTGTTCTATTTTGTCAAGTAATTTACAAGATTTTCTAGGTGAATGTGCACCTCGTCATCTGATTTTTTCTGTATAGCATTGATACTGATTGGAGTAATGGATATATTTCCTTCGGTAAGGGTAACATAGGCGTCTGTACCTTCCTCTGCGATTACTTTTTTGCTTCCAGCTAACCAAAAATATTTATTGCCTCTCGGATCCGTCCTTCCAATAACATAGTCTTCAAAAACTTCTTTGGCCATCGAAGTGATTTTTATCTTTGTTTTTTTAGTAACAGTAAGGGGAAAATTAACATTTAATAAATCTACAGCGGGCGGAAATCCATTGTTAAGAAGGAAATGTATTATTTTCTTTGCCAATTCCGCTGAAAGTTTGAATTCCTTTTCAGTTAAAAGATCTCTAGCATCTGGTATAACCTTGGAAAAAGCAACTGATTTTATTCCTATTATTGAACCTGACATTGCTGCAGATACGGTACCTGAAGAAAAGAACGATTGCATGCTTACATTTTCTCCTAAATTTATTCCTGAAACTATCATTTCAATCTTCTTCTTTTTGAATAGTCTATGTATACTTACAAATACACAATCTGCTGGTGTACCTGTTATTGCTATGGCTTCATAATTTCTTTGGTTGACTTTGGACATAGTTAACGGTCTATGAAAGGTAATACTCATTCCTGAACTACTTTGCGCACCTCTAGGAGCAACTACTTTAATGTCTGTAACTTTTGCTAATGACTTGGCCAGGGCCATGATGCCGGGGCTGTATACACCGTCATCGTTTGTTAGAATTATCATACCTGATTAACATACCATGAGTAGTATTTAATGAGTTTATACTTTTTCTAACATTTAGGTTAGTCGATTCTTCGAAATATAACTTCATTACCTCGTCTTTCAATTAAAATTCTATCGGTGGTCACTTGAATCCGTTCAATATAAGCCAAATCTATTATCTCGTTAATAACGGCTCTTTTAATCTCTTGGGAACCCATGGGAGTCTTTATAATAAATTTTGCGAATCTAGGAGAATTGGCCGTCGCAGTCTGAATCCTACCTATTTTTATAGCCATGCTACTAATCGCTTTATAGTAATCTTTCTGATTGTTTTTTCTTTCTTCAACCATCCCTTTACCTTATCCTCCTTTGCTCCAACTCTTTAAGTTTTTGAAGTAATCTTAATGATGAGATATAATGAATTCGAGTTGATATATATGTTCACTCTGTTTCACCATCGAATGTAATTATTTGTCCTTATAAACGCTGATTATCTTATAATACTGTAATGACCTCAGATGTAATATCCGATAAAGATAAATATGATTTTTCTTACATAAATCAAGCACAAGTAACATCAAAGAGTTTTTTGCTCAGAATCGGGTCAAGAGTCGATATAATCTACAGATTGCTTAGAACTATTTCAAGATTGACAGATTACATAAATCTTACAATTGACGATAATTCTGTTTTTGCTCGTATAATGGACGCGCAACATGTAACATTGATAGATTTCCATCTACAGAAGAATATATTTGAATCCTTTGCTATATCGGACCCACCAGTCAAATTCTCACTAAATATTTTCAATATACTTACAATACTTTCACGAGGTATTAAAACCGCAAAAAGGGTAGAATTGTTGACTCAAAATATAGGAAAGAATGAATTAATGGTCACGTTTGAAGGAAAAAGCAAAGCTGAATATACAATTGAGTGTGAACCGTTTGAAGATAATTATCCAGACCTTCCCAAGATAAATTTCAAGGCGTCGCTTCGAGTTACTTCGAAAATGCTAAAGGATGTATTAGAAGATTTAAAAGTCGTTTCTGAAGAAATAAATATTACTGCAGAAGACAATTGCTTTGTTTTTTCAAGCAAGAATGAAAAACGTAGTGTAATCTGTAAATTGGAGAATGATTCTCCCCAGGTATACAATATGTCTAATGATGGAAGAGTTTCGAGTAGATTTAATTCTTCATACATTATAGATTTTATTGATTCATTAAGACCTAACATAATAAATTTAGAGTTAGGTGATAATTCTCCTCTAAAAATTACGGAAATATTGAACAGTGGAAGCTACGAACTTGGTTACATTTCTTTTTATTTAGCTCCACTTTATGATTCATCTACGTAGATAAATTTCTAGGTAGAAACTTCTAGCATGTTAGAAAGAACATTGCTATCATATTTAACTAATCCAGCCAAGCCACCAGCTAGGCTGTGAACCTTGTTTCCTTTTTGATTCAAAAGCTTAGCTATGTTTAATGAATTTGAACCGGCTACACAAATAAATAAAATTCTTTTATCGCTATGGTCGACCTCCTTTAGTAGACTCTCAGGTATCTCTTTTGAAAGTAAAATCTTTCTAACATCAGAAGTCTTCAATACCAATAATCTCCTATCATGCAGCTCTAAAGCCGATAGTATATCACTAACATATTGTTCCTTAGGCACAAACATAGTGTGTGCCCATACAACAACCCCGTATTCATTCGGATTTGCAAGAATATCTTCTTTACTGACCTGATATTTTTCTTCTTGTTGCTCAAGGATGTTGTTTGAATATTTCCTTATTCCATCAGGAAGTATTACAATGAATTTATGTCCAACTCCATAATTAATCATTTGCAATGTGGCATAAAGTGAAAGTGCACTACTTTCCCCAATGTCATAACCTTTACGTATGAAGAATTTCAATAGCTTTTTAGCTTGTTCGAAATCTACTTCGTGCTGACCCGCAAACTCGTTAGGCTTGTAAAAGGGAAGACCTGATGCCTTCGATTTGGTCCTTATTCCTGCTACGTCCTGGTCTTCAAGCGGAAATACAACATGAACCGCCTTCTTTCCATAAACGTTCGATATGTATCTGCTCAGCCCTAAGGAAGTACCACCTGTTCCGAACGTACAGACCACGCTATAATTAGATAAGTTTTCTCCAATATTCTCCAATTGTTCATCTATTTCTTTTGCAGTAGTCTCTATATGCGCTATAACATTTAACTCATTGTCATATTGTTCGGGACAAAAGCCATCATAAATTTTTGCCAACAATTTGGCTAGATTGATAACATCTTGCTTTGCTAGAAGTATTTCTATTTCTTCTTTATGAATGTCAAAAGGAGCAATATCAAAGCCATAGTTCATAAGTTCGGTCCTGAGATACTCTAGTGTGATTTTTGTAGTCAAAGCATTCCCTTTACTTTCACTTCCCGGTGCTGGACAGATATCTACATCAAGGTCTATTATTCTGATGCCGCTTTTTTTAAGTTCTTCTAAAACCCCATCCTGGAGTTTTCTTGATACCAGAGCGATAACATTCAGGCCCAACTTCGAAATCATACTTAGAGCCAAACCAAAGTTGCCTGATGTGGCCTCAAAGATTGTTTGACCGCTCCTTAGTTTCCCGCTTTTAATGGCTTCTTCGAATATTTTCTGCGCAGGTCTTATTTTTATGGAGCCACTAGGAAGTTGGGACTCCAATTTTCCAAAAACCTTCACATGATCTTGGGAAATATTTAATCCAAATTCGACTGCTGCGCACTCTAACAATGTGTCTGTAATATTTACTAATGGCGTGGGGTTCTTGATCTTTTTCGTTATAGGGTCTAAGTGGGGAAGTTTTGACATTAATACTGTCTCAAAAGAAGCCAGTAACTTTGTGTCTATCTCTTCATTCAAGTTTACTTCACTTCCAAGTGACACCGTTCAGATGTATAGATAGACTTTCTGAGTTTATTATTAATGTGATTGAAGGGTGAATACTCCATAATTTTCTGCTAACAGCTTATAACACTGTTATAAAAAAGATTCTCTGTTTTTGGACCACAACTTATTGAACTATTTACAAATATTGAAGATGTTTTTCAGCTAGAAAAATAAGAATCAAATATGATTTCGAATGTACTTTTAAGCCACAAACTTGATATGAATACGTGTCTAGCTAGCCACGATATTATACTTGACGTGTTTTCATCATCAATTGGCAAGGTCCTAACATCTTATCGTATACTCATGATTGATATAGAACCAGAGACTGAGCCGAAGAAAAGATGCAAAATATGCCCCTTTCCAAATGTTAAAAAAGAATTATTAGGTTAAAGGTGGTTAAATTGTGTTGTTGAATAGGTAGACATCACAATAGTCCAGGTATTTATTTCTCTGTCTGTACGATTTGTTTCCGTTAATCGGCCATTGGCATATGAGAGATTTTCCAAATTTGGTATGCAAGTTAATAACATAAAGGAAAAACTAGGATGATAAGTGAAGTCAGTTGCGCGTTGTGGTCTTGGCTGGTGGAACAGGGTCCGCAAAGCTTCTTGCGGGATTGTCACAAATAGTAAATAAATTATCCGTTATATCAAACATAGGAGATAACATTTGGTTATATGGGCTATACATTTGTCCTGACATCGATATAACTACATATTGTCTTGCTGGAATCCTCGACGATAAGGGTTGGGGAATAAAAAACGATACTTTCAACTTTCTGTCGCAGCTATCTAGGTTAGGCTTCCAAACTTGGTTCAAAGTGGGAGACAAAGACTTGGCGACTCATCTGGTAAGAACACAGATGATAAAGAAGGGTATCAGGTTAACAGATATTACAAAATTTATTACTAATTCTCTTAACGTTAAACATGAGATAATTCCTTGTTCAGACTTTGATGTTCAGACTTACGTCAAGACTGACAAAGGAGAATTACACCTACAGGAGTTTTGGGTAAAGGAACAAGCAAAGCCACAAATATTTGGAATCGAATACAAAGGGTCAGAAGTTGCTCGAGCGTCTCCAGAGGCACTTGAATTTATACTAAATGCAGAAAGAATAGTTATATGTCCTGCTAATCCCATCAGTAGTATTGGTCCCATTATTACAGTAAAAGGTATAAGGGAAGCCATATCAAAAAGCAAGGCCAAAAAGGTAGCCATTTCTCCTATGATAGGTTCAAAGCCTGTTAGTGGACCAGCTGGTAAATTCATGCAGGCCTTAGACCTCAGGGTCGATAGTGTTGGCGTGGCTCAGCTCTACAAAGGTCTTGTTGATGCTCTTCTGATTGATAAAGCTGACGCCAACCTCAGTCCTGATATAGAATCCATGGGCATAGAATGTATTCAGGATGAAATAATTATGAAAAATGACATAGATAAGATCAGACTGGCTTCTAGAGTATTAGAGGTGTAGTTTTGAACGGTTTAGCTATAATTATACCTATCAAGCACCACAAACCGAAAAGCAGATTAAATAAGATATTGACGTTAGATGAAAGAAAGACACTTCAGTTGGTTATGCTTTATGATATACTCGGCATCATTTCTAGGAAGAAAATGCTAAACGATACTTATATTGTTTCCAGCGATAAAACTGTTGTTGATAATATTGAATATAAATCTATCAATTTCATTGAAGAGCATAGCGAAAAGGGAGTTAATGCTGCTGTCGAATTTGCCATATCTAGACTAACCAACTATGATGGATGGCTGTTACTTCCTGCTGATATTCCGCTTCTTTCAACCTTCGACCTAGAAATTGTATCGTTTTTAATGAATGTAGGGTATGAAGTCGTAGTTTCACCATCAAGAAAACTTAACGGTACGAATTTACTACTTATGCTTAAGGACAAAAAGATTAATCTCCATTATGATGATGATAGTTTCAGAAAGCATTTATTAGAAGCACAAGTGAGAAATCTTAAAGTTGCAACCTATTATTCTGAATCTATTGCTTTAGACATTGATGATGAAGAAGATGTGTCTGATTTTCTTAAATCTAAAAATAATACATACACAATGTCCTATCTTTCCCAAAGGATTAAAGATAAAAAGCACCAGAAAGGAAAATATTAATAAATAAACAAACTGTTTTATTACTATTGTAGGTAAGGACATAGGATGATAACTGTTTCTGACCTGATGACAAGAAATGTATTTGTAGCCACAGAACAAGATAGGATTTTACATGTCAGAAAGCTTATGGTCGAAAGAAAAATTAGCAGAGTAGTAATCATAGATGAAAGAAATAGACCGATTGGTATCATAACCGACAAGGATGTACTTCGTTATGTTGTTGACGATACGAGTGGAATGGATTTAGACAATCTTCCCGCTTCAAAACTGATGAGTCATCCAGTTATCACAGTTCAAGATTCATTGAGTATTCAAGATGCAGCAAAGAAGATGTATGATGCTCGTATCAGCTCCTTGGTCGTTGTTAATACCGACAACAATCTTGTAGGAATAATAACAAAAACTGACCTTTGTGCGTTTTTCGCTCTTAGCATGAAAGGAAAGTTTCCTGTTGAGAGGTTTATGTCAAAACCTGCAATAACAGTGAGACCTTCTCAGACGATTTTTTATGCAGCTTATCTAATGGAAAACAAAAACATTTCACATCTCATAGTCACTGATGGAGAATTAGAAGGTGTTCTAAGCCTTTCTGATATGGTCAACGTCACACCTTTCATATACGGACAAAGGACTAGAAGCAAAGAACCCATTATATATAGTACAGGATTAATGGTACCTAAAGAATATATACATCTGCTCACGGTTGGAGACTTCATGACAAGACATCCAATTACAATTGAAGAGAAAGCCGACCTTGCTGACGCAGCCAAGCTCATGCTCATGCATAAGATCAGTGGTCTTCCTGTAATTGACAGTAAAAGAAAAGTTCTGGGAATTATTACAAAAACAGATATTTTGAATGCTGTAGCTAAATCAAAATAACGGATTACTTCCAAAACAAATAGTTGTCGTTGATTTAAGCCTACTTCGTTTGGATGCAAAATGCTTGACTACATTATTTTTCTACATAATATAGTACAACGCCTACGATTCAATTAAAATGTTTTATTGATAAATGCATAAATTATGAATAGGTGTTTTTAGGAAAACCGAACGTACACCTAGCAACAAGAAATAAAACTTATTAGGGGTCTAATATGCAGCATTTAACGTTTTAATCTTCGTGAAGTGGATGCCGTGATAAAGGTAGGTTGCTGTGGTACGTCTGGTCTATCATTGCAAATGTATTCGAAAGAATTTGATCTTCTTGAAGTGCAAAGAAGCTTCTACGAACTGTTGAAGACAGATTTAGCGAACAAGTGGAGGAACAACGTAAGATTAGATTTCGAGTTTACAATGAAAGTTTTCCAAGGAATAACTCATCCTGTTGAGTCACCAACATGGAGAAAATACAAGAAAAAAATAGAGGGAATAGATCCTAACGAAGTAGGGCTATTAAGAACCACTCCTTTCGTAAAGTATTGTTGGGAACAGAGTATTGAATTTGCACATGTATTAAAAACAAAGATAGTTATAATACAACTGCCTCCTTCACTTCAATATGATACTACGGGCTTTGGAAGATTGAAGACTTTCTTTGAATTTGTAGAACCAGACTTAACATGCGCAATTGAATTCAGACATGAATCTTGGATACCACATATTAGCTACATATTAAAAAATTTAAGGAAATGGAGTATTATTGTCGTTTCTGACCCACTAAAATTTAATCCACCTAAACAAGATGTTCAATACTTTAGACTCCATGGAATGAATGGGTTTACGAACTACAGATATGTTTACACTGACCAAGAAATAGACAAGTTGATAATTGAAGCTAAAAAAAGCAACACTTATGTTCTATTTAATAATATATCCATGTTGACTGATGCGAAAAGATTCCTCTCAAAACTGCATACAGTAGGCTTTATCGAGTAATTTGAATGTATGATTTGGGAGACTTTTTAAACTTAAGGATAATATGAAGAGGTCACTGAATTGAAGTTAAAAAATGACAATAATAAATACGAAATGGCTGTACGAGAAATATCTGCAAATATAGAGAATTGTTTTAACAATAATCAACAATTAACTTTGTCAAAAATAATGGACATAAAGATAGAAGTTTGCAGGAAACATCATATTAACAAAATACCTAGGAATTCTGAGATACTTAATTATATTACAGCGTCGAATTTACCTTCAATAAGGAATTTCCTGAAAAGGAGATCAGTAAGAAGCAGGTCTGGAGTAGCTATCATTACGGCGATCACCAGACCGTTCAGCTGTCCACATGGAACTTGTATATACTGTCCTGGAGGAGTTAGATTTGGTACACCTCAGAGTTACACAAGAGGTTCACCAGCAGTTGAATATGGGTTGGCAAGGAATTACGATCCTACGCGCCAGGTCCAAGACGCATTAAACAGCCTTATCAGAAATGGTCATGATACAAGTAAAATAGAACTAATCGTGTTAGGCGGAACAGTCCTAGCTATGCCTGTCGAATACCAAAAATGGTTTATAAAAAGTTGTTATGACGCTTTAAACGGGAAAGTCTCTAACAACCTTGAGGATGCGATAAAGACCAATGAGTTTGCTCAAAATAAATGTGTTGGATTTACAATCGAAACTAAGCCTGATTGGTGTAAAGAGAAACATATTGATATGCTACTTTCCTATGGTGCTACAAGAGTTGAAATAGGTGTACAGAGTTTAAGAGAAAATATTTTAAAAATTATCAACAGAGGTCATACTCTTCAAGATACAATAGAATCTTTTAGAATAGCTAAGGACTCTTGTTTCAAAATTGTAGCTCATATGATGCCGAAATTACCTTATACTACGGTTGAGGATGATTATGATGACCTTATAAAGCTTGTCACAGATGAAAAATATATGCCAGATATGCTGAAGATTTATCCAACTCTTGTTATCGAAGGTACTGCTCTCTTCGGGCTTTACAAAAGCGGAAAATATACTTCCTATGGTGACGAGGAACTAATAGAAATGCTTTGTAAATTTAAGGCATTTGTTCCTCGTTGGTTGAGGATAATGCGGATTCAAAGAGAAATACCAAAAGAAGAAATAGTAACAGGAGTAAGAAGTGGTAATCTTAGGCAAATTATAAGGGAAAAAATGAAAGAGAAGAGAATCAGATGTAATTGCATCAGATGTAGAGAAGTTGGTTTCAAAATTTCTATGGGTGAATTAGAAAGTCCTCCATATATCGAAGATGCCAAGTTGAAAAGAATTGACTACAAATCTTCTGATGGAAGGGAAATATTTCTATCTATAGAAGACGATAAAACTGATTCTCTCTTCGGTTTCTTAAGGTTAAGGATTCCGTCGGGACAAGAACATAGGAAAGAAATCAAGGATAAGAATGCTTCATTAGTGAGAGAACTTCACGTCTTTGGTTACGTTGTACCTGTAGGTAAAGATCCTATACCAAGTCAACAAATTCAACATAAAGGAATAGGATCACGCCTTCTTATAGAGGCTGAAAAGATTTCAAAAGAAGAATTTGACAGAAAAAAACAAATCGTCATCTCGGCTACAGGGACTAAACAATATTACAGAAGAAGAGGTTATTGTGATGATGGACCGTATATGTCAAAGCTCTTGCAGTAATTCTTTTCTTAAATACATATATTAAGTGTAAATAGTTCTTAACAAAATAGAATGGTGCTTGGTATCTCAAATATATGTAAAATTCATACCGAAAAAAATGGTCAAAGAAGACCAAGTAAATAAAGCCAAACCTGCAAATCTAGTTCCCGCTATTAAGGAAATATTGGAAGAAGCCAAATCTTACTCTATGGCTGTAGATTCAGATCCGGATGAAATATCATTCTTAATGATTGAACCAACGACTAAAGATGTTAATAGAGAAGAGCTTAATTCGATAATGGTAATGCTGGGTTCACAGAAAGAACCGAGTGGAGGGTGGTTGCCTGTAGTAGTTGAATATAAAGGTGATTATTACGTTGTTGGAGGAAAAGATGCGTATTGTGGTTAATTTAATCATAATATCAGCAGATAATTAAAATTCTTCATCAATAAGCTTCTTGTTTTATTGAGATATTTCATATAAATTAAAAAATTCTTCTCTATCTCAAACACCTTCTGATATGTCTTGGTTAATTTTATGGGCATGTTTATTTATTAATTCCGGCAATAAGGAGGTGTCTTCATGACTCGTAAGCTATTTTGGGAAGATATGTACCTAAATGAATTTGATGCTGTGGTGACCTCTTCGGACGGTAGTCATGTGGTTCTTAACCAAACTGCGTTTTATCCCCAAGGGGGCGGGCTTGTGTCAGATACTGGTACTATAGATGGCGTTAGAGTTATTGATGTGATTAACGAAGATAAAAACATAATTCATTCTTTAGACCGTGTAAACCAATTTGAACTTGGTAAAAATGTCCATTGTGTTCTTGATTGGCCAAGGAGATACAGCATTATGAAGATGCATACGGCTGCTCATCTGCTCAGTGCCGTGATACATAAGAAAAGCGGTGCACTTATAACTGGAAACAGAATAGCGCCAGACGAATCAAGAATAGACTTTAGCTTAGATTCATATGATAAGCAGAAGATATTAACATATATTGATGAAGTAAACGATATAATAAATGCAGGAATTGATGTTACAATATTCTTTATGAAGAGAGAAGAAGTTTTACGTATTCCAGGATTGATAAAATTAGCTAATGTAGCACCTCCTAACGAGGAAGTCTTACGGGTCGTAAAAATTGGAGATATAGATATGCAAGCTGACGGGGGAGTTCATGTGAAAAATACGAAAGAAATAGGAAAAGTAATTTTAACAAAGTTGGAAAACAAGGGGAAGGCCAATAAAAGAATTTATTATAAATTAGGATGATTATCGCTTAACATTTAATAAACATGTATGTTTCTTTGGTCAATAACTTGTTATTTTTGCATCCAATGCCTTATTATAGCAATAGTATGATTTCATTAGATTATGTGAAAGTTACAGTGTTTGATATCTTTTTCAAATTAGCAGAAAGGCACTGATTAGATAAGAATGTATGCATATGCATGTCTCCAGAAGAACGGATAAATAAATTCAAGTAATTTGTTACCATTGATGAAAATAAATATTTTATTATAAATGTTTAAAATTCATCCTCAAATTTTTTCGATACCCTTTCCGCAGCGAATGTAGCTGCTTCTACAGCGTTTATTATACTTGTCCTAAACGACCCTTTTTCAAGCTCATATATGCCTGCTATTGTGGTTCCTGCAGGAGTTGTAACGGTATCACGTAACTCTGCTGGATGCATTTTGGTCAACTCTAATAGGTTAGCTGTTCCTGATAACGTCTTTGTTGTTAATTTCATTGCAACGTCCCTTGGAAGACCTACTTTGAGTCCAGCAGTTACTAATGCTTCAACAAGAATGGCTATATATGCAGGCCCACTTCCACTCAAAGCTGTTATGGCATCCATATATTTCTCCGGAACCATGATATGTTCTCCAAGCATATCGAATATTTGGCGAATTTTATGTATATCGTTATCTGAAATATTCGTGTTTATTGAATATGCTGTAATTGATTCTCCTATAATAGCTGCCATGTTAGGCATTGCTCTCACAATCTTGGCCCCAACAAGAGACTTCTCTAGCTTTCGTAAAGGTACGGCTGCCATTAACGAAATAATTATCTTGCCCGATACAAAAGACGAAATCTGACTAAGAAGCTGCTTTGCATCGCTTGCTTTAACGGAAATCACTATTATTTGTGCTATTTTAGTAGCGTATACGTTATCAGTAGTTACTTCGATCTTGTCTGATTTAAGATGTTGGATTGAAGCTATGTTCCTTTTTGTCAATATTATTTTGGATATGTTGCTGGAAGCTGACAGTCGTCTGGCTACTATTTCTCCTATTCTTCCAGCTCCCAAGATGGCAACTATCATTTTAATACAGAATGATATTATATCGTTTTAAAGATTGTGTATTATGTAACCTGATATTGTAATGCTTTTTGATTGTTACTTACTTTAAAGCTTGTTCGACTTTATCTTGCTGTATGAGATTATGAACAAAATCTTATAAACCGTTTATTTATCGTTCATTTTTGGTTGATGATCAGTCGCATTGATTGACTTTGTTCAATTGCTTCTTCTTGGCACAGTTGCTGGCATGACTATATTTTTAGGCTTACCAGTAGCCTTTTTGAAGAATGTAAACCAGCAAACAAAATCCTTTCTTAATGCAATCGCTATTGGTATACTTTTTTTTCTCATAATTGATGTGTTCGGTCATGCATGGGAGGTAACCGAAGAATCAGTTCTAAGCTGGTTTGCTGGAAAAACTATTTCTGTGAATCCGATTGCAAATTTATCTGCTCTATTGGGTGGAATTGCGGCAGGTTTGCTTGGTTTATCGTATTACGAAACCAAGTTGTTCCCTAAAGTCCTCAACGATGGTCGTACAAAACCCACAATTGAGCAAGGGACTAATAAAAGAGAAGTGCCTGTTTATAATTTGAGTATTGACGATATGGGAACTTACAGGCTAGCTATAATGATAGCTAGCGCTATAGGCGCTCATAATTTTAGTGAGGGTTTAGCAATAGGTCAATCTTATGCTGCCGGTTCAATCGGATTGGCCATTGTACTAATAATTGGATTTGGTGCTCACAATGCGACCGAAGGTTTTGGGATTTCAAGTCCATTGATGCGCTTAGATAAAAGGCCTAGTCTAAGGTTTTTAGTAGGAGTAGGTTTGATAGGTGGGCTTCCTACATTTATTGGGACCCTAGTAGGTAGTTTAATTGGTATGTCAACTTTTACGTTTATATTGTTTCTTAGCATGGCTGGAGGAGCGTTAGTATATGTCTCGTTATTAATGTACAGCACTGCAAGGAGACAAAGCAACAATTATGTCATGATGCTTGGAATATTTATCGGTCTCTGTGCTGGTTTCATTACTGACCTGTTAATAACATTAGGCGGAGTATAATATCCAAAAATATGTAGTTTTTAACTTATAAAACACCTAATTATTCTATTTGTTTGCCATGCATAGGAAAATTGCGCCCTTAGTACCGCTTCTTTATGATGGGGCGTTGGACGATTAGTAACGGCAGGCTGAACTGGTCGCTCCTTGCGGAACTTCCAGCGTACACCTCCGTCCTATCAACCCGATCTTTTATCGGAGTCCTCCCCCACTCCTGCCCCCAGCCTTGCGGCCAGAAGCAGCAAGTGAGCGGTAAACTCTTCTCGGGAAAGGCTTCCCCCTTAGATGCTTTCAGGGGTTATCCTCAACGGCTTAGCTGCCCGGCACTGCCCTGTCGGACAACCGGTACACCAGAGGCCGCCTCGCCCTGTTCCTCTCGTACTAGGGGCGAGCTCCCCTCAGTTTACCTTCGCCCCCATCAGGTAGAGACCGACCTGTCTCACGACGGTCTAAACCCAGCTCACGTTCCCCTTTGATGGGCGAGCAGCCCCACCCTTGGCCCCTGCTGCAGGACCGGGATGGGAAGAGCCGACATCGCGACTTTGGCCGCTGTCTCCAGCGGAGTCAGACTATGTCTTCACCCTCTATTGCACGTTGAGGGGTCGGCGTATGATAGCATCACAGCGTTTTGTGGATGCTATCTCATTGGTGGCTTTTTTAGCCACCTCAGTCGTTACGGGGTCATGGTGAAGGTCATACTAAGCAGAATAACATAACATGTATACGATTATAGGTAATATGCTAGTTCTGCTTTGTGCAAACCTTACACCAGACTTCCCACGGCGTTACCCTCCAGTGTTATCGTTTGCTCTTCCACTAATCTTGTTTAGTTTTGGTAGGGCTTCGCCGTTATAAGCCGATGCTATTGACCCGCATTACTGCGGTCATACCCCATAAATGAGGTACCAAACCGCGGGGTCGATAGGAGCTCTCGCCCGCGACGAGCCTGTTACCCCTGGGGTAACTTTTCTGTCGTCTCCAGCCCCCAACAGTGGGGACATGGAGGTTCGCTAGGCCAGGCTTTCGCCCCAGGATCCGACGCTTTTAGGGATCCTGTCAGACCGGCTTTTGGCCTTGCCCTCTTTGACGGGGTTCTGACCCGTCTGAGCCGATCTTTGGGCCCCCTTGATATCTTTTCGAGGGGGTGCCGCCCCAGCCGAACTGCCCGCCTGCCGTTGTCCTATGCTTTTGCATAGTTAGCGACGCAGTCACAGAAGGCCGGTGTTACATTGACGCCTATCACATCCCCGAAAGGATGTGCATAACGGCTCCCGGCTACACTCTGCAACCATGGCCGCATCGCAGCAACAGGTTGCAGTAAAGCTCCACAGGGACTTCTCTCCCCGATGGGGGTTGATGGACTGTTCGTCCACCTTACGTGGGTTCGCCAGGTTGTAGGCGGGGACAGTGGGGCCCTCGTTGGTCCATTCATGCACGTCGGAACTTACCCGACAAGGCATTTGGCTACCTTAAGAGAGTCAGAGTTACTCCCGGCGTTTAGCGGCCCTTAGCCCTCTTGAACGAGGGTTTTAGGTACCGCCACTGGCCAGGATTCAACGACCGTACACACCCTTTCGGGCTTGCGGTCATCTGTGTTTTTATTAAACAGTCGGGACCCCCTTGTAACTGCGACCTGCGATTCCATCTTATCGATAAAACCGCAGGCACCCCTTCAACCGAAGCTACGGGGCTAACTTGCCGAGTTCCCTCGCCTACGGTTACCTGATACGCCTTAGGCTTCTCACCTAGGGACACCTGTGTCGGTTCTCGGTACGGTCTAGATCTGCCCTCCTCGACCTTGTTTTCATTGTCTCCAGGAATCAGGTGTACCCACCCACAGGTAGGCTATTCCAGCCTTGGTTCAGTTCTCGTCATTACAACACTCCCCGAACCTTGTTCTGTTAAACGGAGCGACGGCTCCGTACACCCTATCCCGAAGCGCAAGGTCAAGTGTGCCATATGGCTCGGTCAGATCCAGGCACCCGAATATTAACGGGTTTCCCTCTTCGCCACACCCTTTCGGGCATCGCTTAGGACCGGCTACCTCCTGGCCGACGACGCGTTGCCAGGAAAACCTTGCCCTTTCGGCGACGTGGATTCTCACCACGCTTCGCTGCTACTACCACCGGGATCTGCACTGGAAGTCGGTCCACAGGGCTTCACAGTCCTGCTTCCACCCAACCTCCACGCCCACCTACCACACACCTTAGAAGAGGTGGTCCTGAGTATCGGTGGCTGGCTTTAGTCCCGTCCATCTTCGGGGCATCTCTGCTCGGCAGGTGAGCTGTTACGCACTCTTTAAAGGATGGCCGCTTCTGAGCCTACCTCCCTGCTGTCTTAGCAGAGAAACTCCCTTTAGCTTGACACTTAGCCAGCACTTAGGGACCTTAACTCAAGTCTGGGTTAACCCCCTCTCGGTTGTGAGGCTTACCCCACACAAACCCGTCTCTAGGCTTCTTTTGAGCCAACACCTTCGGAGTTCGAAAGAAAGGTGGACCCTTTCGGATCCTTGCCTTTCGATCGGTGCTCTACAGCGTTGGCAACATCCGCCTAGGCTAGACTTAGATCTACTTCGGTGGGAACTAGATATCACCGAGCTAGATTGGCTTTTGGCCCCTTATCCCGAGTCTGGGGAGGGAGTTGCACGTCACCACCCTTTCGGACCTCCACCGGGCTTTCGCCCAGCTTCATCCTGCTCAGGACAAGATCGCTCGGTTTCTAGTCTCATCCTCATGACTACAGGGCCCATTTAAGACCCCCCTCCTCATGCATTAAGCATTGCGAGGTCTTGGTTTCCCTTCGCCTTCGGGTTTTACCCTTAAGCTTGCCATGAAGATGAACTCCCCGGCCCGTGTTTCTAGACGGAACATGTCACTCTGGTTCGTTGGTATGCCTCTGGCTCTTGCGAGTCAGCTGCATAACCTAGGAACCTTTTGAGCAACATACGTCTGTAACCATCTGGTTTCAGGCTCTTTTCACCCCCCTTCCGGGGTTCTTTTCAGCTTTCCCTCACGGTACTATTGCGCTATCGGTCTTAGGTTGTATTTAGCCTTGGAGGCTGCTTTCCCCCATCTTCCCTAGCCACTGCCAAGGCCAGGTACTCTTCCTGGTAGTATAAGCTATCATGCTTTTCGTCTACTGGGGTTTCACCATCTCCGCCAGGCTGTTCCAAGCCACTTCGACTAAGCACTCCAGCCTACATTTACCACCAGGCACACTACATCTCCCACACATCTCTGCATGGGATTCGGTTTGGGCTATCCCCATTTCGGTCGCCCCTACTTAGGGGATCTCATTTGATTTCTCTTCCTCTCCCTACTCAGATGCTTCCTTTCGGGAGGTTCACCTTCGGACAAATGTCTGCCCGAATGCTCAAGTGTTACCTTGAGCGGGAAGTCCCATTAGGGAATCCTCGGATCGATGACTGCTTGCGTCTCCCCGAGGCTTATCGCAGCTTGCCACGCCCTTCATCGTCACCTAAGCCAAGCCATTCACCAGATGGCGTCGTAGCACCCATCGGAAGCGATACGTTAAGGCTTGCGCATTCCTATGCATGGCGTTAATCGCGCAGTTCGTCTGCTTGACTTCTGCACTACGCCCTTCACCATGTATCGACGATACATGGTTGCATCATGAATTTGCATGAGCTGCTACATCCCTTTTCGCAATCGACAGCGCCGCAAGATTACTCCCTTTAATGTCGTAGGAGGTGATCCGGCCGCACGTTCCCGTACGGCCACCTTGTTACGACTTCTCCCCCCTCGCCGACCCAAGGTTCGATGTCGCCAACTTGACGACACCTCGCCATGAGCCAACTCGGGTGGAGCGACGGGCGGTGTGTGCAAGGAGCAGGGACGTATTCACCGCGCGGTAGTGACGTGCGGTTACTAGGGATTCCAGATTCGTGAGGGCGGGTTGCAGCCCTCAGTCATAACTGGGATAGGGTTTGAGGATTTCCTTCCTCTTTCGAGGTCGGGGCCCGTTGTCCCTATCATTGCAGCCCGCGTGTGGCCCAAGGGTTTCGGGGCATACTGACCTGCCGTGGCCCCCTCCTTCCTCCATCTTAGCGATGGCGGTCCTGCAAATTAGCCCCATCACCCTTTCGGGTAATGATAGCAACTTGCAGTGGGGGTCTCGCTCGTTTCCTGACTTAACAGGACGCCTCACGGCACGAGCTGGCGACGGCCATGCACCTCCTCTCAGCTCGTCTGGTAATTTCTTTAGAGTGACCTTCATCCTGCTGTCACCCTTGGTAAGGTTTCCGGCGTTGACTCCAATTGAACCGCAGGCTTCACCCCTTGTGGTGCTCCCCCGCCAATTCCTTTAAGTTTCAGTCTTGCGGCCGTACTCCCCAGGCGGCAGGCTTATCGGCTTCCCTGCGGCACTAGAAAGGCGTATAGCCTCTCTATCACCTAGCCTGCATCGTTTACGGCTGGGACTACCCGGGTATCTAATCCGGTTCGCTCCCCCAGCTTTCATCCCTCACCGTCGGGCGCGTTCTAGCGGACCGCCTTCGCCACTGGTGGTCTTCCATGGATCAAAGGATTTTACCCCTACCCATGGAGTACCGTCCGCCTCTCCCGCCCCCTAGCTCCATGGTATCCCCTGCAGTCCAACGGTTGAGCCGTTGGATTTAACAAGAGACCTGTGAAGCCGGCTACGGATGCTTTAGGCCCAATAATCGTCCCGACCACTCGGGGAGCTGGTATTACCGCGGCGGCTGACACCAGGCTTGCCCTCCCCTTATTCCCTCGATGTTTTAGATCGAGGAAAAGTCACCCTCAGCGGATGACACTCGGTATAGCCTCATCGCGCTTTCGCGCATTGTGAAGGTTTCGCGCCTGCTGCGCCCCGTAGGGCCTGGACCCTTGTCTCAGTGTCCATCTCCGGGCTCCTCCTCTCAGAGCCCGCACCGGTTATAGGCTTGGTGGGCCATTACCCCGCCAACTACCTGATCGGCCGCAGTCCCATCTTGAAGCGACTGAAGAAGCATGCTCCTTCAGCCCTTTGGATTCAAAGCCATTCCAGAACTTTGAATCTATCGCGTATTAGCCCCAGTTTCCCGGGATTATCCGCGTCTTCAAGGTAGGTTAACTACGTGTTACTGAGCCGTATGCCGCGCCTTCCACAGCTAGAAGACGCTCAACTCGCATGGCTTAATCCCATGCCGATAGCAGTCGGGTCCGGCAGGATCAACCGGATTCAAAATTACTGGGAGTACAGCGCTATCGACTTGTGCGAGGTAGCTAACAGCTCATGCAATCAGATTCAACCCACTATGGGATTGAATCCTCATTATGTGTGCACACTAGGAGGTCAGTACTTCACAGCCGGGACAGACCCGATAGCTCAGTACCGATGCCGCCAAAAAGCGTGCAAACATACACCTACTTACCAAGCGAATATAAGGTTTGCCCTGTTTTGTGTAATGGAATTTGACGACACTTGGTAATTAAATACTGCAGATGTGAACAAAGTAACATAATAATTATTAAATATGCGTTTTCTTTCGAATGCCGGTATAGATTTGGCTGAAAGAATAAGAGTATTAATCGTTGATGATGATGAAGGCATTAGAGCTTCCTTGGCAGCAGTATTAAAGAAAAAAGACTATGATGTAGATACAGCAAAGAATGGAAAAGAAGCAATACAAAAGTGCAGAAAAAACTTTTACAATGTACTACTAGTTGATATAAAGTTACCAGATATGGAAGGTGTTGAGCTTCTAAAACGTGTACCTGATACAGTCCCTAAAATGAGAAAGATAATAGTCACGGGTTATCCTACTCTAAATAATGCGGTCCAGGCGGTTAACTTAGGGGCCGACGCATATGTGATCAAACCTTTCGACGTAGACAACCTCCTGCTGAAAATAAATGAGCAGGTTTCAAAACAAAAAGAAGAAAAAGAATATTCGGAAGATAAGGTAAAAGAATTTGTCGAGGCTAGGGCTAAATCCTTTGAAAAAACATTAGAAGAAAAGAAGAAGAAAGCTTCCCAAGGAAAGAACTGATGATTTTCTGTTCTTTTTTAATTGTAATATGTTTTCAAAATTTTCATCAGACTTACATAACTTCTGTGGCGTAATTAAATATGAACACGATGCGCCGGGGATGGGACTTGAACCCATGGGGGCCTCAAAGGCCCATCAGCTTTCTAGCCCAATACGAAACGATCTCGAGGCTGACGCGTTATATGGTGACTAATTCTGGTAATATTACATTTTATGCTTCGTCATAGCCACTCCGCCACCCCGGCCTAGTATAAAGGGGTCAAGTATGTTAGCTATAAACATGATTTGAATGCCGGAGAATTGATATTCGATGATAAGAAATAACTATTCATGTAACATGAATCAAAATATAATGATTATACTTATTCTCTTTTCAAGGTTTATTTATAGTCTGAATTGGTTTGTTATATCGCCAGCACTCCCACTAATAGCTTCCAGCGGGTACATGCAAAAATGGATGATTGGATTAATCCCGTTAGTTTTCTTTTTGTTCACAGGCCTATTTCAAATACCATCTGGAGTTGTTTCTAATAAATTGGGAGCTCCAGCTACTTTCACTATAGGTTTAATGTTATTGTCGTTAGGAAACATATTGCTAATATTATATCAAAACTTTGAGTGGGTTTTATTGACTCGTGCTTTATCCGGCTTTGGAGCTGCTTTGTTCTTCGCTTCTGCTGGCGCAGTGCTTATAGGATTGAAACCAGAGAAGCCGGGTTTTATGATGGGTATGTACAATGTTGCTTTTGCTCTTGGTGGTGGAGCGGGGCTTCTATGGGGTGTTGTTCATGAAATGCTAGGGTGGAAGGTTGGGATGCTTATTGCCGGGATTTCTGGAATCATTATTGCTACTATAAGCTATTTTCCAACACGATATAATACAAATATAGGGAGGTTCAGCGTAACAGATGCCATTAATCAGCTAACGGATAGAAATATACTAAAGGTTTCTTTAGCTTTTACTGGTACTTGGGGTGCCTATTTTGCAACCGGGCTTTTACTCCCAACATATTTACAATTGGAATTACGTCAAGGACTTGCCTTATCAGGGACAGAGTCAACTCCACTTTTACTAGCGAGTATTTTTGGTGGTTTATCTGCAGTCGTCTATGATAAAATCAAAAGAAAGAAACTTCTTTTATTGTCTTCCGGACTCCTTTCTGTCTTGCCAGCGTCTTTATTTGGATTCTATGGGGGAATGTTGATTATTCCAGCTCTCTTAACTTTGGGCTTTTTCAATGAGATGGCTATTTCCATATGCTATGCTCACGCAAATTATACATCGCCAGAAAAAAATGCTGCTTCCTTTGCTGCAATGAATACTATTCAGATACTTATAGGAATGTTGTTATTACCACTTGTAACTTGGGCAGCTCTGTTTTCTTGGTTTTATGCTTGGATTATGATGAGCCTTGTAGGTAGTCTTCCTCTGATATTCATTTTAAAGTTGAAGGAGTAAACCTTCATTGATTGGGTTTCCAGTAGACATCTCGGAAGTTTGGATTTAATGTAATGTAATAGTATTGAGATTTTAGTTGTGAAATAGAAGGAGGTTGAAGTCCAAAGTCATACGTAATATTTTGTTGTGGGACCCAGACTTTATAAGCGTATCCCGGTACTATTTTAAAATTATCCGTAGAAAATAACGAATATGTTGAGTTCGATGTGACAAATGTCATGTTATTTAGAAAGTTTCCGTAGGCGTCATATAATACTGCTATATTACTGATAGTTCCATTAGTAACGGGAATGGCTATCAATGCGGGTTTGGCTGTTTGAGCATGAATCCATGGAGGATAGCTTTCAGAATTGGGATAATTAGCAATAGCAATAGAAAATCCTGTGATTGTTATAATGGTTACTATTATAATTACTATTATATTGACATCTATCTTGATCATCAATGACCTCCTCTTTATGCCCAGAGTAGAAGGCTTGTACGTGGGGCTCATAAATGTTTCAAGCAACGTTATAAAAAAATATACTTGTAACGACTTTAGGGAATGAATTCAACGCGCTTATTCAGTGTACTTTTCAAACCTAAGCTATAAAGATTTATTGAATGTTTTTCCTATTCGAATTATTTTTAATTCTCGTTATCCCATTCCATCTTGTTCGTTAAATCTGCCCTGGTTTATTATTACCAATCGTAAACCTTTTCATATATCTTTTAAGGTCGGTTGTTGGGCGGGGGTCGCCCAGCCTGGTCAAAGGCGTGAGAGCTAGAAAGCCACGCAGCTCAGGACCTCATCCCGAAGGGGTTCGTGGGTTCAAATCCCACCCCCCGCACCATTTCGCTGATAAGCATGAATTTATAAATGAGAACTGTTTCCCTCCACGATCAAACAAAGTATAGATAAAAGAGATAATGAAATGCAGAAAGAACCATGCATATTGCCTTCTGAAAAATTGAAGATTGAAGGGTCGAGGCTGACGATGTTATATCATCCATTCTGAATCTTGTAATGCATAGGCTGGCATTCTCTAAAGAGAGAAGGGAGGAGAAAGTTATCCCAGCAGACTAAAGGTGACCAAGAAACTAAAGATAAAAAGAAATTGGATTGATAAAATCTGCTACTAAAGAAGCTCGTGGAAGACCTTGGTGGATTAAGAGATCCAAGGCTAGCCCGTCAACATCAATAATAAGCAGTGCATCTATTATCAAATCATGATAATGTGAGATACTTTCCGGGAAAAGTAAGCCTTATAGAATTGGGAAAAGTCTATATACTATTTCATAATGGGCAATTAAACTGATATTAAATGGAATACATTTATGCTGCGTTGCTGCTCCACAAACTGGGTAAACCAGTCAACGAAGAAAATGTCAAGGGAGTAATATCTGCTGCTGGAGCACAACCTGACGAAATTAAGGTCAAAGCTCTAGTTGCAGCTTTGAATGAGATAAATATAGATGAGGCTTTGAAGTCAAGCTTAATTGTACCAGGAACTCCAACAGCTAGCACGGCACAGCCATCAGCTGCTGCTGGACAAACAGCAGAACAGAAGAAAGAAGAAAAGAAGGAAGAGAAAAAGGAAGAAGAAGCGCTGGAGGGTCTTGCAGCTCTCTTCGGATAAATTGTTTCAAATCAGGCTGTATATCCTTTCTGTTTTGCAAGCTGTAATAGCTTCTGAGCATTGGCTTCTGCACTACCTAAAATCATATCAGCAGATTCTTTTGTCAAATAATTGGATTCTTTTGCGACTGATATAGCGCCAATAAATGCCTGTTTAAGTAGTATTTCGGTTACTTGTTTCGATGCTGGATATTCAGCTTTAATTGCTACATTTAACGATTGAGTATATGCACTTCTAATTTGATTAAGGTATTCATCCAGGTCTATCCTTAGATCTTTGCCCGAAAGAAGTAATCCATCCCAATATACTACGTCGACTACGAGCCCAGCTTTGATTGGTTTTATGCCCAATTTGGATAACAAAGATGCGAGTTTCGGAGATATTACTTCGCCCGGTTCAGCCACAATAGTATCCTTAGTTACCCAGATACTCCCACCTTCGATTTTTGTTATTACTTTGCTTTCTTTGAACTCACTTAGGACAGGTCCGGGTGCTAGACCAGTATTTCCTGCAGGAATAATTATCGGTTCCGAAGCTATATCTCCTCCTTTTGCTGGTAATAGAACTTTATTTTTTTCAAGAATTAAGCTGAGTTTGAACGGATTTATGTTTGTGAAGATAAACAGATTTTGCCCTTTGATATATTCGTTTAACTTATCCAATCCATTCTTATTCAATGTTGCTAAGCTCTTTAGTGCGATCTTGTTTTTAACAACAAGTAATTCGAGTTGACCTCGCATGGTCTTTCTTATTTCCATAATTTGAGCAGAACGAACCTTGTTCAGCTTTGCGATAGCTATAACGCTGTATTTGTTCGCTAATTCGGCGATTTTTTCAAATTGCCTGACTTTTCTGTTTGGATATTTTCTGACTACAAGAACTTCACTGCTCAACTAGATTCACCTTTTGTAGTGGTCCCATGGTCAGTTTGATGCCAATACTTTTGGCTGCCTTTAAACCATTAGGTAATTTTCTCTCTATAGCTTCTAGAACAGCCATAGCATTTGCTACAATCTCTTCATCTGACAGATCTTCTTGGCCGATTTTACATGAAATTCCATTGTGAGCTCTAGCCCTTACTCTTATACTCCCCTTAAGCCTCTCTATCATCTGTTCAATAGGTGAAGTTTGGGTTATAGGAACTGGCATCTTCCCTTTCGGGCCTAAAAAGGGACCAAGAGATTTACCTATTTTGGGCATGGCGCTTGTCTCTGCAATAAAAAAATCGTATTCTTTGGCTAGCTTCTTGGAGTCTTTTTTATTTGTAGATAACCTGTCAAGTTCGTCAGTAGCAAGAACATTATCTGACCCTGCTTTTTTTGCACGTAGTCCTAAATCACCAGATGCTATGACCATGACCGTGGCTGGCACTTTTGGTTTGTTCGGCAGTGTCACAACTTCGTTTATATTTACGTCATTAGGTTTGATTCTATGTGAATCAAGCGTAATGAATAATTCAAAACTTTGCTTGAAATTTCTTTTAGGTGTATTCTCGCGTGCTTTCTTTACCAAATCAAGTAATACATTTTTATCTATCAATTTTAATTAGCTCCTTTGAATAGTTCGTCCCACTTCCCTTCTTCTACTTCTTTCAAAAACGCTTTCGGATCCTTCCCCTCAATTGTAATACCCATGCTTACACAAGTACCTATTATTTCCTTAGCTGTAGACTTAGGGTCACGTGCATATGTTTTCTCTAGCTTAATCCTTGCAAGTTTTGCTAATTGGTTTGCACTTATATTACCTACCATTTCTTTTTTAGGGGCTCCTGACCCTTTTTGGATTTTTGCTTCTTTTGCAACCAATGCTGAAGTGGTAGGAAGTCCTATATCCACTTCAAAGCTTTTATTCTCTATGTCTACAGATACCTTGACAGGAACTCGCATTCCTGCATAGTCAGCAGTAAGTTCATTAATTTTCTTAACTACTTGCATAACATTCACTCCTAACGGTCCTAAAGCTGGCCCCAATGGAGGGCCTGCGTTGGCTTCTCCACCTGTTATAAGGAGATTTATTACCTTGTTTTCGGGCATCACATATCCCTCTAATGTAAGCAGAACTCCTTCATATGGCGGTTTGCGGGTCCTTTTTAACCTTATATCTATTAGTTTATATTTTCATATGAGTAAGACGTTCTAAGAACTTGATTTAAGATAGCCAGCATCAATTGTCACTTGTAAAGGATATGGAGCATCAACCACTGTGACCGTGGCTTCTTTCTTCGATGCATCATATCTGACTACTTTTGCTTTCATTCCCTTGAAAGGACCTCCTATTACCTCAACTAACTGATCTGGTTTTAATTCTTCTGTCTGAGCTTTTGTTGAAATTAACCCGCTTATTTCATCGACAGTCATCACCCCAGGGACATAGCTCCTTACATGTTTCACTCCTGACACAGCATCGCTAACCGCCTGAGCATCTGTAGCTTCGAGCAAGAGGTAGCCCTTCATCTTGTCACTATAAATAACTGAGAAAATATGTATCTTTCTAGTTTCAACTCTGTTAGCTACCAAGTTAGCAACGTTTCTTTCTTGACCTCCTGTCACTTTTACTACATAGACACGCGTATTAGTTTTCTTTTCCTTTTCAACAGTTGTCAACTAAACACCAACTCGAGCATGGTATTTATGATATGTGCTGCCAGGGGTGTCATTACAACAGACGATATCAAATGAATTATAAATGCTATTCCTCCGACCACACCTATTCCCAGCAGAACTAACTTTAGATATAATGAATACATTTGCCAATCGGCTTTCTTGCTATATTTCAGCGTCCTTATTATGTTCCTGATAGAACTAGATATATCCAAAGTAAAATTAGGCATAAATGCTGATGCTTTAAGTGTTTTGCACGCTTTGCTCGAACTCGTTTCGAAAGGAATTTTAGTAGGGTCAATGAAGGCAGGGCACGAGAGATTTGGAAAAAGATTTTCTTTCTATGGGTGACCTTACAAAGCATGATATAAACGAAATATTTGCTATAGCAGCCAGACTCAAGATCCACAAATATGGACGACAATTAGAAGATAAGGTTATTGCTCTTTTCTTTGAGAAACCGTCAACAAGAACAAGGCTGAGTTTTGAATCTGGAATCAGACAGTTGGGTGGCAACACTATATACCTTGATGCCATCACAACACAGATATCTAGAGGGGAAAGCATAGAGGATACCGCAAAGATGTTCGAACGGTTCGTTGATGGTGTAATTGCTAGGGTCAACAGACATCAAACGCTTGAAAAACTGGCTAACCATTCCAGAATCCCTATCATTAATGCTTTATCTGAGTTGGAACATCCTTGTCAAGTTTTATCAGATTTATATACTATACGTGAAAAGAAAGGTAGATTAGAAGAACAAAAAGTGGCTTATATTGGCGACGGAAATAATGTATGTAATTCTTTGATCCTAGGATGTTCCATTATGGGCGTACCTATTCGCGTAGCATCGCCAGCACAATACAAGCCCAAGAAAGAAATCGTTGACTATGCTCAGAGTATACCTGGGGCTGATGTCGTTTTAACGACAGAACCAGAAGAAGCCGTAAAAGATGCAACTGTAATTTATACTGATGTATTTGTCAGTATGGGTGATGAAACAACTAAAGAGCAACGTCTTAGTATTTTCTTGCCCAAATATCAGGTGACAACTGATTTAATTAGGAAGGCAAGAGAAGATGTTATTTTTATGCATTGTCTTCCCGCACATAGAGGAGAAGAAGTACAGGCTGAAGTAATAGATGGCAAATGGTCAGTGGTTTTTGACCAAGCTGAAAACAGGCTTCATGTTCAGAAAGCACTTCTTTTAAGAATATTCAACTTAGTAACCTATCTATGACCCAGTAAGGATTAAACGGGACTAAATCGTCGTATTTTTGGCCTGTCCCCAAGAATAGTATGGGCTTTTTTGATGAAAATGATGCGTTTATTATGGAGCCACCTTTGACGTCTGCATCAACCTTTGTGAGTATAAATGCATCAAAACCTACCTTTTCTTGAAATTCTCGGGCTTGGGTTAGCAAGTCATTACCGGCAAGCGCATCACCTACAAAGATGGTCATGTTTGGTAAAGCTACCTTCTTTATTTTCGCTAACTCGTCCATAAGGTTATGTGATGTTTGCATTCTACCTGCAGTATCTATCAATACTGTTTGTAGTTTGTGCTGGATTGCATACATCTTTGCATCTTTAGCAACAGCTGCAGGATCTGCTCCGTATTTTTGTTTAAGTAGCTTTATATTCAAATTTTGTGCATGGATATCTAGTTGTTCTATTGCGCCTGCCCTGTACGTATCTCCAGCTGCAAGTACTGAACTCAGACCTCTTTGCTTCAGGAAATATGCTACCTTTGCGATTGTAGTAGTTTTTCCTGTACCATTTATTCCTAAAAAAAGTATGGTATAGGGTATAGAAGAACTGTCTTTTATGATGTCATATAAAGTCTTATCTTGGTACCCGTCAAGTATTCTTAAGAGAATTTCTTTCAATTGATTCAGCATTAATTCTTTCATGTTAGTCTTTCTCTCGACTCTTATTCCTGTAAATTTGTTTTTTAACTCGAATTTTATGAAGTCGATCACTTCTATAGCAACTTCGCTTTCTAACAAGTTTAGTTCTAATGTTGACAGTGCTTCCGTTATATCTTCTTCCTGTATAGTCTTCGTTAGTATTGCTTCTTGGAATTTCGTAAAAGCATTCTTGAGTTTGTCGAACAATTCTTAACCCTGTTGTTCTGAGATTATTCCCATCTGTACTAATTGCTTTCGTATACTCTCGAGTTTTGCGCTCGTTTCTTCTTTCTGTTGTAATACATTAGATATGGCTGCTTCTATTTCTTTAGTTCTTTCATTGACATAATTTATCGCTTCAGCTTTTGTCTTTTCAATTGCAACATCCTTGCTTACATTGATTAGGATTTTTTGCGAAGCTTTGAGTGTCACTGGCAAATTTACGCCTCCTCCTATAGGAACTGCTAATTCGGCATCGTGTACTTCGTCCAAGCTTTCCAATGCAGTAAGGGAATTCTTATTTTCTATAAGTAACCTAGTTAATATATTCTCTCGTGTCAGTAGATCGGTAAAATATTCTTCCAATATTCTAGCTTGCAGGACTAGAGATTGTGCTTTTGTTTCATTTGGGTCTGTCATCAACATGTTGCCCCATTTATTGCTATAGTTTAAAGGCTTTCGTTATAACAAACATTTCAGGTCCTACGGTTTGCGAACCCACTATACCACCTTTGGAATTAGCAATCAATCCGGACGTCACATAAGGAATTCCTCCATTTACAGAACCTGGTTCACAGGAAACCTTCAGGGTCTCAGATATTAGTTTGATTTCATCTTCGCTTGCTTTTGGATGAACTAAACTACCTTTGTTCGTAGCCATTAATATTGCCCCTACCTGTTTCATACCAGCGATACTTGTTTTTCTTACAGGAACTTTTAATACTTCTTCAACTTGTTGTATGTCTTTATCACCAAGTAAAGGAGAAACCACAGCTCCATAGTCGTTTGCGCAGATAAGATTTCCAACTGAAGAGTAATTTGAATTAAAACGTTGTACATATAAGCCTGTCTGATTTTGTAGGCTAACTATCTCTTCATCTGAAGCAAAGCGAGAGACGAGTATCCCTTTATTATTTAGAATAGATAATGGGCCTAATAGTCTGGTATATCCAATGGAGACAAAAACTGGCTTTGATTCGATAAGTGATGCTAATCTTTCTGCTTTATTTTTAGCGTAACCCTGGGGTAAAATTAAATAATTATCGTTTGCTTTAGCAAAAATCCCAATGTTTGGGTTCCGATATATATCATAAACATACAATCCCAAGGTTATCTACCCTTAATCTACACATTGAACTCCATGTATACTATAAAAATAAACTATGAATTTGAAGTGTTAGTTTCTTCGTTCTCGTCACTTATTTCTTTGCTTTCAGCCTTAGGCTTCTCTTTTTCAACGTTTACTTGAGATGGTTCGTTCGGTATATTTATAGTCAACTTATCATTATCTTTAGATATTCGGACTTTTAGATGTGAATATGTTAAGTTCTTCCCTCTTTTCCAAAGCCAATTATTAAGCGTAGTACTAATTTTAATATCATCTAATTTCGACTTCGTTGCTTTAGCCACTTTATACCTCAATAATCTTATTGCTTTTTTCGTTCTCTTTCCTGGCGATGTGTTTTTTATGCTACGTAGATTTATATTAAGCCAGGTTTCTTCGTTAGACATATTGTCCACTCACTAAGTCAATCATTTATTTTTTGACTACGCCATGACCGTTGTTTGGGACTACGTGTTATTCTTCTATTTGTTTTAACTGTTATCCATGCAGGTGGGGCAGCGTTTGATTTCAAATGTTTGATCAAACGTTTCTTTTCACCTAGGGTTTTATTTCTACTCAATTTTATTCATCTCTTACGCAAATTTGATCTTGAATTCCTTTCTTTCAGGAGATAGCTTGCTTAATATGTTTTTCAGTTCTTCATCATCTATTTGTCTTCGTAGTCTTCCTGTTGTTCCTAACTGAATTATTTGGTCTTCTACTATTTGTGCAAGGTCCGGTTTAACCATTCTAACGTTAGACAGACGTTGTCTGGCTTCACTAGTCAAGAACATTCTTAGATATGCTTCTTTTAATCGAGCTTGCTGTTCAGCTGCTTGTTGTTTTTCTGTTTGTCCTTTTCTTAGATTCTGCTCTTCTACCATGACAACGACCTCCTAATTACTAAACTATCAATTTAGAGATGTCTGAATTTTGTTTTGCTATTTCTTTTAATAATTCAGAGCTTATTCGGTCACATAGTCTTATTCCTTCTGGTGTTAGGATTCTTCCCTTTGCAGTTTTTTTGACAAGTCCTACAGCTTGAAGTTGTGTTAATATCTTTCTTATAGATGAACTTCCTGCTCGACGTTGATGAGCCAAGCCAAACCCAGATTCTTTTCTTCCACCATAAGATGTTCTAAGGTCACTTAAACCCATAGGGCCATGAAAATATAACTTTCTTAGTAAGGAGGCAGCTCTAACATACCACCAATCTTTAGCGTGTGGAGGCCTTTGGACATGAGATCCAGTTTTTGTATACATTGCCCACTGTGGTGGTTGAATTTGAGGCAATCGCTTTAAATAATTAGCTAAAGCTTCAATTAATCTGTTTGGAGGAACGTCGAACGCTGTAGGCAAATAAATCGACCCATTAACTTGAAATAATGTACATTTTAAAGTTTGTCGTGTTAATTTAATAATGGGCGTCTGTATATCGTTCCACATCGTCCACATGAGACTACCAATACTTTGTTTCTAATTCGATAGGTAGATTTGGATATTGGTGGTGAGAATTTCTTACATTTTTTGCAAAAGAGTATTTTGAGACTATAAGGTTTCCTTAATCTGAATCTTTTTTGTATGTTTAATGCTGTTTTGGCCTGCAGTTCAGCTAATTCTAAATTCCATATAGCGTTTTTTAATGATTCATCTGTCCATTTTTTGCATTCTTCGTATGGAACATGGGATGACATGAACCTTTTTAGAGATATCAGCATGATATTAAAGGGGTTGGTCAAAATTATATTAATTATTGCGCAGACTTCCATCGAAACTATCCCTAAAGAAATAGCAAAACATAATTCTGTTTTAAATGATTCATTAAGGAAGGGCATCAAACCGACAGAGCTTTTATTGGATAGAAGTATTCATCATAGGGCAATGCTTAATCTAAAAAACAATGAAAAAAGGGGTAGACCAGATATTTTATATCATATTCTTCTTGATGTTACTTCTTCGCCAATTTATAGATTTGGATACTTGGAACTCTATATACATACTGTACAGAATTATGTTATGAAGATCGCCAATGGCTTAAGACCTCCCAGAAGTTACAACAGATTTGAGCGTTTAATGGTCCAATTGTTTAAAGAAGGTGTGGTAGGCGATAATTTGATAGAATTAACTAGGACGAGTTTCTCAGAGCTTGTCAGACATTTACAAACTGACAAAGTAATTGGATTTAGTAGAAAGGGAGAATTCAAAAAAATACAATATATAATTGATAATGCCATTCGCTTTAAAAAACCAACATTCGTAATAGGCGGTTTCCCAAAGGGATACTTTGATGAAGAGATCGCAAGCTGTTTTGACAATGTCTACTCAATAAGCAGACTTCCCTTGGATTCGAGTACGTCTGTTAATCGCTTATTATGCGGATTAGAAGAGAATGAAAATTTCTTTTCTGCAATGTATAATGGCTAAAGAAGACTTATATTATATAAAAGTTGGCATTCGTCGTTGCGACGATCGTCCAGCCTGGTCTAGGACATCAGCCCTCCAAGCTGGTAACGCGGGTTCAAATCCCGCTCGTCGCATTTTAATTGTAAAGAAAGATTGAATCCATGTAGTTTGTCAGTAATTTATTCTGAATTCTGTTTCTTCTCCACTTTGTGAATGAAAATTTTGTTAGTTCTTGCTGTGGTCTCTGTCTTCACTGTTTATTATTTGCTGTATTTCCTGTTGTAGTTGAGCTATCTGTTTAGTAAGCTGATTTACCTCAGTATTTATAGAATAAATTTGATTTTGTAGTGAGGAAATTTTTTGATTAATTCCTGATATATCGACTGTAATGTTTTGAACCTGATATTGCAATACATTTAATTGTGAATATTTTGTGTTAATAGTCTCATTAATCTTATAAAGGTTCGTTACAGTTATGTTACTCTGTTCTGATAACAGTAATATTTGTTTCGATAGGTTAAAAAGTTGCTCATCCAAATTTTGAATTGTTTGATTTTGTATGTTAAGAGTGTAATTATTATTTATGGAGTTGGTGTTCAAAACAAGTAGCTGGTCTTTTAGTTGGGTCGTTATATTCTCCAATTTCTGTATCAGTTTTACTGTATCAGAAAGCTGCTGAGTAACATTATTTAGTGCTTGCTTTTGAAGTGTTAGTTGATTATTCAACTCTCGTACATTTGATGATTCTATAGACAGATACGATCCAACTGCTGCAAATGCGCTTCCTATAATGAGGGTTATAATTAAAAATACAAAATATTTTGAAATAAAACTCATTTAGAAACACCTCAAGATTTCTAGCATAAAAATCTCCTGTATGCTGTATTATTACATGCCTTTATTTAACATTCACCAATAACAATTAAGACAAATATGTTAAACTTATTTGGATGAAAATGTTAAACTCTGTTTGTTGATTAATGTCACTTTATCAAGATGCTTTAATATGTGGTGATTGTTTCCAGTTCCTTTTGCTTAAATGTTTTCCACTTGGCCTCCAATTGTGGATCATTGATTACTTCTATTATGTAATCAGTAAACTGTTCTGAAGTGGCCCCATCCGCTCTTCCTGTAACCTTGACCTTTGCTTCATATTGGCAACAGATATCGAGTGCCATATGTAACCTTTCAGCTTTTTCTGACATTCCAATATGCTCTAGTAACATGGCCGCAGCCCTCATGAGACTGCTTGGATCTGCATAGCGTCCCCTTCCTTCCTCTATCATTCTTGGTGCACTTCCATGAATTGCTTCAAACATAGCGTAATTGCTACCTATGTTTGCACTACCTGCTGTACCTACTCCTCCTTGGAATTCGGCGGCTTCATCTGTTATTATATCGCCATATAAGTTGGGTAGAACTACTACTTTGAAATCTCGGCGTCTTTTTTGGTCAATTAGTTTAGCGGCGAAGACATCGACGTACCAAGAGTCCCATTGCACATTAGGATATTCGTTTGCTACTTTACGAGCTACGTCAAGAAAAAGGCCATCAGTTGTTTTTATTACATTAGCCTTAGTCACGACTGTTACTTTGTTTCTCTTCGTCTTTTGAGCATAGTCGAAAGCCATACGTAAAATTCTTGTCGCCCCTTTTCTGGTTATAATTTTAAAATCTAAAGCTAAATCGTTCTTGATTAATAATCCACGGTTTCCTAACATATATTCACCTTCTGTATTTTCACGGAAAAATACCCAGTCAATTCCTAATCTTGGTACTCTGATGGGTCTGACGTTTGCGAATAAATCAAATGCTTTTCTGATATAGACATTAGCGCTTTCTATGTTAGGAAGTGAACTTCCCATCTCAGGAGTTGTAGTTGGACCCTTTAGCAATACATGACATTCTCTGAGTTGCTCCATAACATCGTCTGGCACAGCTTTCATGTGTTTTACTCGGTTTTCAATAGTTAAACCGTGAATTTCCTTTATTATTACCTTTCCATGATTAATGTCTTCATTCAAAAGTGTATTTAGTACTCGCATTGTTTGAACAGATATTATAGGGCCTATTCCATCGCCACCTGCTACTCCAATTATAATGGGTTTAATTCGGCTGTAATCAGGAGTAGTTATGTTATCGTTTATTGTCTTCAGTCTCTCGAACTGTTCGGTCAGCAGTTCTTGTAAATGGTTTTTCGCCAAGTCTAAATCACTTTGGGTATAATAAGGAATCATGTGATAGTATTATCTTCTTCACTATTAAAGCCTTATTTATTTATTTAATGTTGAATCAGATGCTTGTTTGGCACCTTATTTAAAACCTATTTGTTTTGGTAGAGAAAAATAATCTATAAAGATTATATTATGTGTCTTGGATTCTTATTTTTAATATTTTTATCTTGTATTGTAATTAACTATAAACCTCACAAAAGGAAAGAAATGCTCTATATCTTAAGTTATGCATAACATCTAATTACATAAAACTATATCAAACATCAAATGATAAAAGTTTAATGAAAATGGTAACTTCAGAGTCGTTACCAACTATTTTTTTATATGTTAATTTCTCTTTCGAAAGTTTAAGTGCATTTACGTGATGACATGTGCCATCGCTGTTTCTAAGAATGTTAAAGAAAAAGGCAGGACAACTACAGAGTGCACCTTGCTCGAATTGTACATATTCTCCGTCCTTTCCAACAACAGTCCAGAATTCCAACCCACTAGGGTAGAATATATGTAACTTGACTCCTTTATTATTTATGATTTCCATGGTCTTGGTTATTTCTTCTTTCTTCTTTTCCTTGATCATAAACGGTCTTCTCTCATATCATACAGAGATATTTGGAACATATAGTCGAGTCATGTTGAGTTTAGATTAATGCATAATTAAGGATATAGTTGTATTTAGAATGTATGATCGGTTTGTCCTGGCAGTAAAAATATGTATCAAGTTACTATTTATGATATTCAACAATAGAAAACTATGACAGATTTCTTTTTTGAATATAATGCTTATAATCCATTAAAAACGAAAGATTATGTAACTATTTTTGTTTTTAACTTTATATTAGTAAATTTAGTTTATCAATAAAGAAATCAGACATTACATTTTAATGATTAACTATTATCATGTTAAAATTTGTATACATGAACTCAGAAATACAATATACTTATAATTATGTTTCAAAAAACATATAATATTTTATTTGGGGTCGGGCGGATTTGAACCGCCGATCACCAGCGCCCAAGGCTGGTAGCGTAGACCAGGCTAGCCCACGACCCCCACGGTCAGTTATTTTTGAGTTTTTTAAGTATTCAAATTACCTCTTGTTTTAAAGAAATTTTTCATCTAGTTGAACAGAATACTAATCTGGTAATCTATATATGATTTCAGATGTTCAAGTCGTTGTCCAGCAAAAATAACTTATCAATATTATTTGTAATAGGTATAATTCTTAGAAATGCAAATGGTCAAGAGCCCCGGGCGAGATTTGAACTCGCGGTCTCTTCCTCTCTGTTCCGAATACCAAGGAAGCGCATTAGACCACTATGCTGTCCCGCACAATGGAACCGGGGCTTTGCCGGAGCTCGCTATCATTCTGATTGATACCTTTTAAGATTTTTTGCTGAGAGTTTTTACTATTTTCTTGATAGTTGTGAGCCTATCAGAGAAAATAAAAGTCCCATCCAGTAATACGAATGGATTATTATAGATACAGGTCCTTGATATAAGTAAGCATAGCCAAATATTATTATGAAACCGAAAATTCCAACACCACCGCCTAGCCCAATCAATACTCTTCCAAAGCTTCTGTGATTCTTCATGATGCTTATACCACCCAAAATTATTGTTAAGCCTCCGAGACTAATCAAAACAGTCAAGATAGACAGGACAACATGTATTAATATACTTGACTCTCCTGAAATTATACGAGTTGGATATTTATCTATATAGTATAAGATTTGCTTCAGTATACTTTGTTCAGCATAACCACTTAAAGTAACGAGTATACCACCGATAATTGCTAGAAAACCTGACAAAGTATATTTTAATTTATTAGGCAATTCTTTATCAGACCTTCATTCAATCATAAAATCGAGCACCATTTTGCATTCCTGTATAAAGTAAAGGCCTATACTTTTCAAACTTCCAGTAATTGTCAAAGTCTTCTATTGCAAAGCATGCCATGACTTTTGATAGTAGCAAAACATGATCTCCTACTTCTAACTGTTTGATTAATTTAGTTTCAATATAAGCTACTGAGTTATTTGGTATGGGTAAATGCATTTGTTCACTTAAGAAATAATCGATATGAGCGCGCCCTAATTTATCCTTCTCTTCATATCCATGTATTAATACTAATCGATCGACGATATCGTGATCTTCTTTGTTGATCCAAGTAAGTGCAAATTTTTTTGATTTTCTGATTATTTTATAAGTCGTATGAGTAGGCTGAATGCATAGACCTATTACCGCTGGATTATTCGATACCATCATATATGACACGGCCGGCATGGCTGTTATAATATTTCTGAATCTACTTGTTACAATAACAGGAATTGTTGGATATAAAAGCCTATAGCATAGTTGGGTGTCTATTTTTCTCATGGTAAATTGCTACTCTTATTGTATTATAAAATTTAGATTAAATTTTCGCGTGTAATGAATAATCATTATTAACTCTTCATTATTTGATAATTAATGTTATTTACTTGATATTGTTATAAGTGACACATGTCTATTGTCAGGTTATATGATATTTTGAATGATAGAGAAAGTGGATCCATTACTATTGCATTGAATGCCTTAAATTTGTTAAAAGAGACACCGGAACAGTCCCATCACAAAAATTTGTTGATATTCAATCTGATGATGACAAGCAGGAAGGAAATGTCAATTTTGGTTAATTTAGGCGAAATTGGTATTAATATGATTAATAAAGGATATTCATTACGCTATGTGTGCAATTATCTTATTGATGAATTAAGGGAAAGCTTACAAAAATCATTAATAAATGCCTCATTGATAACAGCACAATATAGGAACTTTCTTACTATAAGTAACAGTGAACAACTTTTATCTTTTTTCTCTAATTTAAAAAGAAAAATACATGTGTTTGTATTTAAAACAAGAATGCAACAAGAGGGAACCCAACTCATTTCATCTCTTCTAAAAATGGGAATCAACTGCGTTTCCATTAATCATAAACAACTAAACAAAATACTGGAGGAAATAGACTGCTTGGTTGTAGGTTCTGATTCTATAATGCCTTCTGTGTTTTCTAATAGAATTGGTACAATGTTCTTGGTTACACGTATGGTTTCCTTAAAGAAGCCTTCTTATGTTTTAACTATAAAGTGGAAAGTCTCTAATAATCCCAGTATTTTCTTATTTGATAGTAAGAACTTCGATTTAGTTCCTAATCGCTTGATAACCTGTTTTAGTAGTGACGTAGGAAACATTAAAGGAAAATCCGTTTATGATTTTTTAGTTCGAAAAGGGAGTTTACTTCACTGAATTTTGTTATCTTATTTACATAACTCGTATTTTACACTTAGTTATCGTTATGACCTTTTTTAAAGCAGTTAATGTCAAGAGCTTCTTAATAAGATAAGATTCTAATTACAAACGGTTATACGGGTCTTGTTATGTCGTATAGTGTAATGTGTTGGTCATTTTCTTATCCCTCTAGTATTAGTGGATTTCGTAGCAATTTCTATGTTACCCCAAAGTAATGAATTATTGATCAAGAGTTGACTAAATTTGGTTGATATCAGAATGCAGAGCCTCGGGAGGGCTTTGATCCCTCGACCCACAGCTGTCTTGAATTTTACAAGACTGTTGCTCTACCAGACTGAGCTACCGAGGCTCGTCGTTCAGCTTGCTATGTATCGAATTAAAAAGTTAAC
>Ga0208548_100116_pt1 | contig 39949 bp, 36 predicted proteins | sample ECH_Chost_MetaG_FD_187133 | JGI IMG/M metagenome (GOLD analysis project Ga0208548, IMG submission 187133) | Hot spring microbial mat communities from Yellowstone National Park, Wyoming, USA - ECH_C host_MetaG (SPAdes) (version 2) | ecosystem: Environmental > Aquatic > Thermal springs > Hot... | reverse complement strand
ACGTGAATCCTCAGTACTTTGTGTGGCTCATTCCGTTCTTTCTTCTTTTGAATAAGAGAGTTTGGAGTGTGGTTTACAGCGTTTTACCTATGGTTTTTGTGTTTCTGAGCTACAACCTTTTTTACTTCGTGTCGCCTTCTCTTCTTTACGACTACTACGCGCCTTCAGCTTCAATACTAGAAGAGCTAAAGCTTTGGGTGTTCTATCAAGTAAAGCCCCTCTTTATATTGGTTAGTGCTATTGTGCCTACAGCGTTTTTTATACTCACAGAGATCTCACTTTTTAAGAGCAAATGTTAAAAATATCTACTAAATTCTAAACCTTTAGCACGTTGAACACATCAACGTTAATACAATCCTGCATCTCTTAATATTTGAGAGGCTCTGTTCTCCAATGTGTGCTTGTTCAAAACTTCTCTATAACCGTTGTTAGCGATTTCATTTCTTGAAGTTTCCTCTTTTAGATAAAATTCTATTTTGTCTAAAAGTTCATCTGCATTTGAGTAAACATCTAAATGGTAAGCGGGGTTGAATAATGTTTGAACCTCTTCTACTGCGTTGGTCAAAAGAAACTGACCCGATCCTAAAACCTCAAACACTCTCAAGTTTAGTTCATTTCGCCTAGAAATATTTAGAACAATCTTTGAAGAATTATATATTTTGTTAGCGTCGTTTGGATATGCACTACCAAAATAAATCTTTAAATGGTTAAATCTTCTTTTTATATGATCTAAATACTGTAACCTTTGTTGAGTTATCGAACCAACAAAACTAATATCATATTTTTTCTCGAGTTGATTCAAAGGTCTATATATATCAGATTCGTAACCTAGTGGCAAATATGCCACTTTTTTACCAGAAACTTGTTTGTATGCAACTAAATCTTTCAAATGCGCAACATAAATTACGTCATAATCCTGAAGGTTCATACTAAAGAAGTGGAGATATTTGTGTTCTTCAATATGTGTGTCCTGAGCCCAGTACACTTTTATCGCTTTTTTGAAAGGGTGTAAATCAATATTACATATAACTGGATCAACAACAAGAACAAGATCTACATCTTCTGGTTTAAGTAACGGAAACTTAATCTTATGTGACGGATTAAAAATTTTCGAAAGCTTTGGGAACTTTATCAATAATTTCCTAGTTGTAGCCATAGTTGCTGGTTTACTATGGATATAGTAGAAAAGAGACAAATCATGAGACTGTGAATAAACAAAAACGTTACTAAACTCGAGAAATGATTTCGCAATATAAAAACCGTAACCATTAAGGCTAAAGTTAGTGGTTATTAGTAAAACCACAGGTAATTCTTTGAATCGTATTTCTTGATGTTCCATTAACTACAACATATAATTAAAATTAATAAAATTAACTTGCTATAAGAATAAGAGTGAGAACTTAATTTATATTATATCTATTATACTTAAATTTAAAGGCCTGTGAAAAGCCATCAAAATATCCAACAAATAAACTCTTGATTAGAGAAGCTGGCTTTTTTCCTTTAAAAAGATAAGCTAACGTGTTTGGCACCAAAAAGCGTAGAGACCGCAAAGTAGCATGGAAAACGAAAAGATTATCGTTATAATGCAGAAATTTCATTAATAATATCCAATCTTTTATTTCATGACAGACTCTTTGTGAATCCTGTGAACCATGCTCTGCCCACCAGCCAAAACAATTAGGAGGCGAAACATCATGGTAAATAAAACTACCCGTATACGCGTATACCTTCAACCCAAGCTTTTTAATTCTCAAACAAAGGTCTGCTGAACTGTTTACTTTTAATTTTTCTTCAAAACCCTGCGTGAGCTCCAAAACACTCCTTTTTATTATCGAGGCGTTTGCTAAAGCGTCCGTATCTAAAAACCTGTTTTCTAGTTTCGCATTTCTAGTTCTATTTCGCCCAATAAGAATGTGCGACCATCGATCTTTGGACAATGGTGTTGCATATACCCATACTAATTCTGGTCGGCTTTTATATAGTACTGCAGGTACAAGTGCACCGATTTGTTTTGATTCGACTAATCTATCAATAATAGGTGTGAAAGTGTGTTTTTCAACAACATTATCATCGTCAATAAAATAAATCAGATCTGATTTTGCGTTTTTCCATCCGTAATTTTTTGCTTTAGAGATAAACAACCTCTCATCAAACTCAATCCTTTTTATCTTTAGCGAAGGAAAATCTTTTTCTATTTTCAATTTGGGATAAGAATCGTCAACGATTATGATTTCTTCAAGTCCTAAAGGGTTTACATTCTTTATGCTTTCAAGGAGGTTTCTAAGCTTATTATATCTGTTATGAGTCGGAATGACTATAGAAAAATTCTTATTCATTTTCTATTGAATAAGTACTACTAATTGTTTAAAGTAACTCTTTCGTCATTTAGATGAGCGCTTTACGCGCATAGCGTTTGGTGTGTAACATCAAGAATTAGGTAGTTTGAGTAAAGTTTAGAGTTTTCTTCGACGTTATAGTACATGTTTGTTCCTTAAAGCACTAAAGACTCAGCAAGTCCGAAAGTTCGGTAAACGTAGTTTTTAAAGTGCGAGCCACAGTATTATACCATCAGAAAGACGATTCACAAAAGCGCTTCCAAATTTCGAGAAAATCGAGTGCGTTACTCGTAAAGCAGATACCAAAATTACCTTTGTAGGTATCAATTGCTATTGGTTACAAAGATTCTTATTAATTCTCTATCGTGGACGCCATGGCTTGTCACAAATTTAGCTTAGTGACATCCTTACTATAAAAAGGCTTATCTGGACACCATTAATATTACCGCCTGATGTGTCTGGATAACAATTTCCACACTAACACCTATCGGGTTAACCAAAACTCGAATATTGTTTAAACATATAACCAAAACTAAAAAGTAACAAAAACTTGAAAATTCAAAATGAATCAACGTTCTGAAAGCGACTATGGTTCGTTTAGATATAACTTAGTATGGATAATAGGATATATATTCGAAAAAGTTAGATTTGTCTTTTCCAAAGAAAACTGGAATCTATTGCTTTTTTTAATAAAGAAAGTTGAAAAGTGGTATAAAATTTTAATTTGGAGAGTTGGAATCGAATCACCTTTCAAAATTACTATTGGGAATCACGAAATCAGTGTTTCAAAAAAAGAAGAGTTCTACTATCTTATTGGATATCTTAGACTAATTAAGAGTGGATTGAATATTAGGAACTTTGGCAACGAATCGATTTCTTTTGAGTTTATGGGAAAGACATTGACGCTAGAATTTAATGGAATATCTAAACGTGAAGTTGTCGGTTTAATTCAAAAGTTTTCAGGCGTTCAAAACTGGTATGCTAAACTAAATGTGGTTAATAAGGTTGTGGTGGATATAGGAGCAAATATTGGCGATACTGCAATTTTTTTCTTTTTACATGGGGCAAAAAGTGTAATTGCGCTAGAACCAATTCCCAAGTTTTATGAATTGGCTCGAAGAAACCTAAGCAATAACTGCTCAAATGCAAAAATTGTTCTTTTAAATCGGGCAGCAGGAAAGCCTGGCAGAACAAAAATAGAAACCGATGCGCCCACAATATCCACAGCTTTATCAGAAAATATTATTAATGGATATGATATTATCGTGCATAACCTTGACGAACTAGTTAGAGAGTATGATATCAAGGATGGTGTTTTAAAAGTTGTGTGTGTAGGATGCGAGATCGATCTCTTTAATTGTTCATCAGAAGAAGCCATTAAGGCTTTTAGCCAGATCTTAATAATTGGCATATATGGCTCAAGAGAATTGGTTACAAAACTTAAAAAATGCGGATTCAAAACAAAGATTTTGGAAAGGCATTACTATCTATTTCCAAAGAATAAGAAAAGAAGAGTAATTTTTAGCGTAATACTCGCAGAAAAATCAATTGTGTCAATGCGTTAGCAAACACACAATCCTAGTGTGGAAGCTTTTAACAGCGACATCGAGAATTCATCCACACATCATTATAGGATTATATAAATTACAAGCGTTTATTGGTTAATAAATGCGCTGTATTTGGATAGCGCTTCGAAAGAAATAAATTTTAAAGCGGCAATTTTAGATGTGTTAGAAAACGAAATTTTAGCTATATTTGGTAAAGGTGAAACTATAAAGATTATTACAAAGGGTAGGAAAACTTGTTTGCCCCACATAGTACGTACACGCTATGTCGTAATTGACCATGCTATCTATGTTTTGAGCGGGAATAGAACAGCAGATTGGGTTTTAAACGCGTTATACTATAGTGAAGTTATTATTAGGTCAGAAGATTATCTTCTAAAAGCAAAAGTAGAAGAGGTGAGCGAAGAAGAAAAAGCTAAGGCTTTTGAAGCTTTCAAGAAAAAGTATGGATCGCTGATTGTAAAGAAATGGTATCCCATATCAAGTAGTAGATGTTTAAAGCTAATTCCATTAGGTTCACCGACTAAAAGGGGTTTAATTAAAGGAGAAAATCAAGTAACTACGACTTATGAGGCGTGGGTATCACAAAAGAATGATTATTTGAATAGCGTTGCTTTAGCGTTTGATTCAGCCGCGGAAGAATATGATTTTACTATAAGTAATAATTACATAAACACATGGATTAGGAAAAAAACGATTAAGGAACTACTTAAATATGTTTCACCAGAACACAGGTTATTAGAAATTGGATGCGGTACGGGCCAGGAAGCTGTAGAGATATCAAGGTATGTCAAAACTATAATAGCAACAGATGTATCAAAAAAGATGATAGAATTACTTTCATTAAAAGTAAGGGCTAAAAAATTAGAAAGTAAAATTATTCCAGTTAGGTTAGCAGCATCTGAAATTGACAAAATTTCAGAAATGTTTCCAGACATTAAAATAAATGGCTGTTATTCATTTAATGGTCCGCTAAATTGTGAGCCGAAAATTAGAACTTTCGTAAAACATTTATGGAAAATATTAGAACCACCTGGCTATTTTGTTTGCTCAATACGTAACACTATTTGCGCAACTGAGGAAATATCCCATATTTTTTCATTACAGCTTGATAAACTATCGCCAAGAAAGCATCAGCCAATAATGGTTTCTGTCGGAGGAATGGATATACCAGCTTTCTATTACACTCCAAGTATTTTTGTAAATATCTTTAAACCTTACTTTAAAGTAGAAAAAATTATTGGCCTACCAACTTTTCTCCCACCTGCTTATTTAAATGATTACTATGTAAGACTTAGACAGTACACTTCATTGCTAGAAAAGATCGATGACTTATTGTCACCTCATTTTCCATTTAACAGATTTGGAGACCAAAACCTTTTTGTTTTCAAAAAAGTTATTTTATAATCGTCCAAATTTTAATCAGTTTAAAAATAATGTTAAAGCTTTGAGTGAATAAAACACTGGCCATCAGTTCCGCTTTTTACCAGGAAACACGATGATCTTATTGTCAAGCGCAATATACCTTACGACAACTTGGTGCGTCTTTCCGCTTTTTCTACCAATCGTTTCAAGCCTTAAATACTGCGCACCGTCCACATTGAATAAAGCAATAAAGAGTGCCAATAATCTTTCGGTAACTTTGAGAAAAATTTTACTCAATAGTGCATCAACTTTTATGAATAAGATTTTTTAATTAGTAGGAATGTTTCAATAAAGCTTATTAATTTCCTTGTTTACAGCTCTATTTGAAAATGGCCATTTTCAAATATATTGTAAAAAGAGTAATAAACATGATTATAGTGTTATTTTTACTAGCTAACTTAAACTTCTTCCTTTTTGAATACGTTCCCATGGCAATTTTGGGACTTGGTGTTTCTTTCTTTGTACCATATAAGAGTGCGCAACAGGCCTTACTTGGACCAGTTATTTACCAATCGGTGATTAAAGAGTTTGGCTTGGACAAACCTTGGCCTATTCGTTACGAAAGCTATTTGAAAAACATTTTTACAGGCAACTTCGGCTATGGGATAAGCGCGATAAGCGGACATGAACCTGTGTGGAGCATCATTTCCACATACGCGCCAAATTCCATCTTCCTTTTGGGCGTATCCACCGTTCTCTCAATCATTCTTGGTGCGTATGTGGGAATTGTGTCAGCTTCAAAACGAGGAAAATTCGTTGATATAAGCTCTGTTTCAGTCGGAATCTTTTCTTACTCTATTCCTTCGTTTTGGATCGGCCTTATCGTGCTTTACTTCTTTGCGGTAAAGTACCACTTTTTCCCAATTAGTCTCGGCGCGGCCACAATAGGACCTGGGAACGTCCCGCTTCCTGTGGGTTCTCTTGCTTATATCAAAGCGTATTTATGGGCTGGTACGCTACCCATACTCGTTTTGACTCTGATTAGCTTTGGAAGCTTTCAGCTAATTATGAGAAACACACTCAATGACGTTTTAACAGAGGATTACATTATGATCGCAAGGGCCAAAGGCTTGAGTGAAAGAGCGGTTCTTTACAAGCACGCCTTTCGAAACGCTCTTTTACCGCTTGTTACATCTATGGCCTTGGCGTTCGGCTTTATTTTGAGCGGTGCGGTAATAACGGAAACCATATTTAACTTTACAGGCTTAGGTTGGGCGACATTGCGATATATCGAGGCGTTTGACTATCCTGTGATTCAAGGCATTTTCTTTCTTATAGGGGTCATGGTCGTCGTCGCAAACTTTCTTGCGGATATCGCATATGGCTTTCTTGATCCAAGGGTGAGCTACTAATTGGCTTCATTTAAAAAATTTCTCGAAGAGTACAAAAGGTCTAAGCTTGGAGTGGTCGGTGTAGTAATAGTTGTTTTCTTTGCGATTTTGGCGATTTCTGCACCGCTACTTACCAACGAAAATCCGATTTACAGTCAAAACCTTGCGTCTCCACTATCCGTTCCAGCTTGGGCGAAGGTGTTTCCACAGTACAGAAATCTTCCCTTAAACTCCCAACTTCTAAAAGACCCGTCATTTTCCCAGCAAGCGCAAAGCGCGTGGTTTATCGCAAGCGATGACGCAGGAGGAGGTAGCGTGAGTTACCAAATTACAAACAAGGGGCTTGTGGTCAACATAACTCCACCACAAAATCCGTACGCGCCACAACCAGTCCTAGTTTTGAACCAAAGCTTTTACTATCCTTGGAGCTATACTTGTGATTTCAAGCTGTATCTTAACGTAACACCTCTTTCTTCAAACTTTTCTAGTGATGAGCTTATAGTCAACGCCTTCTTAAAAAGCGTGGACGGAACGGTTTATCACGTGCTCGGTCCTAGCGTTTACACTGATCCAACGAGCTCGACTGAGTACTACCCTAAATTTCTAAAGTCTCACTCTTACGTGATTTTCGCTTCGTCAAAGGATCCCTTTGTCAACCTTCTTGCGACGGGCACGATTTTTCCGACAAATCTGGGCTCTTGTGGATTGGCACAAGCGGTTTTTCGTCATCCTGGTAACGCGAGTGTGAGTATCACCATAGCCGCCACAAAAAAGGCGTCGATTCTTGTTTCAAATGTCAATTTGCGCATTCAAGGTAGCGCTTTTGGCGTTTTGGGAACTGACGACCTCGGGCGTTCGGTTTGGTCGCAGTTCGTGTACGGCGCTCGCGTGTCTCTTGCCGTGGGTCTTGTGGCAGCGCTTATTGCGGTGGTGATAGGAACGCTAGTTGGCCTTGTCGCAGGCTACGTTGGAGGGCTTGTGGACGAGCTTCTTATGAGGTTCACAGACTTTATGCTTACGATACCGTTTCTACCCTTTGTACTCATTTTGCTTACAATCATACAAGTTGCGCAAATCAGAATAGTCAACCAAGAGTTTGTCATCCTAATTTTGATCGCAATCTTTTCATGGCAGGGTATAGCGCGAATAATACGCTCGCAGGTTTTGTCGATCAAGGAAAGACCCTTTGTAGAAGCATCAAAGGCTTTGGGAGCTTCAAGTGCGCACATAATTTGGAGGCATATACTGCCAAACGTGATGGGCTTGGTTTACGCAAACATGGCTCTCACAGTTCCTTCGGCAATTCTTATCGAAGCCGCTCTCACCTTTTTGGGGTTCGGTGACCCAAACATAATCTCTTGGGGAACGATGCTATCGAACGCCCAAGCTTCACTTACGGCGCAACACGCCTTCGTTTGGTGGTGGTTCCTTCCACCCGGGATTGCGATAGCAGTTCTTTCGATGGCCTTCATCTTTATAGGTTTTTCACTCGATGCTATACTCAATCCGAAACTACGAAAGAGGTGATGGCTAACGTTACGAGTCGAAAATCTGTCCATAGAATACTCCACCAAAGAGGGTAGTGTGAAAGCCGCAAGCAACATAAACTTCACGCTCGAAAAAGCGAAAGTTCTTGGGCTTGCGGGTGAATCTGGTAGTGGAAAAACCACGATAGCGCTTGCGCTCTTGAGGTTACTTCCTAGCAACGCGATTTTAAAGAGTGGGAGCGTTTTTCTTGACGGTCAAAACATTTTGGAACTTCCTGAAAACGCACTTAGAAAAGAAATTCGCTGGAAAAGAATTTCGCTTGTGTCCCAAGCCGCGATGAACGCGCTAAATCCAGTTTTTAGGGTGGGTGAGCAAATCAAAGAAGCGATTCTTGCGCATTCAGACGTAAGCGACAAAGAAGCGGAGCAAAGAGTCAAGGAGCTTTTAGAAGAAGTGGGAATTTCGCAAGAAAGGTATGCCTCCTATCCGCACGAGCTTTCGGGCGGTATGCGCCAGCGTGCGATAATCGCGATGGCGCTCGCTCTTAACCCAGATATTGTGATCGCGGATGAACCCACAACCGCGCTTGACGTTATAGTTCAGGCGCAAATTCTTTTACTTTTAAAGAGGTTACAGACCTCAAAAAAGCTTTCGATGATCTTGATAACCCACGACCTGTCTCTAATTGCGGAGATGTGCGACAATGCTGCTATAATTTATGCTGGTCAAATAGTCGAATACGCTTCAACGCGCGAAGTTTTCCGAAATCCCAGCCACCCTTATACAATGGGGCTTATGGCCGCAATACCAAAGGTGTACGCGCCAAAGACTAGACTTGCGTCCATTGCGGGTTCTCCTCCTGACCTTATCAACCTTCCGCGTGGTTGTAAGTTCGCCAGGCGTTGCAAGTTCGCCACACAAAAGTGTGTGCAAGAAGAACCCCCTCTTGAAGAGATTTCTCCTGGTCACTTTTCGAAATGCTGGTATGCGAGGGAGATTGGTCAATGAACGAATCGGACAACGTTGTGATCAAAGCGGTTGATCTAAAGAAGCACTTTGAAGCAAAGCTTGGGCTTCTTGACACGCTAATGAGAAGGAAGATTTTGATAAGGGCGGTCGACGGAGTTTCAATTTGGGTAAAAAAAGGAGAAATCTTGGGTTTAGCTGGTGAAAGCGGCTCTGGTAAAACCACGCTTGGTAGAACTCTTCTCAGACTCATCGAACCCACGAGTGGACATATATACTTTAGAGATCTGGAAATCACACGACTCTCAAAAAGAGAGCTCAAAAGAATAAGGCCAAAAATTCAAATAATCTTTCAAGACCCCTTTGAATCCGTCAATCCGAGAATGACGGTTTACGACGTAGTCGCAGAAGGTCTCAGGATAAACAGGCGTGTTCTTGGTGTAAAATCCGAAAAGGACATAGAAGAGATGGTTAAACAAGCGCTAGCGCTTGTACAGCTTGTTCCACCAGAGCAGTTTTTGAATAGATATCCGCACGAGCTATCGGGCGGTCAAAGACAAAGGGTTGCGATAGCGCGTGCGCTTGTTCTGAAACCAGAGTTTATTGTGGCTGACGAACCAGTTTCGATGCTAGACGTTTCGATACGCGCAGAAGTGCTCAACGTGATGATGGACTTAAAGGATAAACTCGGTCTTTCGTTTCTAATGATAACACATGACCTCGCGTTGGCAAAGCACGTTTGCGATAGGCTTGCGATAATGTACTTAGGAAAAATAGTGGAAATGGGTAACGCGGAGGAAGTTATCAACCAACCTCTTCATCCTTATACGCAAGCGCTCATCGCCGCGATACCCTCTGGCGACCCAGAAGGTCGAAAGGTAAAAGTGCTCGCCAAAGGCGAAGTACCTAGTTCGGTCAACATACCCAACGGTTGCAGGTTTCACCCCCGCTGTCCTTATGCAAAAGAGCTTTGTGCACGCGTTGAGCCAGAGCTTAGAAGTGTGGGTAACGAACACTATGTAGCGTGCCACTACTACGAAGAAGCCCTTTCGTATTTTAAGTCTCAGAACGCTTAAGGCGCTCTTTCGCCTTTCTTTCTGCCTCTCTTTTGAGTATTCTTTCGTATCTCTCAAGCGGGTCTAGAACGTCCAAGTCTGGGTCTTTTTCCTCTGTCGTGGGTTTTAACGGTATTAACAGTCTTAGAATTTTCTCTTTTAAGCTTTCAATCGTTTTTGGCATCGCGTAACACCCTCGTAAAGGTAAAACCCGTTTGAACCACCTTACTACCTTTCCATATGTTCACCTTATAGACGAAACCCTTGTGCTTTCTTTCCCAAACCATCAGATACAAATTGAACAAGAGCTGTTGAGCAAGCCAACCGTTTATAACTCCTAGTAGTGTGCCAAACCAAAGTTTTACGCTGAGAACTTGTGTCAAAAAAAGCGGTGCGATTAAAGCGAGCACGCCTAAAAACAAAAGGGTGAGAAGCGTCTTGGTTTGCTTCGCGTAGTCATAAGGCTTTAAAACTTCCCCTTCGCCGAGTAGCCTCTTTGCAAGTTTTGCGAAATCGCGCGTTCTGAAAAGAAACGACGGGATTAGAGTCAAAACGAAGAATACGCTCCACAAGGCGATTATTCCAAAGCCTGTGAATGTAAGAAACAAAAGCGACGCAAGTAAAAGACAAAACCAGTAAACCATCGAACCACTTTTGTGTGCTAACCTTATTATTTCCTTGGACACAAAAAAAGAAATAAAAAAAGGGTATTTATGTTTTGGCTAACGCCTTCTTGTCAACACTGCGACAACGCCTATTATTAAGATTATCACAACCACGGCCACCGCTATGTAGAGCGTTGTCGATGGGCCTCGAGAAACTGTAGTTGAAGTGGCGCTTGTTGTGCTCGTGCTGGTTGTGGTTGATGTAGTACTCGTGGTAGTCGTTGTGCTCGTTGTGCTGGTCACTGAGGATGTGAGCGTCACTCCCCAGAACTGTAGCGCGGTGTGTGTGATGCCGTTAGTTGTGTAAGTCGCGTTGACGATCACTTCGTAGAAGCCTGGTGCGAGTCCAGCGGTGCTCAAGCTTCCGCTCCAACTTGTACCACTTTGGGTGAGTGTGGCAACCGGGCTTACCATAACACCGCTACCTGGTCGAACGAGATACGCGCGAACCACTGAGTTTGAAGGAATCGGCGTACCCTGTTGCGTTAAGTTCAAGTTTAGTGAAAGAGGTTGTCCTACTGAAACACTTGGTAAGGTCCACGCATAAATGTTGGTTCTAAAGTAGCCAGGGTTACGATAAAGCAGAGTGTACTGACTACTCACGTAGGTGCCAAAGTAGAAGGGACCAGTTCCGGTTTCTAAAAGCGTGCCACCAACGCTATTCGTTATCGGGTTTATGTCGTTGTCAAACGCCGAGTAGCTCACTTGAGACCAAAGGTGTTCTGGGAACACTGGAAGGGTTACTGCGAGCAAGTAACTTGTGTAAGAAGTGTCGTTTATATAAACGGTTACAGATGTTTGGTTGTTGACAACTGAGTCAACCAGCGTCGGCAAAGTTCCTGTGTAATCCGCTGATGTGTAGTTGACGTACCTCACCCAGCACGGAGCTGAGCAGGTGTGAGTTGTGGCGTTGTACGTTGCGCCGTTCAAGTTTGTGACCCATAGTGAGAAGTTGTAATCCGCCGCTGTCATCTTTACGTTGTCTTGGAAAGTTATGTTGTTCATAAAGTTGAGCGTTATCGTCTGTCCGTTCACAATCTTGTAACCGTGTGGAGTCGTTAGTGTCACGCCTGTTTTGACAATCGGGTAACCCGTGAGCATCCACGGAATTAATCCTGTTATCGACGGATTGGCTGGTGACGCGACCATTGGTGAGTCGTAAATCGCGTTGATTATGTCAAAGTCGTAAACAGACTCCGCTTGAAACGGGTTAAAATCATCTGGCGCCTCGTGTTGTCCCACGGTAAACGTTCCGCCTACAATCGGTTGACCGGTTGCTGGATTCACTTGGTGCACGTTGAGAAGGGTCCAAATGCCAGTAGCAAAAGTCCAAGTGGAGAACGAAGGAACGTTCACGTAACCGCTCCAGTAAGTTCCGCCGTAGTTGTTCAAAGAGGGTATTATCGTAGAGTCCCACCACATGTTCAGAATTGGTATCTGTTGCGAGAGCATATAGTCGACCTGTCTAGAAAGGCTAGCCGCGAGAGTCAAGTTGTTTGCAGCGTACTCTTCGTGAAGTAGTTGCTCAATCGTCGCGTTGTAAAAGTGAACGGTGTTCAAAAACGGGTTTGCCCATCCTGGGTCTTTTGTATAGGCATAGTAGAAATCAGTGATCGGGTTAAGGGGCGAACTGAAGCCAACTCCGCCAAAGTACATCGCCCATTTGTCGCTGTACTGCTCGAACACAATTGGGTAAATAGATCCAAAGCCTGTGACAGGAATGAGTTTAAGGCACAAACCGATCTTTGCCGCATCCTTCCAAATCTGCTGGCTTTCTATCAACCAAGTCGGGTGGTCGTTTCTTGTGTAGAATATGGGAGTAAACGCGGTGCCATTAGGTATTCCGCTACCTGGTGAAGTTGCGTACTCCCAGACGCCCTTTCCGCCGGTACAAGCAAAACCCGTGCCAGAAGGCTGGTTGTCGTTTGGATTCCAAGCGATTTGTGGGTCGCGTGCAAGGCTTTCGTTCGCAAGCTGAAGACTATACGGGTAAGTTACTATGTTGGTCGAAGAAAAGTCTCCAAATGCGCTTGGTAGTAACAAGTTGGGAGTGGCAACTCCTTGTATTCCGTTTAGCACCACTGATTGAATGTAAGTGTAGTTCACCAAGTGCGCTATCGCTTGTCTAAAGGGTAAGTAGTAACCTGGGTCTTTGGGTGAGTACATGTTAAAGTAAATGAACTCTTCTCCAGAGCCAGTTCCGCTTGTTACATTAAGGTAAGGCGTTGAAAGCGCTTGTTGAATGTTACTAAAACTTGATGGCGGAAAGTCCATTATTTGAATTTGACCAGAGAGTATTCCAAGAAAGTTCGCCGCGTCGCTTGTGAATATCAGGTATCGCACACTCGACACGTAAGGTCCATGGAGATTTGCCTGTGAGCCTGGGATCACCGAAGGGTTGCTGAAGCTAGGCGCCTGCGCTTGCGCGGGTATGCTAACTGCAACCGCAAGAATTGCCAATGTAACAGCCGCAATAACACTCAGTTTTTTTAAAGAACAACCCTTTTCCATGGCAAGCCTAATTTTGGCTTGTCACTAATAAACTTTTTCTCGTCCGCTTATGTCCAACTTTCAATAATTCTAAAAATTTAAACTCTCTCGATGTATCGCAAAACCTCCCATTCGCTCACGCTTTGTATGTAAGCGTACCACTCCGACTCTCTCGCTTTGTAGTACTCTTCAAAAAGAAGCTCTCCCATAACTCGTTTTACCCACTTGTCTTTTCGTGCGCACTCCAAAGCTTCACCGAGCGTACGGGGAAGCCTTTCTGCTCCAAGTTGTGTTAACTCAGCCTCACTCATTTTTGCGACATCCTTATTCAATGGTTGTGGTGGCTCTAGCCGCTTTTCCACGCCCTCTAATCCCGCCAAAACAAGTAGCGAAACAAGAAGATACGGATTTGCGCAACCGTCTGACACCCTGAATTCTATTCTTGCCTCGCTTTGAGAGCCGCTAAGCCTTGATGGCACTCTGATCGCAGCGCTTCTATTGTCAAACCCCCAGCACACGTGTGAAGGCGCCCAGCTACCTGGTATAAGCCTTTTATAAGAGTTCACAAGAGGCGTCGCGACAAAGCACATAGCCTTTGTGTGTTCTAGGATACCCGCGATAAAGCTTTGCGCAAACTCGCTTAGCGCCATACCGTATTTGTCGCTTTGTGAATGAAACAAGTTGTTTTCATTTTTGTCAAACACGCTCAAGTGAACGTGTAACCCGCTACCAGGCGCTTTGTTAAAAGGCTTTGGAAGAAAAGTGGCGAGTAAACCCTTCTTTGTGGCAACCCCTCTTGCCACGTCTCTTAGCGTCACAAAGTCGTCTGCGGCTTCAAGCGCGCGTTTGTACCTTATTGTGGGTTCAAGCTGAGAATTCCCGTACTCCTTCTTCACCCTTTCCACAAAAATCCCCATTTTCGAAAGCGCGTCGCCAAGTTCGCTGATGTACTCAAAAAGCACGTCGTAAGAGTGTGTGGTTTCTATTCCTTCTTCTTCAAGAGGACGAAACTCGTTTGCTTCCTTTCTTAACACGTAAAACTCGGCTTCAAGACCGGCGTAAACGTAAAAACCCATTTCTTGAGCTTTGTTCAAAACCCTTTTTAGAAGAATTCTACCGTCCGTTTGAGAAGGTGAAAGGTCTGTGTTGTAGTGCTCACAAATGAGCCTTGCGACACCCTGCGTGTAAGGCAAAACGCGGTAAGTTGAGAGATCTGGAAGCATTCTGAACTCAGAAGATTCAGGGCCAAACGCCCCGCTTGGAACAAGCTCATCGAGTGAGTTGAAGCACTGCTGTGCTTTGGGAATTCCAACGCCGTATTTTAGGTGTTCCTTTAGCGAGTCGCACGAAACAAGAAGCGCTCTCTGTAGCAAGTCGTTACCCAACCACTGAAACTTGACAAACTTCACGCCGTCTTTCTTTACGGATTGCAAAACGCTTTCCAACTTGGAAAACTTTGTTCATGCTTAAATAAAAGTGTTTTTTGAATACGCATGTGAAAACACTCGACTTGAGCGAACAAAAAGTTGTGGACGTTCACTGCTTTGCGTTTTCAGAAGACGCAAAAAATCTTACCAAAGAAAAGCTTTACTCGCTGTTTTGGCTTGGAGGACCGACTGTGGGAAGCGTGAAAAGCGCGCCAGTCGAACAAAATGAGGTGGAAGAGTGTCTCAATTACAAGCTGTTTATCAAGTTTCTTTCAAAATTTTTAAAGTGTGAAAAGCACCAAGTTTTGCTCGAAAGAAACAAAAGGTGTGAGCGCTTTCAAGAGTATCTCGATGAGCTGTTTTCGGACGCAAAAATCGAAGAGTTTGTTTTCGATAGCGGCCTTAAAACCGTAAAAGACGAAGAGTTGAAGCGCTACTTTCCACGCCGCTACCAAAAAGTGTTCAGACTTGAGCCTTTGATCTCTGAGCTATTGGAGAACTCAAAAAGCTTGGACGAGCTTTTACAGCGCTTTGAGCAAACGCTTGAGCGCGTTTTGAGCTCTGGGTACAAGGGTTTTAAGTCTGTGATCGCGTACAGAAGCGGTCTTGACGTGCAAAGCTGGAGCCGTAAGGAGCTTGAAGAAGAGTTTGTGAACAGAAAGCTTGAGTGGTTTGGGCCTGTCGTGAAAAAGATTCGCGATGAGCTTTTCATCACCGCTTTAAAAGTGTGCGCAAAAAGGCGCGCGATGCTACAAATTCACACAGGACTTGGTGACACCGATGTAGTAGCAGAAAAGTGTAATCCCATTTTGCTCAAAGGTGTTCTCATGCGCGAAGAGTTTTGGGACGCAAAAGTTGTGCTCGTACACGGCGGCTACCCTTTTTTGGCCGAAGCGTGCTGGCTTTCAAAGGTTTTTCCGAACGTTTACGTGGAAACTTCGTCGCCGTTTCCTCCAACGTACATCGCACCACTATCCGTGGAAAGATTCTACACTGTTTTGGGAAGCGCGCCTCTTACAAAAATAGTTTACGGCTCAGACGCGTTTGAAATTCCTGAGCTACACTGGATAGCCGCAAAGCTCACAAAGCTTTCTCTTGAAGTTGCGCTGTCAAAAATGATTGAGCTCGGTGTTTTGGACGAAGAAGAAGCTTACCGTTCTGCGAAAATGGTGCTTTACCAAAACGCGCACACGCTTTTGGGCTAAAGCTTAATTTGTTCTTAAGAAACAAAGCTTGTGTGTTTAGCGAAAAAGCGTTGAAAATCGAGCTATCCCCTATCGAAAGGATAATGGAGCGCGTGACGAGCGAAACGATAAACCTTGCTGGTGGTTCGCCAGACCCAGAGGTGATACCCGTACAAGAGATAAAGCACGCGTTTGAAGAGGTGGTGGCGGAGTGGGGCGCAAGCGCTTTCTTTTATCCTGGTGCGGGTGGTCTTGAAGAGTTAAGAAAGCAAATCAGAAGCTACGCGTCTTATTTGGGCGTTGCGGGTGGAGACGTGGCTGTCACAAGCGGCGCGCAGCACGCGCTCACACTTCTTTGCGCATCACTTCTTTCTGGCGAAGCGTTTGCACACGAAAATCCCACGTTTGTAGAGGGAATGAACCCTTTTTTGTTTTACGGCGGGCTTTCCCTTCCAATCAGAGTTGACCAAAATGGGCTTGTGGTGGAAGAGCTCGAAGCGCGCGTAAAGTCAAACAAGCCAAAACTGGTTTACACCGTTCCGCTTTGCCACAACCCAACTGGAGTCAACATGAGCGAGCAAAGAAGAAAAAAGCTTGTGGAGCTAGCGGAAAAGTTTGACTTTTTTGTTGTGGAAGACGACCCTTATAGACCTATTTCCGAAAAGCAACCAACACCTCTTTACAACTTTTCGCAGGAGCGTGTGATTTACGTGGGAAGCCTGAGCAAAGCGCTCGCACCGGGTCTTAGAATAGGCTTTATCATAACAAAGAACCAAGAGCTTCTACAAAGGGTGAAAGCGCTTGAGCAAATGGACTTTTCCACGTCAACCTCTAACCAGCTACTTGCGTCAAGGCTACTCAAAAAGGGTGTCGTGACGCAAAGGCTTCAGGCTTTAAGGGAGCATTATAAACAAAAGATGAGAATTCTTATTGAGTCGTTAAAGCGTCACCAAATTCCGCTCGTTTTTGAGCCGCAAGGAGGCTTTTTTGCGCTCATCGACGCGAAAAAACACGCGGAACAGGTAGCGCACGAGGCGCTGAAAAAGGGTGTGGCCGTGGTGCCCGCAAAGCCTTTTTACTTTGATGGTACAGGACAAACTCACCTTAGGATAAGCGTTGGACCCGTTCCCAAGCAAAAAATTGATGAAGGAGTGTGGATTCTTTCAAAAGTTTTAAAATGCTAAGCCTTTACAAAGTGGTATGGACGAAAGGCTTGCGAAACTTTTGGAGTTGGACGCACCTTCTGGTTTCGAAAAACCCGTGTGCGACTTTCTTGAAAAAGAGCTTTCGCGCTTTGGCAAAGTTTGGCGTGACGCAATGGGCAATCTTTACGCAAGGATAGGCGAAGGTGAAAAGAGCGTTTTGCTTGCGTCACACATGGACGAAGTGGGGTTCATGGTCCAGCACGTTTATCCCAATGGTTTTTTGAAATTCACCCCTCTTGGTGGCTGGGACGAGCGAATTCTACCAGACATGGAGGTAAAGCTTTTGGGAAGAAAAGAGGTGTACGGAGTGATTTCCACAAAGCCACCACACATAACAAGTGACGTGGAAAGAAACCAGCCTATAAAGATGGACGAGCTATTTATCGACACTGGCTTAAACCAAGCGGAGCTTGAGTCGCTCGATATCTCAACAGGAACTCCGATCACACCTAGCTCGACGCTCAGGGTTAATGGCTCAATCGTCAAGGCAAAGGCGCTTGATGACAGAGCTGGTTGCTACGCGCTACTACGCGTTGCGGAAGAGCTAAAAAGCACACGAAAAAGCGTTTACTTGGTTGCAACCGTGCAGGAGGAGTTAGGGTTAAGAGGTGCGCGCGTTGCCGCAAGCAACGTAAAAGCGAATTTCGCGCTCGCAGTAGAGGCGACGGTTGCCGCCGACCAACCAGGGTTAGCCGAAGAAAAAAGGCCCTCCACGATGGGAGGAGGAGCGGTTCTCACCGCAATGGACCGATCGCTTGTCGCAAACCAAGAGCTTCTCTTTCTCCTTAAAGAAGTTGCGAAAAAGCGAGGAATAAGCACGCAGATCAAAAAGCCTAGCTACGGTGGCACTGATGCAGGAGAGCTTCAGTTTGCCGGTATTCCAAGTGGTGTCGTGTCCATTCCTTGTAGGTACATACACTCCGCAAACTCGATGTGCAACCTTCATGATGTTGACCAAGTTGTGAAATTGCTTTTGGCGTTTATCGAAGAGTTTTAAAACGCAAAAAGTTTTATTAGGGTGTAAAAGCGTTCTGAATCATGTCTTACGAGTATCAGCTCACGCTTGACAAGCTTTTGACCCAAACCCTACACAGAGCTAGCGACCGCGAAATCGTTTACGGAAAGACGCGCTACACTTGGTCGAAGTTTTACGAAAGAGTGAAGCGGCTTGCCTCAGCGCTTGAGTCGTTTGGTGTGAAAAAAGGCTCAAAGGTGGCGGTGATAGACTACGACACGAACAAGTACTTTGAGGCGTACTACGCAATACCCATGATGGGCGCGATTCTACACACGGTGAATATAAGGCTACCACAGGATCAGATTGCGTACACGATGATGCACGCAGAAGACGATTTTGTGCTCGTAAGGGATGAGTTCTTACCAGCGGCGACAAAGCTTGCGCCGTTTTTAAAGAGCGTAAAAGGCGTTGTTGTGATGAGCGACTCCGACTCTTTTTCAAAACCATCTCTTCCAATTCCTGTTGAAAACTACGAGGAGCTTGTGTCTTCAGGATCTTCTAGCTACGAATTTCCTGAGCTAAATGAAAACACGGTTGCCACACTTTTTTACACCTCGGGCACTACCGGAATGCCCAAGGGAGTGTGGTTCACTCACAGACAGCTTGTTTTGCACACGCTTTCAACCCTTGTTTCCTTCTCGCTTTCCGCGTCACCTGTGCGCCTTGAATACAACGACGTGACGATGCCACTAGTTCCTTTCTTTCACGTTCACTGCTGGGGAATACCTTACACCGTGGGACTTTCTGGTGGTAAAATCGTCTTAGCAGGAAAGTACGAGCCCGCAAAGATTCTTGAGACAATAAAAAGCGAAGGTGTCACGTTTTCAAACATGGTTCCAACCGTTCTCATGATGGTGCTCAACCACCCGAGAGTCGAAGAGTACAGAGAAAGCCTTTCAAAGTGGAAGGTGGTGATAGGAGGCGCGGCACTTCCAAAGGCGCTTGCGCTAAAAGCGCACGCGTTAGGAATACGCGTGATGTCTGGTTATGGTTTGAGCGAGACCGCGCCTGTGCTCACAATTGCAACACCTATAGAAAAGTACGCAAACCTACCTTACGAAGAGCTTCTTGACAAAGTTCTACTCAAAACAGGTCTTCCTGTGCCCTTGGTCAAACTCAGAGTGGTTGACGACAAAATGAATGACGTACCACGTGATGGAAAAACAGTTGGAGAAATCGTAGTGCGCGCGCCTTGGCTTACTAAAGAGTATTACAAGGATCCTGAGGGAACAAGGAAACTTTGGGAAGGAGGCTGGCTTCACACGGGTGACGTTGCGGTGATAGACCAAGACGGTTACATAACGATTGTGGACAGACTAAAAGACGTGGTAAAAAGCGGAGGTGAGTGGATTTCTACGCTTATTCTCGAAGACCTTTTGATGAGGCATCCCGCTGTTTTGGAAGCCGCGGTGATCGGTGCACACCACAAACACTGGGGAGAAAGGCCTGTCGCGGTGGTGTACCCAAAACCAGGCTCAAGCGTTACAGAAGAAGAGCTAAAAGCGCACTTGATGAAGTTTGTGGAGCAGGGAGTGATCGCAAAGTTTTGGGTTCCTGATAGAATTGTTTTGACCAATGAGCAACTTCCAAGGACGAGCACTGGAAAGTTCGACAAAAAGCCATTAAGAGAAAAGTATTCCAAAATATTAGATGAACAGTGACTTATTTCTTCAATAAGTATACTGCCGAAATTATGTACAACACTAGAAGCAAATCATAAAGGCCTGGTATATAGAACAGAGAGCTATCATAAAACACTGGAACAAAAAGATAACGCGCAAATTCACCAATTGTCGAAAAACCAACCTGTTTATACGTAAACACATCGAGTATTAGAAAAAGTGTCATAAGAACGCACCACCCTCCTGCTAGGCGAAGAAGCGAACGAGTCGGTTTTGCGAATAATAGTATTGCGCCAATCAGGTCGACTAGCGACGTGGCTAGCAAGCCATACCAGTGAACATAGTAAGGCTTTACAGAACCAAAATCCGTTTGTAGGTTTTTGTCTGTGAATAGAATGACCAAAGTTATCAAAAACAAAGCAAGAAGAAGCACAACACCTTTTTTGTTCACAAGCCGTTGTTGACTTTGAGATTTTTCCAAATCAATTTTAAAAATTGAAACATTCATATATACTTTTCGAATTGGAAATTTTTCTAATAGCTTTGAACACCCGAAAAACTAATAGCACACACGAATGCATGTTTAGCCGTGGAATACCAAGAAAAACAAAAAATCAAGCAAACGCTTATCGAACTGTTACAGACTGACGAAGAGCTACGGCGAATAATCCTAGAAATAATTTTACCCGCTGAAATCAAACAAATGCTCGACGAATTAAGGCAGTTTAGGGAAGATTCCAACAAAATGTTTGAGGCGATGGACAAGAGGTTTGAAGCGCTGATAAAAGAGATGAACGAACGCTTCCAGCAAGTGGACAAGAGGTTTGAAGCGCTGATAAAAGAGATGACAAGCCTTCGCGTGGAAGTTTCCGCATTAGGAGGAAGACTTGGTAGAGGTTTTGAAGACGTTATCAGGCAAACTTTGAGCGTAGTGGCTGGTGTTGAAATAAAGGAAGTTAAAAGGTTGATAATGTGGGATGATGTTGGAGAAGTTTATGGCCATCCCGAAAATGTTGAGTTTGACGCTTACGCCTCAAATGGCCAAAAGTTTCTGATAGAAGTAAAAAGCTTTGCAAAAAGGGAAGACGTTCTTATGTTCTCCAAAAAGGCAACATGGGCAGAAAAAAAGCTTGGTCAAGTGAACAAGATTTTGATAGCTGCTTATATCGACGATGATGCGTACAGAATTTGTTCGGGTCTTGGAATCATCGTGGTTTCAAGAAACATAGTACCAAAAGAACCTGAAGAAATTCTAAGGCTTTAGGCAAGCTTTGGTTAAAGTTTTTATTGACACTTCTATTTTTATGCATGGTGTAAAAAGCTGGATAGTTTAGACCAAAAAATACTAGAGCTATTAAAGCAGGATTCAAGACTTCCTTTCGTTGAAATCGCTAGCAGAGTTGGACTTTCTGAATCCGCTGTAAGAAGACGCGTTGCGAACCTGGTAAAGTCTGGTGTGATTAAAAAGTTTACTGTGGAGCTAGCCGAAACGCAGAACATGCGCGCAATAACCTTTGTTTCGATTAATCCGTCAGTCCCAACGTCGGAAGTAAGCCAAAAGATAAAGGAGATGAACGGCGTAGAAGTGGTGTACGAGACTACGGGCGAGTTTGATATCATTGCCGTGATAATTGGTACGAATATCGCAGAAATAAACAGAGTAATAGAAGAAATTCGTCGAATTCCTGGCGTTATTGACACTAATACGTCGATTATTCTCAGAACAATTCGCTAATTTTGTACGAATAACGTTTTATACTTGTGCTACCATTATAGTTTGATGGCTATGAACTGCTTAGAGTGTAATGCACAGCTCAGCGTCCCACAAGACGCTATAAATGGTGAAGTTGTGAGTTGCAAAGAGTGCGGCGCGCCCTACATGGTGGTCGTGGACAACACTGGCACTTTGAGCGTGCAGCCGCTTGAAGTCGAAGAAGACTGGGGCGAGTGAAATACCACCTTCTTTTTCAATTCTTTTTGACTTAATAAGGTGGGAAGAAAAAGCGATACTCGATGCCGCACGAAGCAAAGGCGTCAGCGTTTCTCTTGTTGACCTTAAAGAGTGTGTGTTTGACACGCTGAGCTCTAGCGTCAAAGAGCGGCTTGTGCTACAGCGTTGTGCGGGTCACTACAGAAACCTTCACTCAACAGCGCTTCTTGAATCTTTGGGACACAGGGTTGTGAACAGCTTTCACGCTACGTATATCTCTTCCAACAAGCTTTTTTGCACTCTTGCTTTGATCAAAAAAGGTGTGCCGACGCCAAAAACGAAACTCGCCTTTTCCGTAGACTCAGCGCTTGAAGCGATAAAGCAACTCGGATATCCTGTGGTTTTAAAGCCAGTCGTGGGAAGCTGGGGCAGGCTTTCAGCTTTGTTGAGCGACGAGTTTTCCGCTAAGGCGCTAATTGAGCACAGGGAGTACATGTATCCCGTTTACCAAGTATACTACATACAAGAGTACGTGAAAAGACCACCGCGCGATATAAGAAGCTTTGTGGTGGGAGGAAAAACCGTGGCCGCGATTTACAGGTATTCGGCACCTTCTGAATGGCGAACTAACACCGCACGTGGCGGAAAGGCCGAAGCGTGCTCAATCAGCGATGAGCTAAACGAGCTTTCGATAAAAGCCGCAGAAGCTGTAGGGGGAGAAATCGTTGGAGTTGACCTTATGGAAACAAACGACGGACTTGTGGTGCACGAAGTGAACGCGACAACCGAATTCAAAAACACCGTTCCTGCAACAGGAGTCGACATACCTTCTCTTATCGTGGATTACATGGTAGAGCTTGAAAAGCGTTAGAAGCTCGGATTGTGTCTGGTTGGCGGGAAGTGCGAAGCTTGACAGTATAAAGGTTGGTTAGTAAATTTTGAGACTTTGGGTTGAGCGTTTCTTGAGCTCTTCAAAATTGTTGACGAAACTCGTAATTTTTGTTGCCCTTTTAATTAATTTTCGCAAATAAAAAACAAAATTCGCTTTCTTTTAGCACATATCGTAAAAAATACACAGGAATTCGCAAGCGATAACGATATTAGTCACCAATTTGCTAATTTCGTGGATTAAAATGCACATCCTGGACACAACTTTGCGTGAAGGTGAGCTTTTCAAATTTCTTGGTTTTGAGCAAAAACTCGAAGTTTTGGAGTTGCTCGCAAACGCTGGTTTAAAGCGCATAGAGCTCACCCTTCCCTATCCACCACGAACTAGTAAAGAGCACGCAAGGTCGTTAATTCTTAAATCAAGAGATTTGGGTGTGCTTTGCGTTCTACACGCAAGGGCGTATAAAGAAGACGTAGCCAACGCTTTAAGCCTAGACGCCGACGGCTACGCGTTTTACATCGGTTTTAGCGAGCTACACAGAAAGCAAAAGCTACACGGTATCACCAAAGAGGACGCGTTGAACAAGTTGCTTGAGTGTTTAGAGATGGTGAAGACCGCAGGTTACACATACACCCGCGCAACACTCGAGGACGCTTCGCGTGTTTACTTAGAAGAGGGAATAGAGGGCTACCGCTCTTTGGTTTACGCGATAAAAAAGCTACACCTTTCAGGCTACACCCTAATCAGCGTGCCAGACACCGCAGGCTTACTCACACCAAGGCTTGCCTCTAGCTTCTTTCAGAGTTTAAAAAGAGACACCAACGCACCTCTTGCCGCACACTTTCACAACGACTACGGGTACGCTTCCGCAAACACCGTCGAAGCCGCGCTTGTAGGCGTCGAAGAGCTACACACAACGGTCATGGGAATTGGTGACAGAAACGGAATCGCGGACCTTTACGAAGTGGTGAGCGCGCTCGAAGACGTTCACAACATTCCAACTTGTGTGAAAAGAGAAGAACTAAAAAGCCTTTACGACAGATTTTGCAAAATCACAGGAATACCCTTACCTTGGCGCCACCCACTTTCAAATGAGGCAAGGTCGATCAGAGCGGGCGTTCATCAAGCGCTAAGCGTTAAAAACGCGGAGGGTTATATCCCAAAAAAGAAGCTTTTGTTCGATTTTGCCTCTCCTCTGTTTGTGATTAGTCCGTACGTTGGCTCAAACCTTATCACTTGGCTACTCAATGGACAACCGGCAAAAGAGCTTTCTTTTGTGCTAAGCGAAATCGCAACGCAAGAAGGTGTGGTGGACAAAGAGAGCTTGTTTAGAATTCTACAAAAACACGGCTACAAAGTTTCGCTAGAAAAGCTTTCTCTTATTTCTGACAAAAAAGCGCTTGTTTTTTTGAAACTAAAGCAAGCACAGCTTTACCAAAATATTATTAAGGATGCTTTGACATATGATTTTGTGGAAAGGGTGAATTTCGTAAAAGGGGACGCGGAACTCTTGATCACTCTGAAAAGCGGCTCGCACGCAAGAGGTTTTGTGTGGGATTTACGAAAAAAGTTTGGCGCACAAATCCTCGATGCGCGCGTGCTTTACGTTGACGGAGGGGTTTAGGCATGGGCTCTACGGTATTTTCCAAAATTTGGGAGGCGCACGAGATTGCAAGGGATCAAGTGGGCCAGTCGCTACTTTACATAGATCGGCATATAACTCACGAAGTGACTTCGCCACTTGCGTTCGAAGCTCTTCGCAAGACGAACCGAAGTGTGAGAAGGCCAGAGCTCACCTTTGCGGTGATGGACCACAACGTTCCCACAAGTGACAGAAGCCTTCCTGTAAAAGACGAGCTTTCTGCGACGCAAATGGCTTTGCTCAAAGAAAATGCGCAAAGATTCGGAATAACGCTTTTTGACTACTATAGTGCTGAGCAAGGAATCGTGCACGTTATAGGACCTGAACTCGGAATAACACTACCCGGTGTGACGCTTGTTTGCGGAGACAGCCACACCGCAACACACGGCGCTTTTGGCTCTCTCGCTTTGGGAATTGGAACAAGCGAAGCGGAGCACGTCTTCGCAACACAAACGCTATGGGTGAAGAAACCGAAAGAAATGGAGATCAGAATCACCGGCTCCTTGCAGAAAGGCGTTACAGCAAAAGACGTTATCCTTTGGATAATTCGAAACATTGGCGTAGGTGGCGCGATTGGTCACGCAGTGGAGTTTAGTGGTGAGACTGTGCGCTCTTTCAGTGTGGAACAAAGAATGACGCTCACCAACATGTCGATCGAAGGAGGAGCAAGGACCGCGATAATTTCTCCAGACGAAAAAGTGTTTGAATATTTACGAGGTAGAGCTTATGCGCCAAAGGGTGAAGATTGGGAAGAGGCGTTAAAGTATTGGCGCACGCTCAAAACAGACGGTGACGCAAAGTTTGACGCACGCTATACGTTTGATGTAAGCTCGCTTGAGCCCCAGGTCACTTGGGGCACAAATCCCGCTATGTGTGTCGGCGTGACAGAACGCGTTCCATCACCCTCTGACGCTCGAACACAAAGCGAAAGGCTTGCGATTGAGCGCGCGCTAAAGTACATGGCGCTCACGCCTGGAATGAAAATCACCGACATCAAAGTCGACCGAGTTTTCATAGGCTCTTGCACAAACGCAAAGCTTTCGGATTTGATAGAAGCAGCAAAAATTGTCAAAGGAAGAAAGGTCGCGAAAGGCGTAAGGGCGATGGTTGTCCCAGGCTCGCAGTCTGTAAAGAGAAGAGCTGAAGCGCTCGGTTTGCACAAGATATTCATAGAAGCGGGTTTCGAATGGAGAAACTCGGGTTGTAGCCTTTGTCTTGGGATGAACGAAGACAGGCTTTTACCAGGAGAAAGGTGTGCGAGCACTTCTAACAGAAACTTTGAAAACAGACAAGGACCTGGTGGAAGGACACACTTGGTAAGCCCTCCAATGGCAGCGGCTGCGGCGATTTACGGACATTTTGTGGACGTAAGGGAGCTTGAAGAGGTGGAACTTGGTGCCTGAACCTATAAACAGAATCACAGGAAAGGCTGTGCCGCTTGACGCAGACGACGTAGACACCGACCAAATTATTCCAGCGCAGTTTCTCAAACTTGTAGAAAAGAAGGGTCTTGGCAAATACCTTTTTTATCGCTGGCGCTACGACGATAGCGGAAAGCTCACAGGCTCTTTTGTGCTAGACAAACCCGAGTACTCTGGAGCAAAAATACTCGTCGCTGGTAAAAACTTTGGCATTGGTTCATCGCGTGAAAATGCGGTATGGGCGCTCAAGGACTTCGGGATAGACTGTGTGATCGCCAGCTCTTTTGGCGATATCTTTTACACAAACGCGTCAAAAAACGCGCTCGTTTGTGTGAAGCTAGACGAAAGCTCTGTGAACAAGCTACGCGAGCGCGCAAAACAAGGAAATCTCATTCTCACAGTGGACTTGGAATCCCAGCTCGTTTCTTATGAAAAAGAGGTTTTCAAGTTTGAAATGGAGCCACACGTAAGAGAAAGGCTTGTTAAAGGGTTGGACGAAGTGGGATACACTCTCTCCCTTTACGAGGATAAAATAAGAGAGTACGAGCAAAGAATGCCGCGCTTCCTTAGAATTTCTCGATGACCGTGGTAAACCCTTGTCCCCCTCCGACACAAAGCGTGGCGACGCCTAGCCTTTTATCATGCAAAACGAGTTGCCTTGCGAGTGTTCCGACAAGTCTTGCGCCGGTCGCACCAAGCGGATGGCCGATCGCGATCGCTCCACCGTGCGCGTTCACTTTTGAGTGCTCCAAGCCAAGCTCGCGCATCGCGTAAAGCACAACCACCGCAAACGCTTCGTTTATTTCCCACAAGTCGATGTCCTCAATTTTGAGCGCTAGCCTTTGAAGCGCCTTTTTGGTTGCGGGAACTGGGCCTTTTCCCATGAGACTCGGCTCAACGCCAGCCCACCCAAAGCCAAGAATTCTTGCAAGAGGTTTTAAACCATATTGCTCAACTTTTGCCTTTGACATCAGAAGCACAGCGGACGCGCCGGTGTTCATGGGTGAAGAGTTTCCCGCGGTGATTTTTCCTCCCTCTTTAAAAGCGGGAGGAAGCGCGCTCAGCTTTTCAAGTGAAGTGTCGCGCCTTAAGCTCTGATCTTGCTTCACCACTTTTTCTTCCCCGTCAACTTCGACCCTTATTGGCAAAATTTCGTGTTTAAAGTAACCTTCGTCGTACGAGCGTGCGGTTCTTCTGTGCGATTCAACGCTATACCTGTCCATTTCCTCTCTTGTGAACCCTTCAACTTCGGCAAGCTTTTCCGCGGTAAGCCCCATAAAGTAGCCCACGTTCATTTGAAACTTCAAGTACTCAGGTCTGACAAGAAGCCTCATGTTGGGTGAAATGTGTTTGTTGTCAACCATCGGAACGTGTGTCATGTGCTCCATTCCGCCTGCAAGAACGATTCCTGCGTGTCCACACATGATCTCAAGCGCACCACTTGCGATCGCGTTCATAGAAGAAGCGCACTGCCGGTCGATCGCTTGCGCTGGTACGCTTACCGGAAAGTCCGCAAGAAGCACTGGATGCCTTCCCCCAAAAAGCCAGTTTTCGTCCACTTGAAGCGCACAGCCTGTTATCACGTCGTCTATCTCTTGAGCGTTCACGCCATTTCTGTGAACGAGCGTTGAGTAGAGAAGCGCAAGCGCCTGATCCATTCGTATAGAGTTGAACAAATCGCGAGAAGGCTCATCGGGTTTTGCACGAGTAAAGGCGGTTCTCAAGTAGTCAACAAGATAAACTTCTTGTAGCTCCATTTTAAACACCCCTAAACTCGGGTTGTCTTTTTTGCAAAAACGCGGAAATTCCCTCTTTTAAGTCCTCCGTGCTAAAGAGAAGTCCTGCGGCCATTGCCTCAAGCTCAAGCCCTATGTCACTAGGAGCTTCTGTTCCTTTGTTAAGAAGCGTCTTTGCGAGCATCACAGAGATCGGCGCGAGCTTTTGTGCAAGCTCTTCCGCAAACTTTATTACACTCGCTTCGTCTTCGACAAGCGCGTTCACAAGCCCCCATTCGTACGCTTGTTTTGCGCTTATTCTTTTTCCGGTAAGGATGAGCTCGCTCGCCCTCGAAACGCCGATAAGCCTTGCAAGCCTCTGAGTTCCGCTCCACGCTGGAATAAGCCCGAGCGTAACTTCTGGAAAGCCCATTTGCGATTCGGGCGTGGCCAGCCTAAGATCGCACCACAGCGCAAGTTCGAGCGCACCGCCTAGCGCGTACTTTTTGACGAAAGCAACCGTCAAAAATGGTAGCTCGCTCAATCTTCTGAACACTCTTTCGCCCTTTCTTGCAAAACTCGAAAATTCAACCGAGTTACGAAAGAACTGCGAAAGCTCGGCGCCTGCGGAAAAGGTGTCACCAGCTCCGGTCACTAGCAAAACCCTGATTTCTTTGTCGTGTGAAAGCTCTTCGAGCGATTTTTCAAGCGCGTCCAAAACCTCTGAATCTATGGTGTTAAGAGGAGGTTTGTTTATCAAGAGTTTTGCGACTTTTCCTTTCTTTTCGACGTAAACTTTTTGAGAGGACTTTTGCGCGCCTTCGACCCTTCCTTCTATCACTTCCCTTAATTTTCCTTCTCTTATTGAGCGTGTAGGGTAAAAAACTTTACACTCGAATTTCTGCGAAAGCTCTTCGAGCTTTTGCCTTACTTCCAAAGAAGTAAAGCTTTTTGCCACGCTTATTGGGCCAAACGGACGGTTCATTCCAAGCTTCACCGCAGTTTCGATGTCTTCAGGCGTTGCCACACCCTCTTCGATAAGCTTTACCGCTTCGTTTATTTCGATCGCAAAAATGTCTAAAAGTGTCAGCTTGTCTGTGGGTTTTGCGCTTGGAATTGATGGTTTGCCGCTTGACCAGTCGTAAAACCCCCTTCCAGTCTTTTTACCAAGCGCTCCCTTCTCGTAAAGCTCTTTAATAGTTTTGCACTTTGAGTAGTCCTCTGAAAGCTCCTGAGAAAGGTAGAGTAGCGAATCGTGCGCTATGTCTAGTCCTACAAAGTCCAAAAGCTCGTATGGTCCCATTGGAAGTCCCTGCGACCTGATATAAGAGTCAACCTCTTCGGGTTTTGCAACGCCTTTGTCCAAAACAAGACAGAAAAACAGCATGTCAGCCGCGTTTATTCTGTTTACGATAAAGCCTGGCGAGTCCTTCTTAAGCCTTACAGGAGTTTTTCCTATTTTTTTACAAAGCTCGACCATTTCATCGACGATCGACGGGTCGGTTGTGTCTGCGGGTGTTACTTCAACAAGCTTCATTATAACAGGCGGATTAAAGAAGTGCAAACCCACAAACCTTTCAGCCCTTGAAGTCACTCGTGCTAGTGTAGTGATTCTTATGTTAGAAGTGTTGGACGCGAAAACCGCGTCTTTCGGTGCAAACTTGTCCGCGTGTTTTAAAACAGCGCTTTTGATTTCGAGTTTTTCTGGCACAGCTTCTATCACAAGCTGAACACCGCTCACCGCTTGCTCAACGCTTTGTGTGAAAACGATTCTCGCGTAAGCAACCTGAGCCTCCTCTTTCTTGATTCCCCCTCTTTCTGATAGCTTGGTTAGGCTTTCTTGAATCCTTTGCTTTGCGCGTTCAAGCGCTTCAGGATATTTGTCCATTAAGCGAACGTCAAAACCAGCCTGGGCAAAAACTTGCGCAATTCCGTGGCCCATCTCGCCTGCGCCTAGCACCGCGACGCTTTTGATTTCCAAAACAGGTCACTAAGATAGCTCGCACACCTATTTTAGTGCTTTTTGATAAAGTTTTCAAAACTTTGTCTTTGAAGAGCGGGGATTTAACCTGTCTGGATAAACCTTCATGCGAATCATCTTAGCTTGTGTAGCGATGAATGAAAGCCTTCAAAAACTCGAGGAGTTCGAATAGCGTTCTTTGAGTGTTGCAAAACGCCGTTTATCATTGAAGTACTCAAAAGAGCTTCCCAAAGGTGCGCGTGGCTTTTGAAGCTAGAACAACAGCTTATTGCCACCATGCTCACTGTGAGAATCACGGGTTACCCTCACTCTCTCAACTTCTATAGGAAACTGAGTTTTGCGTGATTCGCGTAAGGCACCAAAGCAATAGGTTGCCTTAAGCGGTCGAGAGCGGCTCAAACGTAGAGTGGTACCGCACTTTACAATAGATCAACCGCTATGATTGAGCATTCACAAGGCTTCGAATCAGAGCCCAATTTTGCTTCAACTGAGTCCACATCCCTTCACTCGACTTTGAGACTCTGAAAGCAACGAAAATAAACAAGTCTTTCTGAGACTTAAGCCAAAAGCGTTTAATAGCACCGCCAGCTGAACTCGAACCTCTTTTTGTTCCTTACGAGTTTAAATTCTTGAAAAAGCTGAATGCGCGGTGAGTTTCACGGGTTTCCAAATCGAATTCGTGGCGCCCACCGCTTAAGGCTTATCTGGGCACCGTCGATCACACGGAATTCGGCCACTCATAAGTATACCTAAAAGACTTTATATACTAGGTATACTATAAAGTTATTATGAGTGAATTAATCAAGGTCTCGAAGGATGTTAAAAAGAAGTTGCTTAAGATAGCGGGTGAACTCCAAAGTGAAAGAGGGGAAAAAATATCTCTCAGCGAGACAATTAGCTTTCTTATCTCCTGTTATGAGGGAAAGAACAGTAGCACGAAGACGAGCCTTGTGGAATCGCTCTCACACTTGATCACAGATTTGGGTAAGAGCGAGCCTAGTGATATCGACAAAATCATATACGGTGCTACGATTGATTCTGCTTGACACATCATTTATATTTTCATTCCTCAACAACTCTGATTACAACCACAAGAAGGCATTAGAAATTATACGGAAAATAGATGATGGCGAGTACGGTAAACCCTTGATCACAGACTATATTTTCGACGAGCTTGTTACGCTTGTGCTTATTCGAGGTGGGCCAAAGTATGCAGTAAGCGTTGGCAACGCACTATTAGAGCAGGTTCACAAGGGTTGTATTAACATGCACCATGTGACCAGCAAGGATTTCGAGAGGGCTTGGAGCTATTTTCAAGCTTTTCATAGCCGTAAGCTTAGTTTTACAGACTGCGTAAGCCTAGCGGTTTTGGAAGAGCTTGGAATTGGCAACATTGCGTCTTTTGACACTGGCTTTGACGGCGTAGTGATCGATAAAAACCCTGTAAAAAGGGTGAACTAAAATTATAACAAACGGGACAAGCCTAGCCCGTAGTCAGCAGTTTCAAAATTTATATAGATTTTCGGATTTGAGTGTGTGCACGGGCAGTAGGGTGGTAGTAGAGAAGACCCAAGACCTCCGCTGAGGGAGGGGTGCGTGCACACTTGTCGGGTGAAGCTGACTGAAGATGGTCGGCGCTCCCCACCGGGAGTGGTGGGTGGGTGCGTCCTGACAGGGGGAAAGCGGAAGGGGACCAATGAACTCGTGAGGTTCCTAAATGATGCTGTGAAGCCCAAGCTCTATGCGTATGATAGGTATGCTGATGCGTACCTACGTACGCCTACGTAGAGTGAAACCCGACTTCCGCAATACCGAAGGAGGGTATCCACGAAGTGGAATACACGAACAGGAGGACTAATGTTGTCCGCCTGTTGCCTAACGGCTTCCAGAGGAGGAAGCTTAGGCGGCTCGCCGACATCTCAGCCAAGTCGTTCAATGAGATCAACTATGAAAGGACGTAGCAGTTCTTCGGCGGCCAGAAAGTGGAGGACGAAGTAGCTTGTGCCAAATACTGCGAGAAGTACAAGCGCGTGCTGAAGGTGAACATCGACTAGGCAGTCAATAAGAACAGCGGAGCGTAGTTATCCTTCTTCTCAAACTAAAGAAGCTTGGCAAGTCTCACATCATTAGGGTGTCTTCGTTTGGATACTGGAGGACGAAGAACAAGGGAAGAGGAGGTTGCTACTAGAGAAACGACCGCTACGAAGTGGATGAGGAGGAGAGTGAACCCTTCCTCAAAGATTTCGACATGAAAATTGAGCTCGTCGGTAGACTAAGGTAGTACGGAAAACAAGGGAGGTTAGAGATATACTTCGACGACACAAGAAACGCGTGGTACGCTTCAATCCCAGTAGAAGTCGGAGTTGAGCAAACTAAGGCTGGCAAAAGGAGTATAGGGGGAAAGTCAATACAAAGGAATTCCCAAGAAAAAAGACCGCGTCAATTGACGTGGATATAAATGTTTTAGCTTATTCGTTCATGATGGCACTTAGTTGCTCTACAAAGGTGCAAAGAGGACTACTTTATATCTTGAGAAGCTGAAGTCCAGTCGTCCGCCGACAGGGTAAAAAACATCGGTGAATAGGACGCTCATGAAGAATTCAACAGGTAAAAGGAGAAGTTTGTTGAGGAAGCTCAAAAATGGGCTTCTACACCTGTAGAAACTCGGCGTCTTACTCAAAACGCTACATTTGGAGTGTCGAAGGTCTACTTGGTTAACTATTCAGCATCGCTCAACCGAAAGTGATAAGTTCACTGTGAAGATGTGGTGCTACCGCAAACTCAATAGAGTTCAAAGCGCAGGAGCACGGAATCAGAGTGTATGAAGTTGTTGAATATAACACGTCGCGTTTCTGTGCGTTTACGGTGTTGAAGTCGAAAGACGTTCAAGTGGAGTGGTTAACTGTGCTAAAGGGCAAAAACTCCATTCGAATTTGAACGGTGCTTTGAACATAGCGAAGTGGTAAGCACCATTTCGACGATCAAAAGACCTCTGTCTTTCATCGTGAACCACAACCGAGTAGCACCTATTAAATGTGGTGACTTAAGACACTCGGAGCCCTCGCCTTTTGGGGAGAGGTCAGAAGTGGTTCACAAAGCGCTTGTAAACAAGATCAAACCTTTTTGTCACCAAAGTCGAATTTCATCGAAAGCGCGATCACGATCACGCCTATCAGCAAAAACAAGTAAGAATACTCACCAAGAAGGTTTGGGTCACCATCGATCAGCTTGGAGTACGCAAGCGCGGCTTCGATTAGCGTGATTATGCCAGCTATAACAAGACCCCTACCAGCGTTGTAAACCCAACCCAAAGTGGATCACTTGTTTTCTACGACAAACATCGTGAGCGTGGAGTGAATGTGGTTTAGCTTTCTAATTCGGCTTATCGCTTCTGTGAGCTTTTCTTGATTTGGCGCTTCCAAATAAACCACAAGGTCGTAAACGCCATACACAGCGTCCACTCTTTTTACAAACTCCACGGCTTGAATCTCTCTTTGCACTTCACTTTCGTGTCCAACGTCTGCGTTGATAAGAAGGTAAGCGGCAACATGGTACGACATACCACAACCATACTACGAAGTTGCTCATAAGTGTTAAGTGGGAGAAATTTTGGTGAGAACCGCTCTGACAAGTCCCAAAACGCCTATAATCGCTGCAAATGAAACAAACGTTAAAGGCGTTGTGTTACCAGCGTACAGCTCAATCATTAGCTCTCTTGTAACAAAGAAGATTCCGGCGTCAATTATGTACGAAGGAGAAATTCTGTTCTTTCCGTGGTACTGCAAAAAACCCAGCATTAGCTCCAAAACCACGAAAACTGTGAGTGTGTCGATCACAAAGTTCTTTGCGCCAATATCGAAAGTGCTTGCGTTCAAAATGTTAAAGAGGTCGAGCGAAAGCTTGTAAACACCAAAGATGAGAGCGACCAAAGTTATAAACGCAAGAAGCATCACCAAATAATCCACGATTTTGCCCATTACGGTAGGAAAACCTTGGTCACTCAAAACACATAAAAAACACCACAAAAAGTTAAACCTTTTTGTGAATTTGTGTTTATACGCTTATGAAGTTTAGCGTGGCGCTTGAGGGTGACCGCGTCTTTGCGTTTTATCTTAAGGCGCTAAAAATTCTAGAAGAGCACGAGTTTTTCTCGTTACAGCTTTACGAACACTTGGGTTTCAAACCCGCTTGGTCGACGAGCTTTCTTTTAGCGCCCTTTTCGAAAAAAGTGAGAATAGGCGTCGTGACCGTTCCGTGCGCTTTTGTCCACCCGCTTTATACAGGCGCAAACGCGCTTGTTTTAAACGAAGTGACAAAGGGAAGAGCGTTGCTCGGAATTTCACGAGGCGCTTTTTACGAAAGCGTTTCACAAAGCCCAAAGAACCGCTTGCAAGCTTTGGTTGACACGCTCGAAATTCTAAAAGCTCTTTTTTCTAAATCGAAAAAAGGATACCAAGGTAAAGTTTACTCGCTTCCAAAAGGAAGAGCGCTCAGGTTTCGATACAGCGGAAGGCCAGTGATTTACGGAGGCTCTAGTGGTCCGCGCACAATTTCGCTTTTGTGCTCTTTTGAAATTGTCGACGGAATCGTCGTGGACAACCTTTGGAACCCCTCTTATGTGAGCGTGGTTCTCGACGCCATGAAAAAGGGTTCGCCGAAGGGCGCAAAAGAGCTCGTGGCTAGACCGTTTTGCGTTGTCGTCGAGGAAGAAAGTGAGCGAAAGCGTGCGCGTAAGCTTGCGATTCGCACGCTCGCTAAGTACCTTCCGAAACTGGTGGACGGGTCTCCGATGTTGAGCTTCGCTGGGATCACACAGGAGGCTTTTAACATCGACGAAGTGTTGGAAAACTTTTGCGCGTTTGGTAACGCATCGGAAATTGTAGAGCAAACTTTTAAAATGTTTAAAAGTGGTGTGACGCATGTTTGCTACGGCTTGCCACTCGGAGTAAATCCAATTCGTGCGCTAAAAATCTTGGCGCAAAAAGTGAAACCTCATTTTACAGAATAGTTACGCTTATTCTTGTTCACGAGCTTTTCGAGCGATGAAACAGCAAGACGTCGTGAGCACAACCTTTGTTTTAAGAACTGTAAACTCTTTGGGGTGGAGTGCGACAATGCCTTTCTTTGCGATTTATTTGGATGTGGTAAGAAGGCTCGCTTTGGGCTCAATCGGTGTGGTTTACTTGGCTTCTGGTTTTGCCACTTTCTTAAGCCAAATTTTGGGAGGGCATTTGACCGACCGCTTTGGCGCAAAGCGTGTTATGCTCACGGGTTACGCGTGTTCCTTCATTTCCTCTTCCTTAACTGGATATTTGATTTTCACAAAGTCACCTGTTTACATTCTCGTCACTCTCTACCCAGTTTTTTCGCTTTTTCGCGGTTTTTCGAACCCCGCAACTTCTTCTTTAATCGCCTCGCTAAAAGAAAGAGCGAAAATGAGCAAGGGCTTTTCACTTCTGACCATGGGAGGAAACTTGGGATTTGGCTTTGGTCCTGCTGTAGGAGGTTATCTTGCGGATTCTTTGGGTTACGCGTATGTGTTCGTGTTTAGCTCTTTTTGCGCGCTTTTCGCAACTTTTTTCGCGCTTTACCGTGTGCGTGACGTTCCAAAGATCGAATTTTTCGAACAAAAAAAGGGAGCGAATCACCTTTCTTTGTTTGTTGTGGTGTTTCTTTCGTTTTTTGTGAATGGGTATACCTATACCACGCTTTCTCTTTATGCGGCAAGTTACGTTCATTTGACAAATTCTCAAATAGGACTTCTTTTTACCACGAACGGACTTGAGATTGTTTTGTTACAACTACCACTTATGAAGCTAATCGACAAATCGCTTTTCCTATCTCCTTCAATAGCGATGCTACTCACGTCTTTGGCGTACTTGGTGGTCGCGTTTTCTCACAACTTTTTTGAGCTGGAGCTCGCGGTTGTCGTTTCCACACTGGGCGAAATTCTTCTTGCCGTTCCCATGCAAACGATCGTGGCGCAACTTTCTAAGGAGGGAAACAGAGGAAGGTATCAGGGTTACTACTTCTCATCAAGCTCTCTAGGTCGCTCCCTTTCTTCTTTTGTAGGACCTTCGAGCATGCAGTTTTTTGAACCTTTTTACGCTTGGTGTGCGGTTGCGGCTTTTTCGGCGCTCCTTTGTTTTGTTCACCTCAAACAAAAGGATATTAGGAAGTTCTCTTAAAGAGTGTGTATGACTTATTCCATTGTCGCGCGCGACAAGTCCACGGGGCTATTGGGTGTTGCAGTGCAGTCTCACTATTTTTCTGTGGGTTCTGTAGTCACTTGGGCGCGCGCTGGAGTGGGCGCTGTGGCAACACAGTCTTTCGCAGAACCTAGCTATGGTGCTTTGGGTCTAGAACTAATGAGCTCAGGAAAAAGTGCCGCTGATGCGCTCAACTCGCTACTTTCGATTGACCCCATGCGAGAGCTAAGACAAGTGGCTATGGTTGACTCTAGGGGCAACGTCGCGGTGCACACGGGTAAAGAGTGTATACCTTGGGCAGGCCATGCAACTGGTGAAGGGTTTAGTGTGCAAGCAAATCTTATGTCAAATGACACGATCTGGGGCGCGATGAAGGACGCTTATCAAGCGAATTTGTCACTGCCGTTTGCCGAAAGGCTTGCGCAAACTCTTTTGACCGCAGAACGAGCGGGAGGTGACATCAGAGGAAGCCAGTCTGCCGCCATACTTATAGTCGAACCCACGGTTTACCCAAACGCTTGGATGGGTCGTGTTCTTGAATTGAGAGTGGAGGATCATCCGAACCCTGTTGAGGAGCTCATACGCCTCATAAAACTGAAAAGAGCATACGAATGGGCTGATAAAGGCGAACAGCTTTTGCTAGAAGGCAAATACGATGAGTCGCTCAAAGCGTACGAAGAGAGTGTGAAATTTGCCGAGCTTGACGAACTAAAGTACTGGAGGGCGATATCGCTTCTCAGAGTAAAAAGAAAAGATGAGGCGCAAAAGATTCTCGACGAGCTTTACGCGAAGTCGCAAAACTGGAAAACGCTTACACAGCTTATGGTTTGGTCTGGAAGGTTAAAACTTGATGATTAGGGTGGTGATTACGCCATTAAATGGCAAAAAGCTTTTTGATGACAGTTTTGCTATATATTACGTGAGACACAATGACGCTTGAGCGTACTAGAAAAGTGGGTTTGGTTTTAAAGGCTTATGAAACGCTTGAAGGCGCTGGTGTAAGACTTAAAAGGGTGTTTGGTGGTACCTCAACCGCAAAGTTCACAGACCCATTTCTTCTTCTCGACCACTTTGGCTCAAACAAAGTAGAGGATTACATCGCGGGTTTTCCGTGGCACCCTCACAGGGGAATAGAAACGGTGACTTATCTTCTCGAGGGTAAGGTTGAGCACCAAGATAGCGAAGGGAACAAAGGTGTGATTTACCCGAATGACCTACAGTGGATGACCGCAGGTAGCGGAATCTTTCACCAAGAAATGCCAAGACCACTTGACCAAAAGAACGAATATGACCTTTTGCAAACCGTGGGTTTGCCCACAAGTGTAGTGGGCTTTCAGCTTTGGATAAACCTACCCGCGAAATCCAAGATGAGCACACCCACCTACAGAGGAATAAAGGGTAAGAATGTTCCCGTGGAACCATTGGAGCATGGCGGAAAGGTAAAAGTTGTTGCGGGTGAATTCAAAGGTGTTCAGGGTGTTTTGGAAGCTGGCGCAAGTGTAGACCCGAGCTATTTCGACGTTGTTCTGCCACCAGAGGGTGAATTCACAACTAAAGTAAAGAACGGTTACACGGTTATCGCGTACGTGGTGAGCGGAAGCGGCACTTTTGACGACCACGCAAGCGCGACGATAGGTGCGGGAAATGCGGTTGTTTATTCGCAAGAAGGAAACAGCGTGTGGATCAGAGCGTCAGAAAAGGGCTTAAGACTCCTTTTGTTCTCAGGGCGGCCTATAAGAGAGCCCATCGCATGGTACGGACCAATCGTGATGAACACAAAAGAAGAAATAATCCAAGCTTTGGAAGATTTGCGAAGAGGAACGTTTGTCAAGCAAAAGCACCCAGTGTTTGTTGAGTAGAACTTTGATCGAACAAGTTGAGCAGCTGTTTTTAAGAGCGAAAAGCCTAAACCACAGACTCCTTTTTTACGTTGCACACACTGCATTAGGAAAGGGTTTCGTGTCTTCTCTTCTTGAAAAGTTTTGCTCGCAAATGTGTATAGCAGTGGTTTACAGGGATGTCACGGACGAAAGCACATCGCTACTACTGGATGAAGTAAAGAAGTCAAAGGTGAATTTTCGGGAGTTTCAGTTTAAGGATGTGAACACTCTTCTTGGAACGACTTGGGATTCGCTCATCGCTGACTTGACAAATCACATGAGCCCTAACGACATAGGCGTTGTCGTAGAGCTGGTAAAAGGAGGAGGACTGGTTTTACTCGTTGGTCCATCGCCTGAAGAGCTCGAGAGCTGGAAAAGCCTCTACCACTCATTTTTTGTGGCACCTCCTTTTGATATCGGGCAAGTTTCAAAGAGATTTGAAAAAAGGCTTCTCAAAAAAACCATAGGAAGGACGGGAGTAGTTTACGTGGACGCAAATCTCAATATGGCTATAGGACCAGCTTGGCCTGAGCCACAAAAGTTAGAGCAACAAAAGGTTGAAGGAAAAATCTTTCCAAGAGAAATTTATGAAATGTGTAAGACGAACGATCAAAGAAAAACCCTGTTTGCTCTTGAAAACCTTTTAAACAAAAACGTTTCGATGGTGATCAAAGCTGACAGAGGCAGAGGAAAATCCGCGGTTTTGGGTCTTGCGCTTGCCGCGCTTTTGAAAAGCGCGCCTTGGCAAAAGTACCTGGTCACCGCTCCCGAAAGGTCGAGCGTTCAAACACTCTTCGAATTTCTCCAAAAGGCGCTTGAAGCGCTTGGCGTGAATTTCAGGGTCACAAAAAGCGAAGATTCGGTTGTGTCTTTGGAGCTTGAAAATTCTGTGATTTACTATAGGTCGCCATTTGTGGCGCTTAGAGAAAGGGCGGATTTGATAGTCGTGGACGAAGCTGCGGGTGTTTCCCTTCCAATTCTTATTGGTATTATGAAGAGATTTGAAAGGGCGGTTTATTCGACCACGATGCACGGTTACGAGGGCGCTGGAAGAGGCTTTTCTGTTCTGTTTTTGAACAGGTTGAAAAAGCAACGAACAAACGTGTTAGAAATCGAAATGAAAGAGCCCGTGCGCTATGCGTCAAACGACCCAGTTGAGTCTTGGCTTTACGATGTTCTCGTGCTCGATGCGGAGCAACCCAGTCTAACACGCTTGGAAATCAAACCCATTGAAACGCTTTATAGCGCGCTAAACAGGGACGAGCTTTTTGAGAAAGACGAGCTTTTACGAGATTTAATTGGGTTGTACATCACCACGCATTACAGGAACAAGCCAGATGACCTTGCGATTCTTGGCAACTCCCCGAACCACGAAGTGAGGACGCTTTTTTCACAAGAAGGAAAAGTGATCGCTGCGGCGCACGTTTGCACAGAAGGAGATTTGAGTGATTCTCAGCTCAAACTCCTTGAAAAGAAGGACCTGAAAGGACAGCTCATACCGAGCATGATTTTGCGCTACTATCCCCATCTTAAAGCTCTAGGCAAGCTCAAGGGCTTAAGGATAGTGAGAATTGCGGTTCACGCACAACTACACAACCGCGGATTTGGGTCTCACCTTCTTTCCAAAATAGAAGAAGAGTTCAAAAGGTTTGACTGGTTGGGTTCGTCTTTTGGTGCGAACCACAGGCTTCTTTCGTTTTGGTTCAAGAACGGATATTACCCCATTCTTATCGGCGCAAGAAGAAATCCTGTTTCGGGTGAATTTAGCACAGTTGTTCTCAAACCTATAAGCATCGCTTCACAAAAGCTGTGTGTGGAGCTCAGCAAGGAGTTCAGGTTGAGATTTTTGGAGTCGCTTTACGACTCCTACTTTGACATGGATAGCGAGCTAGCGTGGATGCTTCTTTCTAAAACTTATGGTGAGGTGGATGTCAAACCTGAGTTCAAAGGTTCTCAGCGGCTAAGACTTGAGTCTTTTTTAAAGGATTTGGTGATTTACGAAGGCGCGAGCGACGCCATTCGCGCGCTTGTGAAAGCGCACTTTATCGCAAGCGAGCAAAAAAGAGTTAAAATCGAAAAGGACTACGAAAGGCTACTCATCTTAAAGTCTCTACAAGGAAGAAGCTGGGAAGCTGTGCACAGAATTCTTGGGTTGACGCTTGGTGTAAAAACGATAAACGATTTAAGGTCACTATACAAAAGCTTGATTCAAAAAATGTGCGAAGCCTATTTAAAATAAAGTATATGCTCTGAATATTTTAAATTTGGATTGTTTGTGAGTTTTGCACGATTTCCACACTCACCAACGCGTCATCAACATCGTGGTGGGTTAACGTGCATTTACCAATTCAACTTCATGGTCCCACCACGTTTGAGCCTTATAAACTTTTCAAAACCTCGGGGATCACAAAGGTGTAAATACACGCAGAGAAAACACTCGTGTGCGTGTGAGCCTACCGCTTCCGAGCACTTCAAAGACCAGCGCGTGTTGAAAACCCAGCT
>Ga0208548_100109_pt1 | contig 41152 bp, 48 predicted proteins | sample ECH_Chost_MetaG_FD_187133 | JGI IMG/M metagenome (GOLD analysis project Ga0208548, IMG submission 187133) | Hot spring microbial mat communities from Yellowstone National Park, Wyoming, USA - ECH_C host_MetaG (SPAdes) (version 2) | ecosystem: Environmental > Aquatic > Thermal springs > Hot... | reverse complement strand
AGCAGGGAAAAGCTTCAGCAATATAGAGATAAGCATCTGAGTTATCTTGAAGAATTAAAGAAGAAAGGACAGCTTTCGCTTGCTGGAAGGTTTGCTGATGGCACAGGTGGAGCATACATACTGAAAGCTGAAAACATAAATGAAGCTAAAGATATTGCTGATAGAGACCCTTATCACTCATCAGGCCTAAGAAACTACACAATAAAGGAATGGGAGAGAAGGTTCTGACTTGCTTACTGTGGCTCTATGGTTGAAGGGGGCTTGTTACTTATAGAGTAACTTACAGCTGTGACCTTATCCAAAAGGTTCGTTATCCTTCTGCTCACTCTATCCAGCACTTTCCAGGGCATAGGGTAGTATGAAGCGGTCATGCCATCGCTTGATGTCACTGCCTTTAAAGTCACTATGTAGCCATATTTTCTTTTATCTCCAAATACCCCAACAGCTTTATCATCTCCAACAAACGCGAATGCCTGCCAAAGCTTATCATACAGCTTCGCCTTCTTCAGTTCATCTTCGAATATCCAGCTGGCTTCTCTGCATATCTCTAGCTTTTCCTTTGTGACCTCTCCTATGATTCTGACGCTCAGGCCTGGTCCGGGAAATGGGTGCCTGCTGACTATTTCGTCAGGTATACCAAGCTTCTTTGCTATTATTCTAACTTCATCTTTGTATAAATCTCTCAAAGGCTCAAGCACTTTGAGTCTCCGCTTTATGGAATCTGGCAAGCCAGCAACGTTGTGGTGTGACTTTATTTTGGGGGAACCTGGAACAGGCATAGAACTCTCTATTACGTCAGGATATAGAGTCCCCTGCACAAGCCATTCAAATTCCTTTGAGACGTATTCTTCGAATATCTCAGCAAAAAGCTTTCCAACAACAAGCCTTTTCTTCTCAGGGTCGCTTACACCTTTTAGCGATCTGAGAAATAAATCTGATGCGTCTACATAATCTACATCAAGTTGCAGTTTACCCTTCAAAATTCTCATCACCTCTTGGGGCTCGTTCTTTCGCATCAGACCATGGTTTACAAAGACGCATTTCAGCCTGTTACCTATAGCCTTCTTTACCAGCACTGCCGCAGTAGTAGAATCAAGCCCTCCGCTTACGGCACAAATTGCTTTAGCATTTCCCACCTTTTCCCTGATATCTCTTATCGCTGAGCTGACAAAGTCCTCTGCTATGTAATTGCCATTGCATTTGCATATTCTTTTTGCAAAGTTCTCAAGTATCTTATTTCCATATTCAGTGTGGCTGACTTCAGGATGGAATTGAAGGGAGTAAAGTCTTTCCGGTTTGTAGCAGATTGCAGCTTTATCTTCAAACTCTGACTTGCAGAGAAGGGTCGAGCCCTTAGGTAAAGATGATACTGCATCAGAATGGCTGAGCCATACTGAAAAGCTCTGAGGAATCCCTTCAAAAAGCTGTGATTCAGCAAGAATCCTTACTCTTGCCTTTCCGTATTCTCTTTCCTTTGAACCCTCCACCTTTCCTCCCAATTCAGATGCCATAAGCTGATGGCCATAGCATATTCCTAGCACAGGTATATTTAGCTCTTCTATTCGAAAACTAGGCTTCAAAGAGTCTTTTTCATATATGCTTGCAGGCCCCCCAGATAATATGACTCCTTTTGCCCTTTTCACTTCATCCAGAGGGGTATTGTATGGAATCAATTCACATTTTATACCTGCTTCTCTCAGCCTTCTGCGTATAAGATGAGCATATTGACCGCCAAAATTGAGCACAGCTATACTATTTTGAAGGTCCATGCGAATCCATGCATCAGTCAATTATTTAAGGTCGGTTTAGAAAGCCAGAACATGGACTGGCTTAAGGAAGTTAAAGAGGACCTTAGAAAAGCCAAGATTGTGAAGATAAAGCAAGGAGAGAAAGTTTACGACTATATTGTTAACCCCCTCAGCTCAGGAGTGCCCGAGATACCGAGTCAGGCGCTCTGGGGATGCGCATACGAAATGGCAAGGCTTCTGGAATTTGACAGGTCAAGCAAAATACTTGTTCCAGAAGCAATGGGGTTCCATATCGGTGCAGCTCTAAGCATGGTTACGGGTCTGCCTTTGCTGATGGTAAGAAAGAGGCCCTACTTTCTTGAGAATGAAATAAAGATAACAAAGAAGACAGGCTATGAAGAATCTGTAATGTATATCAATTCTGTAAAGGAGAGGGATAAAATTGTGCTTGTCGATTCTATAATAGCAACAGGCGGGACAATGCTAGCTATAATAAAGGCATTGAAGCAGATAGGAGCTGAAATAACTGATGCTGGAGTTGTTGTAGAAAGGGAAGGCCTTGGAGGGGTTAGGCTTATAGAAAAGGAGACAGGAATTAAGGTTAAGAGCCTGCTTAAGGTTGATATATTAGAGGGGAAAGTTACTTTAAGAGGTTAATCAGCATTCAGCTCAGCCTTTGCAATCTGCTTTTCTCCTCTTTCTTCCAAATAAATCTTGTATGCCTGCTCTACATCTGCATCGGAATGTATTATGGCCCTAAGAGCCTTTATCATGCCTGTCGGTGAATCTGATTGGAATATGTTTCTTCCCATATCTACCCCCTTTGCTCCATCCTTCAATGCAGATGCAGCCATTCTTAGCGCCGCTTCCTCATCTATCTTCTTTCCCCCTGCAATAATTATTGGAACGGGGCATGAGTTTACAACCTTAGTAAAATTCTCGCAGTAATATGTTTTGACGAGATGGGCACCAAGTTCGGCTGCTATTCTGCATGATAGAGCTAGATACCTTGCATCTCTGTTCATATCTCTCCCCACTGCTGTAACAGCTAATACAGGAATACCGTACCTTTCACCCTCATCTACAGCCTTAGCAAGATTCAGCAAAGTCTGCTTTTCATACTCGCCCCCAACAAATATTGATACCGCTACAGCTGACGCGTTAAGCCTTATGGCATCTTCAATGGAAGTTGTGATTTCTTCATTCGAAAGCTCCTTAAGTATGCTTGTTCCACCAGAAATTCTAAGGACTATAGGGATTGATATGTTTGGTTCGACAGAAGTTCTAAGAATACCCCTTGTAAGCATTAGTGAATCTGCATATTCAATAAGAGGCTCTATAGTCGCTCTTGCATTCTCCAATCCTGTTGTAGGACCCTGGAAATAACCATGGTCCACAGCAAGCATAAGAGTCCTGCCGTCACTTTGATTCATTATTCTGGAAAGTCTATTCTTCAATCCCCAACTCATATTACATTCTCTTTCTGCCTTTGCCTGACGCATAGTTAAGCGTTTCTCAGTTCGTTATTACTATCTTCATACCTTTGCCAGAGCTGTATAGCTGCAAAGCTTCTTCAAAGTTCTTTAACGGAAAGCGGTGAGAAACCAGTTCATTAATTTGCAGACCACCTGATGCTAGCATCCCGAGAGCCATTCTTGTCTCCCTTTCAGTAGCCCCGTAGCTTGTAATGAAAGATAATTCAGAGTTGAATATGTTGCTTAAATCAAACTCAATTCTGCTTCCTTTAGCAGGTACGCCGAAAAGCAATATTTTTCCCCCTTTTCTTGTGCATTCAATTGCATTTTTCACCGCCTCAATGCTGCTTGATGCTATTATAGACAAGTCAGCACCTAATCCATCTGTAACTCTCATTACATTATCCTTCAGCTTGTTGTCGCTCTGGAATGAATGTGAAGCACCAAACTTCTCAGCCATTTCGAGTCTGTTGGAATTTATGTCAGTTGCAATGATATATTTACCTTTTAAAGAAAGAAGCTTGATATGCATCTGCCCAACAGGACCGCACCCCATAACCAGTATCCTATCAGCACTATCCGAATCAGCTCTGTGTAAACCTCTTATACAGCATGCTAATGGTTCGATTAATGATGCATCCTCGAAGCTAACGTTTGAAGGGAGTTTCAAAACTCCTCCCTTCTGTATATTCAAAGAGGGAACGAGAAAGTATTCTGAAAAACCTCCAGGTCTGATATTTGTAGATTTGTATGTTAGACACATTGTCTCGCTGTTATGCCTGCAGTACCAGCAATCATTGCATGGTACATGATGATGAACAAAAACCCTGTCACCTACCTTTAAGGTTGAAACGCCCTCTCCAACATCGATAACAACACCAGCAGGCTCGTGCCCTATGACAGGCATAGAAGCGGTATATTCACCCTTTATCTTTTCAACATCTGTTCCGCATAGACCGCATGCCCTCATTTTAACGACTACTTCTCCTCTATCAGGAGAAGGTTTTGGCATATCTTTCAAAGCGATATAGCCCTTACCATCAAGAAGAACTGCTAGCAGAGAGTTCACCTTCGTTAGCTTGATAACATGCCATATTTATTGTGTTTTGGCAAAGTCTATTATTCTTGGCTTGCCTTCCTTTATCACTTCAAGAATTTGTTCCCTCAAACTTTGAAAATCTATCTTTATGTTTCCTAATTGCTCAATGTCTGAATTCATTTTATCAACAGCTCTTTTCATTATACCGATACTGACAGAATTTCTTCCCTTTTGCATATGCACGTAAGAAGCGCAAAGAAGTATGAGAGATTGTAAGAGCTCTTTCTTCTTTTCATCTTTCTCATTTCTCCATAGCCCTTCAATCACTTCATGTGCTTCCCAGAATCTCTCCTGTTCATAAAGCTGCAGCGCCAGCTCGAACGAGCCTTCTAAAGTCAAAGGCTTCAATTCTTTAAAATCGAGCACTTTGCCCAAATAATAAGTTATTTTATCACGAATTTCTTTATCTTCCCCTTCAGCAAAATAATCAAATTCTATAGCAGATTTAGATACTCTTATGTTTGCAAAATTTTTGTCTATATAGTTCAGGATTTCTTTTATTTTAGAAATATCCTGAGGAGTGTATATGCCATTGTTTTCAACCCTGATAAGGTATCTTTTCAACCTAGAATAAGTTTAAAACAAAAAGAATAAATCGGTTTTGTATGTTTTATCAGCTAGCTATTCAGACTCTGCATCATCGGGCAGCATACGAACTAGTGCAATTGCTGCGTCAAACTTTGCATTAATCGCCTTTCTCAGCTCATCATCGTACTGCTGAGCTCCCCTTTTATCCCCCTGCCCAACGATATACTTTGACCTCAACCTGTTCACCATATGATTCTTTAGCTTTAAACTGATAATTCTGAGGGGCAAAGCATGTAGCCAAAATTGTCAATTAAGTATGACAGAGCCTTATGGAAATCTGCTAAACTTTAATTTGCTATTATGGCAAGAGTATAATATGAGCCACAGGATTGAGAAGGATTATCTGGGGGAAGTGAAGGTTCCTAAGGATGCATATTGGGGTGTGCAGACGCAAAGAGCACTTGAGAATTTTCCGATTTCTGGGTTGAAGCCTCTTGATATCTATGTCAAGGCAACAGCTATGGTGAAGAGAGCTGCAGCCGAAGCCAATATGAAGGCTGGGTTGCTTGAAGAGAAGAGGGCAAAGGCAATAATGAAGGCAGCTGATGAAGTCATCTCCGGTAAGCTTAACCAGCATTTTGTTGTGGATGTATACCAGGCAGGAGCAGGCACATCGCATAACATGAATGCAAACGAAGTTATTGCGAACAGGGCGATAGAGATACTGGGAGGTAAAAGGGGAGATTACTCCATAGTCCATCCTAACGATGATGTAAACATGGGTCAATCTACTAACGATGTTATACCTACAGTTATAAGGCTGTCAAGCCTGCTAAGTATGAAAGAGCTACTCGATGAACTTGAACATCTTGCATCAACAATGCACAAGAAGGCGTTGGAATTTGACGATATTATAAAGAGCGGCAGGACTCATCTGATGGATGCCGCGCCTATAAGGTTAGGTCAGGAATTCGATGCCTGGGCTTGGGAGATAAGGAGGGATATTGAAAGGCTTAAAGCCTGTATCCCAAGGCTTTCAGAGCTGAATATAGGGGCAACTGCAGTAGGTACAGGCCTTAATGCGCATCCTGTTTATGTGAAGGAAGTTGTTAAAATATTATCACGCCTTACTGGAATGGAGCTGAAGGGAACTTCCAGCCTCCCTGGGGCTACTCAATTTACCACAGATTTCTCTGAATTATCTTCAGCTTTATCGATGGTTGCAATAGACCTCATAAAGATTGCGAACGACCTCAGGCTTATGAATTCAGGCCCGATAACAGGATTGGCTGAGATTCAGCTTCCCGCGGTGCAGCCAGGTTCGTCAATAATGCCAGGCAAGGTAAATCCAAGCATCCCAGAAATGGTGAATATGGTAGGATTTCAGGTTCTTGGCCTTAACCATGCAATAGAGCTGTGCAGCCAGGCAGGGCAGCTGGAGTTGAACGTAATGATGCCTCTCATAGCGTATGATATACTTCACAGCATAATGATACTCAAGAATTCGTCAAGAGTTTTTGCAGATAAATGCATAGAAGGTATAAAGGCGAACAGAGAGAGGATGGAGAAGCTTGTTCATTCATCTCCGGGTGTTGCGCTAGCTCTCAATCCATACATTGGATATTCCAAGGCTGCTGAAGTGACAAAGAAGGCACTTGCTGAGGGGAAGACTATAAAGCAGGTGGTAGAGGAAGAGAAGCTGCTGCCAAAGCATCTGATTGAAAAGATATTCGAGCCTCATGCCTTGACTGAAATGGGTATAGCTGGTGGAGGTAAAGCAAAAAGATAGCTACTGGGATGAAGAAGTTTTTTTGAGACTCTTTACATAGTCTTCATATATCTGCCTAACTTTTTCTCCGCTTGGCCCTGAGCCTTCTACAACCCCACTCTCAGTCACCTTTATTTTATCCATTACTATTATCGCGCCAATATCTTCCCTGAGCTTGACAAGGCCAGGAAAGACTCTTGAGATGGCATCTGCAAGGCTCTTCAGGTCAAAAGGCCTTTCAACAAGCTTGACCTCCTTTATCGATTTCCCGTTTATAACAACTTTGAACGTTCCCTCTTCCCCTTCGACATCGCCAAGAACTGTAGAAAGGTCTTCGTGTATTCCCAACACTATTCCCTTATATTTTTTCCCCTCTATGGTTTCTACTGTAACCTTCTTACCCAGAAGGCTTCCCAGCTCCTCTATGAACCTCCTTGCAGGTGCAGCTGACATCTTGCTTACTCTCCACTTTGGCAAGTTATTAAACGATTTCCATTAACTTAAGTCAAATACTTTCAAAAAAGAGAGTCTGTTTGTTTCATTTTTCTACGCTGCAGAAGATATTACTAATGAATGAGCTGAGATTCATGTCTCACCAAGAAAATATCTTTCATTGTTAAGGAAAAATGATAATGTCCCAGAATTCATATTTGGACTTCTGCAAAATTTGCGGAGGTAGAATAGTTTCGGTCGACTATGAGCTGGTCTGTTCGAAATGTGGAGCTACATATGGTGAACTTAGTAGCTCATTCCATCAGGTTTACGACTTGAAGTCAGCCGAGCTTCCTGAAGGGCTGAGGCTGGGTAGTTTTATGGGCTCCAGATATAACCATGAACCTAGCTCTAATCTCTCATTCTCAGCATCTACTTATTCATACATGAAAATCACATCCGACCTGAACGACCTTGGAAAGACTTACAGGTCTCTTGAGTATGTTTCGTCCATAATAGATAGAGTATCGAGCAAAATGATGCTGCCTAAACGCATCTCGAATGTTTCTAAATACATTGCCTACAGAATGTTAAGTCATACAGTTCATGAAAGAGGCACATTACCAGCCCTTGCAGCATACAGCATTGTTGTGGCCTGCAGGAATTCGGGATTACCGCATTCATGGAAGAGCATAAGGGAGTGCATGTCTATACTTGGCTACAACATAAGGTTAAGGCATCTGGTTAAGGTTTCAATCAATGCCGAAGAAAAGACCAAGGTTGGTCCGGAAATATATTTGCACCTTTTTATCAAAAAGCTGGTGAATGAAGAAAAGATTAAGGAAAGAATTAAAGATAGAGGAATAAAGGCAGATGGGTATTACATTGCTCTTCTTCAGGAATCCAAGCATATTTGCAAAGCTATAGGATATGATGCAATAGAGGGATACAGCCCTCTTGCAGTTGCAGCTACATGTGTCTACCTTGCAGAGTCTTATCTGGCTAAAATAGGAAATAGAAAGAAGCTATTTCGCCAGCAAGAATACTGCGATATGCTGAAAATATCCAAATTCACCATCAGGGAGCAGGGTGTGAAGTTCAGGAAGATACTAAGGCAAAAGAATGAAGCTGATTAGCTATTTAATGAATCATATATTGTGTAAAAATGTGAGGAATGTGAGGAGCAGAGCTGTTCATAGCCTCTGAGCATTACTATTGTTATATTCTGATTGAACTTTAAAACGGAAATGTTCCAATATGGATAATATATTGTCTGGTTAACAATTTGCAATGCACCGCCAGCTATTTGAGATTCTATGCTTGTGAATTCCTGCTGGGCTGCGTTTATTGTGTATGGACAGTTTATTGCTATCGAATTGCTCTGGCTGAGAGTTGCAAGACTTGAACTGATTATTGTAGCTAGTTTCATCTTTATAACATCTCCATATTGATAAGTGTAGATATTAGCAATGACAGACTTGATTTCTGCGCTTACTGCAGATGTAAAGACCATCGTTTTCACCCCGGAAACGCACGAAGATGTCATATTGCCTTTGATGTCAGCAGATAAAGAGAAGTTTCTGTTGTTTTGAAGGTAAGAATCTATGGCATGAATACATGCATACTGGGATGATACCAGCAGAGCGTATGAATAATCCCTATCTTCGGCAAGCTGTATTGCTGATGCGTTTATGTCTTCCTCAGTCTGCAGCATGTAAGAAGCATAGATTGAAGCAAGAAGTATCATGGCTCCCGTTGCTATGCTGAATAAGGTCATAGAGATGCCACGCAATAGACGAAAAGCACCTCTTTATTGTCAACAGAAATACTCCAATGCAAGATTGACGGTAATGAAGTGTCCTGATTTACGGTGATAATGCATTCTCTGACAAAAATTTTCATATTTATTGAGTCCTGAAAATTGCGGGGGCTTATAGCAAGAATTGTATTTGCTAGGGAAGAGTAGTTTTGAAGCGTCTCCCTGCTGTATTTAGCTACAATGCTTGACTGCTCAATCATGGCCAGAGATAAAATCAGTAATGCTGAAATGCATGCAAGGGAAACAACGGCATCTAGCTGTCTCATCATTTTACAATCAACCCATAAATCTTATCTACGCTCAGCCAGAGAATCAGCATCTCAAGAATCAACATAGAAATAGAGAAGGTCAATTCTATGTATTCATCCAATTTTCATCACTTCAACCACACCATTAACTACTGAGAAATTATAGGTCCCTGCATAAGAGATGTTAAATTCTCCCCTTAACCCTTGAAAAGGTAATGAAGTGTAGATTAAGGGATTTTTAAACCAGAGAACTCCGTTGTAAAGTCCAATGCTTGAGCCTGCAGGAAGGCTCTGCATGTTTATTGTAATGCATCCTCCTTCTGATATGTATGATAATGATTCTGCAATGGAGTTAAGGGAAAAGTATGAAATTGATGTGTAGATAGCTGTATATCTGCTATAGGAATAACCTGCTATACCTAGGCTGCTCAAAGCTAGCAGAATGTAAAGTATCGATGAGGAAAGAGTGAATTCAACCATCTTTGACGACATGTAAATCACACCGAAAAGAAAATTTTATCGTTTACATACGATACTGTTATTGTCTGGTTAACCTGCAGAACGTAATCAAAATTGTAACATGCATATGGTAAGGAAACAGATTCGACAATTCTGTTGTTCAGATATGAAGATAGGACATAGCCTGAGCATGCTATTGCTGCTGTATCTTTGAGGTTATATGATAATTTTAACGCTATGCTTGTATGATTTCCTGCAGATTCATATACTGCTCTTTCAAGAGAAGATACTATGTAATGAATATAGGCTACCTCTTCATTCCCATAAAATTGACTTTGCATATTGCTAGCAAATGCTATGGCTACAATAAGTGGGACTGAACATAGAAATTTTGCGAGTATCTGCAACAGCTCTGCACCTACAAATAAATTTGCTTGCCTATATATGGACGCTCAAAATGTAATTGAGATGCTGAGGGTCTCAAAGAAAGTGTTATCTTCAGAACCGCCAAAAGAAAAGGGAATAGGTATTGATGAATGCTGGTTTACAAGAGAGGAAAAGCCTTTACCTAGCATGAAGAATCTCATAGAAACATATTGTGTGCCCCCTTTCAGAATAAACATCTACTCTTCAAAGTGTGGATTAACGTATTATACATCAAAGTTCTTCGGAGGTTCAAAAGATGCAGAAACTATCAGAAAAGCAATAACTTTGCTTGAAGATGAATACCCTGTCCCCGAAACGTTGCCCACATCTCTTTATGAATACATGAACTGGTTTACTGCCCTTATTTCTCCTTATTTGGCAGGGCTGAAGAGTATGAGGGAAGATATGGCTAGGTTTGCAGCTTATGAATGGATAGGCCTGGGCAGACTCTACACTGTTTTTGAAGATTCAATGGTGGATGAATTCTTTTATGATTCGCCTTTTTCATATCCGTATGTAGAGCACAGAAGACACGGAAGGTGCCAGATTCCTTTCATACTTTCAAAAAGAGAGGTTGACTCACTCAGAACTCAGGCTGAGATTTACGGACAGCAGCAGGCAACGATTCAAACACCTTCAATAAAATCTGATTTGGCATTAGAAAGGTTCAAGGTCAGAATCGGAATAGATTTGCAACCAGTTTCGGTAGCAGGTACTTCAATACATATAAGGAAGGTTGGTGCAGATGCATTCACTTTACCCAAACTGATTGCGGAAAATGCTATAACACTTGAAGCAGCTTCTTTGATATTAGCAGCAGCATACTGCAGAATAAACGTTACAATCCTGGGTCCTTCGGGTTCGGGGAAGACAACACTTCTGAATGCAATAGACCTTGCAATGGACCCCAGACTAAGAAGGATTTACATAGAAGATGCAGTAGAATCACTCGACCTTTCTGATTATGGTTATAGACAGATGAAGCTCAGAGTCCAGCCTCTTGAGGCTGGAAATGACTCTGAGAGAAACAAGATGAACGAAGTGTTGAAATCACTTCACAGAAGTCCAGATATTGTAATACTGGGGGAAATTCAGGATAGTCTTCAATGCTCAGCTCTCTTTCAGGCACTTGAGTCAGGCGTTGTTGGACTCCAGACTTTTCACTCCTCCTCCCCAGAACAGGCAGTTAGGAGGTGGGTAAACGTAATGCAGGTTAGGCCTGAGCAGCTGAACGACCTTGGTATATTGGTGACGATGAAGAGGCCAAACCAGCTGATGTCTGGAAGAATTGTCAGCAGAATAAGCGAAGTTGATGAATCGATGCAGGTAAGAGACCTGTACAGAAGGGAGGAAGATTCGCCTTTATCTATGCCTAGCGAAAGGTTGCTTAAGAAGGCATATGATTTAACTGACGCGAAGTTCAATTCTATGATAGGCAAGTCTTTGGACTTGCTGCTTTCAGCTATTGAAAAGAGGGCATACGACTTAAAGGACTTTGCAGCTCTTGTGTGGAAGAAGGTATCTTCAGATGTGGAATAAAGAATACATCGTTCTTCCTTTGCTGTCTATCCCTTTATTATTAGGGAATGATGGCTCTTTCCTTCTTTTCATGATATCAATTATTCTTATTTTGGTCAGAATAAAGGCGAGAAGAATGATTTATGCTAAGGGAATACAGGATAATTTGTCAGTAGCCCTCAAGGATTGGGGAGTTGCAATATTGACCAGGTCAGCTATAACAGTTTTGTTCGAAAGATACAGGATTTATAGGAGGGAAGAAGACAGGAAAGAAGTTTCGAAAGTTCTGAGAGGCTATCCTACGGTCCATAAAGATGAAGGACTGTACATGAAAGGAACATCACCTTCAGCCAAAGAAATCGCATTTTCAACCTCAGAAGAGAAATTAAGGTTCTTGAGCAATTACAAGGCATCCATCGAAACAAGACTGGGTGTGTTGCAGGCAATCTCTTTCTTCATTCCAGTCCTGCTTCTGCTCTTCCTATCTGATGCCTTTTCGACTATTGTGAATCAGGTGTATGCAGCAATAGACTACTCCCTGATTGTACTGCTTGCAAGGACTCTGCTGGTGAGGGAACTTTGAATCTTTCATTGTTAATTTCATTAGCCTTCTTTGCATCAGGCATCGCAATAACCCTATTTTCTAATAAGCATAGTTCAAATGCAAGATGGGAGAAGAACGTTATTGCTAAGATAGGAGCTGGCATGTCATCCTCCTATTCGATGATAGCAACAGAAGATACACCTAAGGAAATTAAGTTCAGCCTTCTCAGGGGATCTAGACCTGAAGATCTCAATCTAAGAGATGCGGAACTTGCTCTTGCAATAAAGAGTAGAGAAGTCTCAAGAATAACACCTGGCAAAACATTACCAGCATACAGACAGATAAGCATTGAGTTGCGGCAGATGCTCTCGGAGATAGAAGAGATGAAGAATGCAGCAAGAATGAGGTCTCAGATAATATGCTTAATAATTGCATTTATAGCTCCGCTTCTTTCCAAGGTAGGCTCAGGATTATTCCATTCATCTCAGCATTCGAATTCTCTTCTGGGTTTCATGATAGTTGCAGGTGCGTCTCTCTTTGGTGTCAATCATAAAAGCATGAAAACTTCAATATCTTTCATGGCATTCGTTGCAGGTGTATACTTCTTGTCATCATTTTTTACTTCATTGATACTGAAATGAAGATTTTGTGTCGTTAAAAACCTTCTTTGCTTAAATTACGGTGAATCGGTTTGGATAGAAGAGGAGTTCAGCTTGTTGAAGAAGCTATACTTCTGATAGTGGCAGTCGTTACTCTGTCACTTATAGTAGCGGGAATTCAAGGAGTTCTGACAAAGGCTGGAGGGCTAACATCAACGGTCTGGACAGATATAACTAATTCGTTGAATAATCTATTTGGATTTCTATGGCACTGGTAGGTAATGAACCTGAAGCTCTGGCCTCTGAAGAAGAATAAAGCATTCCTGGAGATATTCAACGACGGAACAGTTGTAGTCAGGGATGGGAAAAGGATAACACTCCATTCCTTCCTTGAATTTCATCTTCCAAAGCCTGACGCAGCAGTTATTCAGTTCAAGCAGATGAAGCAGCAATCCGGAATCGGAGCAGTATTTGCAGGCCTGTATAGAACTAATACCCCTGTATTTTACTTCGTAATAGCCAAACCCATAGAAAAGAACTACTTTGAATATTGCTCCTACATAGGTAGCTGGGTGGAATGTGAATCTACGTCAATCGATGAAGCACAGGCGTTGCTTGAGCAACAGGTGAAAGTAATTGCTACCGCTTTAACAGTAGCAATACCTGACTGCATGCTCAAAAAACTGAATAAAAAACAGGTAAACAATGTGATAGAGATGCTGTTAACCCCTCCTTCCAGATTCAGGAGAAAGATTGAACCTGGAAACCTTGAAAGGCTTGTTAATCTGGAGCAGGCAATAGGCAATTCAGAACAATCTGTACCCCAGTTCCATGTACCTTCTGATTCAGAAAATATGCTGACAGGCATTCCTCTGGCAAAAATAATAGTAAACGGAGAGGAAAGGCAGCACCTTTACGTGGAGGAAGAGGACTTGACTAGGCATGTCTGCATACTAGGTATGACAGGTTCAGGCAAGACCACCACTGCAATGACTCTAGCAAAAAGACTGTATGAGAGAGGAATTCCTTTCTTGGTTCTTGATACACATAACGAGTATGCTGACTTTGTAAGGGGAATAGGGGGCTCTGTAGAGGCCCCGGGAAAAGGGGAGTTTACGCTTAATCCTCTTGAAAACCTAGGTGCAAATAGCCTTGCAGAACATTCAGCACTTGTCTCAGACATATTCTGCGACATATATCACTTTACGAATCCCCAGACCTACATGTTCAGGAATTCCTTGATAGCATTGCTGAGCAACGATTTGGCAGGATTAAACAAAGACCTGGCAGGACTGCTGCAGATGATTGATGGCTCTCCAATAAGAAGCCAGTTTGATAACGAAACAAAGATGGCGCTGATAAGAAGACTGGCTCCCCTGACTGAAGGGCAAGCTGGAAGAGCATTGTGCGGAAGAAGCACTGTAGACATGAAAGAGCTGCTCAGCAAGCCTGTTGCTGTTGAGCTAGGCTACTTCAGAGACTTTGAAACAAGAACTCTTTTTGCAAGTTTTCTTCTCAAAGCGATACACGACTATAGACTTGGAAGAGAAAAATCTGAGCTGAGGCATATGATAATAATAGAAGAGGCAAGAAATCTGATACCTGTAAGAAGGCCTGAAGAGCCTGTTACAATATCCGAGAGACTTTCTCAGGATATGAGAAAGTTCGGTGAATCAGTTGTTTACATAGCTCAATTCCCTTCTCAGATTTCTTCTGAAGCACTGAAGAATACTGGTGTAAGGATAGTGCACAGAGTATCATGGAATTCTGACATAAAGGTACTGGGAGATGCTATGAATCTGAGCGATATCCAGGCTAAATACATGTCTCAGCTTCAGACTGGTTATGCAATAATAAATATATCGAAGATGAAGAGTTCTGTGCTAGCCAAAATAGTGCCGGATGAAAATCTTTTATCTGTGCTACAGAAGAAGCCTTAATAGCTCCTTATCCTTCTCCGCATCTCTCAACCAGTCAACTTCTGAATTCTTTCTCTTCAGTATCGCATCAACCACATCATTTACATTCATGTTTGAAACGTCAACCTGAAACGCCTTACTGCCAAAGGCCTTTACCGACTGCGAATAAACCAAGCCTATGGCTTCAGCTACAACGTTATCCTTTGCTTTTTCTTCAGAGTAGCCTGCCTTTTTATATCTTTCATAAAGTATCTTAGGGTTGCATCTCAGCACAGCCACTTGGTCAAGCATTCTGCTTGGGACAATATCGGGAAGCAGTAGGCCTGATATCACAAACCTCTCCTGATGCCTCAGAAATGCTGAAATTGCATTTCTAGCCTTCCTTATATTCACTACAAATTCATCACCTTGTGATTTCCCAAGGTTTCTTTCTATGCATAAGCTATTAAGGTCATAAAAATTGCATTTCAGAAGAGATGATAGAGCCTTTGCAGCCTCTGTTTTGCCAGTTCTTGGTGAACCTGTTATACCTATCCTCATTCGATTATCTCCTAATTCTATAGTATTCGTAAAGTGCTGTAAAGGCAAGAAGCAACGCTGCAGCTATTGAAATGTAGGATTGAAGTGAAGGTATGGCATGAAGAAGTGTATAGACATTGAATAGTAAATGAAGAGAAACTGTAATGAGAAGTTTCCCAGATATAAAGAAAATGTAGGCAAAGAGTATACCTATGGTTAACCTTAGAGTTATAGAACTAAAACTGTTGTCAACACCAAGATGGGCCAGGCCAAAAGCTATGCCGCTGTAAAGAACAGCTTTTACGATTCCCTTATGCTTGAGCATTGTAACCATGTATCCCCTGAAAGCTGTTTCTTCAGCTAAGGGGGCTAAAATAAAAGAAAAGAATGCTACAGCATATTTTGATGGACTATATGCTGACATCGATGCTGCAGCTACAACAAGAAGCAAAAAGATATAGAGGTATAGCATTTTATTGTTCTGCAGACCAAAAGAGACGGATAAAGATAGCCCTGAGTGTTTTATAAGATAAACAGGGAGAATTAAAAGAAGAATCATATAGACCAGATAAGTGTTTAACAGCGTATTGAAAGTATGTGTATTGATTAAAAATATTCCTGCTAATACTATAATTGTATAAATGATTACTTCTGTTAGAGACTTCATCTTAGCCTGCTTCAGACATGTCTTTATGTTATATATAGCTAATAAGTCAGACAAAATTATTTGTTAGGTATCATCTTCTTATACAGACCGTCAATTTTTTTGCATCTCCACACTATATTTTTCCTTTTGCATGCTGGGTTTTAGGAATGCGAAACCCTATGAAATCTGCAAAGACGGCCATAATTGGTGAGGTGCTTCAGGTCAGGAAGGGAAGAAGGAGAATAGAAGTTGTCATCGCACCTCAGGACACAAGGCCTGAGGGAAAGTTCAGCAAGAGAGCAAGACCCTTTCAGGTAGATGACCTTGAGCTGCAGCAGCTTGAACAGGTTGACGATACAGCATATATGGAGCCCGTTTGGTCCTTCTATCTCAGTAAGACGGTATTTGAAGCTCTTGGCAAGCCTACAGTTGGGTCAGAGATAATGGTCACTTTAACACAGATAAGATGAGACCATTTATCATCATGCATATTCAATTCTATCCATAATTTTGATAAACAGGTATAAAGAGTCGAATCAGGATTGAAGGCAAGGCTGATAGGGCACATAACTTATGATGAAATATCTGTAAATGATGACAAATACGTAAGCTTAGGAGGGCCTCCCGTATACTCTGGCCTTCTGCTCTCAAGGTTAGGAATCAATCCCTATGTAGAAACAAGGATTGGACAAGACTTTGAAGATTCTAAGGTCTTGTGGTTGAGCAGAAATGGCCTGCAACTTAATAAAAATGTTTACTCAGAGAAAAAGACAACAAGATTCAGGATACATGTGGATAGAAAGCACAAAAAAAGGAAAATGTCGATTATTTCTGTATGTGATGACATAATTTTAAACGAATATCAGAGCGATATATGCCTAGTTCAGCCTGTGATGAACGAAATCGATGCAAAGGAGATTGAAAAAGTCAGAAAAAGCTGCGGCTTTCTTTTTGTCGACCCTCAAGGATTTCTGAGAGCATCGATAAACGGCAGAATAAAGTATTCACAAAATGTAAACCTTGTCCAAAGTCTGAAACATGTTGATGCCATAAAGGTGGATGAAGATGAAGGAAGAATGATTACTGGAAGCCATGATTATATGAAGATTGGAACCATTTTGATACATATGGGGGTTAAAGAAGCTATAGTCACTCTTGGTTCTTCAGGGACTTGCCTTTTCACAAAGGATTCAGTTTACAGAGTCAAAATGCCCAAAGTAAAGTTTTACGACGGAATAGGGGCTGGAGATATGCTAGGTGCAAGTTATACATACTCGAGGCAGAGAATGAATTATGAGGAGGCCTTGGCTTTTTCTGTGTCCAGCGCAATAACTGGCCTCAGCAGAAAGGCTCTTGATAAAATACCATCGAAGAAAGAGATAGAAGAAACGATGAAAAAAGTAAGCAAAGGAATTATCAAGGTAAGCTAGCTTCTTTCAGCACTTTCGTGGCGAAATTGAGATATGCTGTATGCCCAACCATGATTGTAGATGGCCTTGTCTTTCCAGACCTCGCCTCTATGTTTCTGAGAAGAATCTCCATGCATTTCACTCTTTCAAAGCCATTGTTTCTAAGCTCTTCAGCCAGCTTCTCAGCCTGGTTCACAGTAGGGGTTATACCTACAAAATGACCAGAAGGCTTCAGGACTCTCCAGGCCTCATTTACCATGCTCCATGGGTCCCCAAGGTCTACGATTATTGCATCGATGTCTTCCTCCTCAATACCTTGAAGTGCATCTTTGTTGTGAAAAGTTACGTATTCTTCAAGCCCTGCCCTCTTCACATTTCTTTCAGCTACCCTCATGAACTCTTCTTTAACTTCATAACTGTACACATGCCCCTTTGGTCTTACAATGTTTGCCAGAAATATTGTTGTTGCTCCGCTGCCACTTCCCACTTCAACAAGCTTTGAACCTGTCTTGATATCTGCCTCAAGTGCAATTATACCCAGATCTTTGGGATAAACTATCTGGGTCAATCTCTCACACTTCATGATGAAATCTTCGATTGTAGGCCTTAAAGCGTAAACATACTCCCCCTTTTCTGATAGGACTGTTATTCCGTATGGTTTTCCAGCCACTAAATCTACCCTTATTTTACCCAAGTGAGTGTGTAAATCCCTTCCTTCGGTAAGCTTAACAAGCCATGTCTTTCCCTTCCCGTAAAATAGGACAAAATCTCCGTAAGATATCTTTTCTTGCCTTTTCATGTCAATCGCCTGAGCTATCTCCTTTTAAAAGATGATTAAGCTTCATATTTATATACACGAGAAATTGACGAAGCTGGTAAGGGGTAAGCTAGCTGATGGAAGAAACTACTCCGGGTTCCGAAGGAAGGCAGGAGAGAAGGGGCCTGCCCAGGTCCTACTTCAAGCCAAAACCGGTGAAAGTTGGAGATGAGCTGGATGTTGAAATAACCGAAGTCAGCAAGAGGGGAGATGGGCTAACAAGGGTGCAGGGATACGTGATCTTTGTACCCAACACAAAGCAGGGAGATAAAGTAAAGATAAAGATCACTCAGATAAGACCCAGCTTTGCACTCGGTGAGGTAGTTAAAGTAGGATAGAATTAAAGAAGCTATTTATCAGAAACTGTTTTCAATAGGTTAATTGTGTATTCGTTGCTAAGAATTGGACATAATAGAGGAGACTTATTCGTTAATAAAGACAATGAAGGTAAGGGGGGCAGGAAGAATAGCTAGGCTTGCAGTTAAAGCACTGAGCGAGTATGTCAACAGCGTAAAGGTAGAAAGTCCAAAAGAATTGTATGATAAGGTGCTTAAGGCATCTTACAGGCTGAAATCTTCAAGGCCAACTGCAGTATCACTTCCAAATGCATTGAACTACGTGGTAAATGCTGCGAAGAAGTCTTTCGACATGAAGTCAGACGTTGAAACTATGAAGGAAGAGATTCAGAATGCTGCGAGAAACTTTACAGCAATGAGCGAAGGAGCAATACAGAGAATAGGCGAGATAGGCGGGAAAAGGATAGTTGATGGAGACACAATACTGACTCATTGCAACAGCGAGGCCGCAATATCAGTTCTTACAAATGCCCACAGACAGGGGAAAAAGATAGAGGTTCTTGTCACAGAGACAAGACCTCTCATGCAGGGTAGAACTACAGCGTCAATACTTTCAAAAAGGGGTATCGATGTAACATTGATTCCAGATTCTGCTGTCAGATTGTACATGCATAAGGTTGACAAAGTTGTAGTAGGCGCTGATGCGATAGCCTCAAACGGGGCTGTGGTAAACAAGATAGGTACTTCCCAGATAGCTCTCATCGCGCATGAAAGCAGAACAAGATTCTATGTTGCTGCAGAAACGTACAAGCTGAGCCCGACAACCATGCTGGGAGAGCTGGTTGAAATAGAGCAGAGGAGCCCTCTTGAAGTTGTCCCATCATCCTGGAGGAGAAAGAACAAGAAGGTAAAGGTGATGAATCCAGCATTTGACGTCACACCCCCTGAGTATATAGATATAATAATAACGGAGCAGGGAGTATATCCGCCACAGGGTATAATACTTCTGATGAAGGAGCTTTACCCTGAACCAGCTGCCTTGCAATCTGGCACTGTATAAAAAGGAAAAGAAGAGAAGAGAAGAGATTAAGCTCTCCACCAGTCAAAAGATAAAAATGCCACATCGTTGCCTTTTACAGATGCGATAAGAAACTGCTTTCTTACTGTAGTTGCTAACCTGCCAGAGAGAACCATATGGGTTGCTGTTATTTCATCACTCGGCTTCATGACTTGTATTAGATAAGGCGCATGGTCTATCCCTGGTCCATGCCTGTAGACAGCAAAATCGCATCCGAACTTTATCCCTGGTGTTACGACGTAACCAAGGTCCCTCAGAGTCTTATACACTACATACTTTTCAGTGAATCCTACATATTCAGTCAAACACTTTTTTCTAAGCTCCTCGCTGCTGACCCTGCCTTGTCTACCTTTAATGTTCAGCATCTTCTTCTTCTCCAGATAGTATGCTTCAATAAGGTCAAGAATCAAAGGCGCATCAAAGTCCCTTCCTTTTGGCTTTGAAACACCAAGGGGTTTACCATAAAATCCCGTGGAATACAGGTCCCTTGAATCATCTATATCCCATATTATGACTCTGTTTTCAACCAGTTCCCCCTGTATCTTCATCTGCTTAACACTTTAAATGCCCAGAGAGATTATCACTATCAAATCAGCAAGACTGAGCGATAAATCTGATACAGTCTCAATCCTTTCAAGCACGTCCTTCAGAAGTATCAGCTGCTTGATATCATCAAGCTCCTGAAGAGTTTTTATGCTTGACATCCTGTATTTTTCGTCCATAACTCTTTCTGCTTTCTCCACGCTCTGGATAAGCTCATTTACTTTGCTCGGGTTGAAATGAAGAGCTCTAACCGTCTCATGAGTCTTGGCTAAAATATCTATCAACTGCTCAAAAAGGTCTTTAAGGTCTTCTGTAAGGCCTGTCTTCTTCAATACAGGCATCTTTAGCTGGGATATCCTGAATGCTATGCTGTCAAGATAGCTTGCTACAGTCTCAACAGTGTATGCTGCTCTTAACAGGTCTTCCCTGTTGAGCAGCATGCTCCCAACTTCCGCCAGCTGCCTGCTGAGAGACCTCCTGAACGCCTCCACGTCGCTTATTGCATTATGGAGGTTCTCTAAAGACTTGCTTGCAGCTTCCTCATCTTTCTCTATCAGTGCTGAATTGAGAGTGGCTAACTCCCTTGCAGCATCTAGGACTCTCCTGCTCTCATCAAGAAGAACAGCAAGAATCCTCCGTTTCGCCTGGATCTCTGCCTCGCCTGTGTACATTTAACGTTCTCTTCCATCATCATGTTTTATGATGATATAAATCTTTTACATCTTTCGACCAGATTTTAAGTTAAATTTCTTCAGAAGGAGCTGATAATTTCTTCAGCTGAGCATTATACATCTCAATCAACTCTTGCGTAGTTGTTGCATCTTCAGGCCTTTTATCATCCCTTATTCTGCCTGTAAACTTGGGAAATCTTAGAGCTAGGCCAGTATCCTTTCTTATCTTCCCCCATGCAACAGTATGCACCGGGCTAAGAGTTATCTCTGATGCAATCACCTCAATTACAAGATATGGTTCAAACCAGACATCTGCCTGCATCCTGGAATTTACCCTTGGGCTAGGGTGCTCTATCACATGCTGCTTTAATATGCTGTAAAATTTTCTCAAATCTTCGTCCGAAAAGCCTGTTCCAACCTTTGTTGCAGTCTCAAACATATCTTCATCCTTGTTGTATGCAGCAAGAAGAAGCGCTCCGTAGACACCAGCCCTTTTTCCTCTGCCATAGAATGCGCCAACCACTGCAAGGTCGATTGTGTCTGTCAGCTCACTCTTGTATTCCCTTTTCAGCTTTATCCATAAATACCCTCTTGCCCCAGCTCTATATTCTCCGTCAAGGTCTTTTACCACGAGACCCTCACAACCCTCGGAAATAGCCTGCAGCATGAATGAGTCAAGTTCATCTGCAGAGCTGGTTACTATGTTAGGAGCAACCTTTGTCCTTTCGGTCTCTTTAACAACTTCAGTCAGCTTCTTTCTCCTATGCGAATAGGGTTTGACAGTCATATCGTTACCTTCAACCATAAGGATATCGAAGAAGAAAAGGGATATTGGTATAGCTTCGATTGCTTCCCTTACTCCATATTTCCTCCTTCTGTGCATCAGCTGTTGGAACGGTAAAAGCTCACCGCTCTCCTTATCCACAGCAACTGCTTCGCATTCAAGGATGCATTTATCAGCCATTATGTTTTTAATTACCAGCTCTTGCGCATCTGGATAATTGTGTGTTATCATCTCGAGCCTTCTCGAGAAGATCTTGACGTCAGAGCCATCCTTATGAATCTGCATCCTTTCTCCGTCGTACTTGTATTCTGCACTGCATCTGCCTCCCAACTTTTCAAGTATCTCTTTCGACGATGACATCCTTTCAGCTAGCATCGGCCTTATCGGCCTGCCAACCTGGATTTTGAAACCCTTTAAAGCTTTCAATCCATCAATCGCAGCAACTCTGGCAACAAGACCCAAATCGCTGCAGAGGTTGTATGCCCTTTCAACCACAGGTCTATTTTTCTGATTTGATGTGTATGCTATAGAAAGAGCATCAAGTACAGTATAATCAGCAATCCCAAGCCTGAGCTTTCCTAAGGCGGTTCTGACTATGTACTTTGCTTCTAAAGGCTCTGCGTTGCTGAGCAAACCTGAAAGAAGGCTTAGCTTCTGGTCTATTGACCCTTGACCAGTTGTCTTCGCTATTTTGTCAAAAGTGTCATATACCATCCCTACACTGAGCTGCTCTGAAAAGAGTGAGACCTGCTTTTTTCCTGCAAGAGCTTCCTCAGCTGCTGAACCAAGGTCCCCAAGCTTTCTGTAAAGCTCGTTTACCTGATTTTCATTCCTGCCAGATGCCATGGAGATAGCTTTTATGGCAAGCTTTTCCCCCACGCCTATCTCAATTCCCATGTAATCCGGGTATAGTTTTCCTTGGGTAAGGTATGTCAGCTTGTCAACTATACCCTTAGGAGCCTCCTTATAAAGAGAAACAAGAGCTTCTATCATCTCCTTTCTCTTTGTAGTGCTTTCAAGAACCTCGTAACACTCTGCCAGCCTTTTATAAGGAAGGTCATCCATAGCTATATCTTACAATTGCATGCAGATGAATTTATCTGTTATAACTGTTTTAGAGTTTTAATGTTGCTACCTGAAGAGGTCCCTTTCTACAGGCCTCAGCAGTTCTTTTGAGCCCTCTCCTTCTCTGTATGTGTATCCTCTTATCAATGCAACAGGTATGCCCCTTGCTTTTCCCATCACAAGCTCAGCTGCTGCAGCTAGTTCATCTACCTGTGCAATCTGAGTAACCCTGAGCTCCCTGCCATACATGTCTTTTTTACCTCTGTAATCCCTGAGGCACTCTATTCCAGACACTCCTATCGCAAAATCCACATGACCTTCTCTCCATGCTCTGCCAAAGGTATCAGATATTATAACAGCAACATTCTTGCCAGTTAACTTTCTTATTTTTTCTCTTATCTTCCTTGCTGAAGCATCAGGGTCCAACGGAAGAAGAAGAGCGGTTTCATATGGCGCCTTGCGCCTGTTCACATTGGACATATCTATGCCAGAGTTCGCACATACTATACCATGCTTCGTTTCTGTTATCAGAATACCCAGCCTAGCCTTGACTATCGACCTGCTCTCATCCAGTATAATCTGAACTTCCCTTGCTTCCTTTCCTATGTTCTCTGCCAGCTGTTTCGCAAAAATGCTAGGGTTGACATCTGATAGCTTAACCACTCTACCCTCTGACTTTGAGACTATCTTCTGAGCTATGATGTAAATATCCCCGTCCTGAGTTTGAAGTTTCATTTTTTCCTGTGCATTTACTATAAGCTCAGCAATATCATCTCCTTTCTTTACATCTCGTATTCCCTTTATCGCTATTATTTGCATAGCATCAGTTGTTGGGTCGACGTCAGAATTAATTGATTTCATTGCAGACCTTTTTCAGGTATAAGGTTGATTATCTGCTCTGTCAGTGTGTTAAATTCCTTTATGAAGCTATCTGCATGCTTTTCATCAACAGGCTCACCTTTATCAGCAGCCATGGCAACTTCAGGGACAAGAGGCAATTTACCGAGAAACTTTACACCTATCTTGCTTGCTGTTCTTTCGCCTCCTGATTGACCGAAAAGCTCAGTCCTGGCACCGCATTTCTGACAGATGAAGTAGCTCATGTTTTCAACCAGCCCTATAACAGGTATTCCAAGCCTTTTGAACATGTAGTATGATTTGGCTGCAACGCTTGCAGCTGCCTCCTGAGGAGTGGTTACAAGTATTATACCATCAAGCTTTATCGACTGGGCAAGAGTCAGGGGAGCATCTCCAGTACCTGGGGGTAAGTCTACGACTAGGTAATCCAGCTCTCCCCATTCAGTCAATTCTATGAAGTCCCTGACTGCCTTACCTACCAAAGGACCTCTCCATATAACAGGAGACTCTGTATTCGCAAAGAACCCCATAGACATCAGCTTGATGCCATATGCATTTGCGGGAACAAGTTGTCTTCCGTTTACACCTATAGAGGCTTTTGGCCCGATCATAAGGTGCGCGCTTGCCCCATATATATCAGCATCGAGCAGCCCTACCGAAAAGCCCTTTCTCGATAGAGATAAAGCTAGGTATATTGCAACTGTACTCTTACCTACCCCTCCCTTACCGCTTGCAAGAGCTATCGTATGCTTTATCTTTGAACTGCTTGCTTCTTTAGATGTTTCCGGAACCTCTGGAGTGAAGTCTATCTTGATTATTCCATGTTCAGGCAGCTTCTCAAGCTGTTCCTGCACTTGGCTTCTTATCTTCTGAAGCCTTTCTGGAGTTGGGTTTTTAGGAGCCAATATGACTTGAATGCCATCTTTGTATATGTTTATGTTCTTAATCTGACCCGAGCTGAGAAGGTCTGTATTTGTGTCCGGGTCCAAAGCGACTGAGAGAGCCTTCAGTACTTGGTCTTTTTGAAGCATTCTTATTTACACCTCATTTATAAGTCACTTTTATTTTGATTTTACTACATAAATAAAAATATACCCCATTTTATTTCTCTGGACAAATTTCATTGTAATGCCCCAGGAAAATTCTATAATACCTGTCATCAAAGCATCTGGATATGAAGATTGCGAGGTTTGAACATGATTCAAAGACAGACTATGGCTTCGTTGTAGGAGGTATGATAGTTCAGGCATCAAAGATAGGAATTGAATTGCCTGAAACGCTCGATAAGCTTGTAATGTCAGGCAGCCTTGTTAACCAGACATTTCTCTCTAGGCTGCAAAAAGCTTCATCTGCAGCAAAAGATAAAATACCGATGAAACAGGTGAGGCTTCTTCACCCTTTAGAGAGGCCTGGGAAGATAATATGCTTGGGAAGGAATTACCTTCAGCATATAGTTGAGGGAGGAAACACTCCTCCGAAGGGTCTGATGATATTTCTTAAGCCTCTGACAGCACTGACCGGTCCTTATGACCCGATAATATACCCTAGCATAACAAAGGAGTTAGACTATGAAGGCGAGCTAGCTGTAGTTATCGGGAAGACTGTTAAGGGTATATCAAGAGAGGAGGCGTATTCAGCAATTGCTGGCTATATGATAATGAACGATGTAAGTGCTAGGGATATACAGCTTACAGATAAGCAATGGACCAGAGGGAAAGGTTGCGACACATTTGCACCTATGGGCCCATGGCTAACTACAAAAGAAGAAGTGCCATGGCCTCTGAATCTATACATAAAGACATGGGTGAATGAAGAAATAAGGCAGGATGATAATACATCAAACATGCTGAGAAAGGTTGATGAAATAATTGCCCACCTCAGCGAAGGTATGACTCTTGAGGCAGGAGATATCATATCGACAGGCACGCCTCAGGGCGTAGGCTATTACATGAAGCCCTATCCAAGACTTCTTAACCCCGGAGATAAAGTGAGGATTGAAATAGAGAGGCTTGGCTACATAGAGAATGTTGTTAGAATCTAGGTATATCTTTGCATACATCCGGGTAAACTAATAAGTAAGATGGATGGCAGTTGTTGGCACGAGCAATGCCCTCCAGGTTGCAACAGAAGCTTAGGGAAGGTAGACCACTGATAATTGTGGAACTGCCAGGTAACAGCATGGAGCTTGCTCAGGCTGCTGTAGAGGGCGGTGCAGACTCTATTATAGCCCAGCTCAACAACGAGCATCCCGTAACCCACACTTATACGGGAGGGTTAGAGCTGGAGGGTGCACAGTTAAAGGAGATGGTCAATAGCATAGCAGTCCCGTTAGGCTTGCACCTTGGCTCTCAGAGCAGGATAACAAAAGACGAATGGTTTATCATAAATGAATTGGGAGTTGATTATGTTGCTGCAAGCATAATTTCTCTTCCCCCTTACGTTCTGGGAATGAACAGCCTTAACAAAATAGTCTATCTTCCTACAGGGTTGCCGTTTGAGCATTATAGGTCCATAGGCTCGTTTGACAGCATAGTTGCAGTTTCGTTTGAAGCCCAATCGCAGGTTCAGCCTGACCCTCAGTTCAGACTTAATGCATTAGATTTGCTTAACCTTGATACTGTGAGCAGGTTATCTCCTGTACCTGTTCTCTTTAGGGCTTCACAGGATATAGAGGAAGAAGATGTCAAGTTCATAGTCTCCAGAGGTTGCAGTGGATTAATAGTAGACCCTGCCTTCACAGGTCCCACACCAGAACATTTCAAAATGGTGACCGAATTCTACTCAAAAATAGTTTCATCTTTGAAACAGAAGCCAAGGTTCATAGGTTACAGCCCATGGGGGTGAAGGATGATGAAAGTCGTAATACTTGCGGGAGGCTTAGGCACAAGACTGAGACCATATACATTCTTTGTTCCAAAACCGATGCTACCTTTAGGGGAGAAGCCGCTTTTGGAGCATGTTATACTTCTTCTCAAACAGCAGGGTTTTGACGACATTGTGATAACTGTAAGCTATTTGAAAAAAGTGATAGAAGACTATTTTTCGGATGGAAAGGAGCTTGGGGTCAAAATCCAATATGCAGAATCTCTAAGGCCTATGGGTACAGCTGGACAGCTAAAGACAGCAGAAAAGTTTGTTGAAGAAAGCTTCCTTTTATTGTATGGAGATTCTCTAGTCGACACAGACTTCAGGAAGCTTGTTCAGTACCACAGAGAGAAAAAAGGAATAGCTACAATACTTCTTATGCCTTACAGGGAGACTTTGAGGTATGGCTTCATAGAGTCTGATTCTGAAGGAAGGCTTCTTGAGTGGAGGGAGAAGCCTGCTGTTGAAGGATGGATAAATGTGGGATGCTATGTAATGGAGAAAAAATTCATGAATTATATACCTGATAATGTTATGTTCGGAATGGATGAAGCATTCAGGGATGCAAGCAGAAAAGGAGAGCAGATATTCACGTTCAAGGCTGAAGGAGACTTCATAGACATAGGTGATAAGAAGAGTTACAGAGAAGCTTATGAAAGGTACCTCAAGAAGCTTGGTAAAATAAAGTAGTGCCGATACTTACCTGCTAACTTCTTATAATATGCAGGTTAAATAGAATGACTATGGCAGATGTTGTAATTTTCGACGATGACACAGAATCCCTACGCCCTCTTAACCTTACAAGACCGACTCATACTCTTATCTATTCTTACAGGCCTATATTATCACACATAAGGAAGCATATAGCAAACCCGTTTGCATTTATTCTTCCCAGCAGATTCAAGAATTATTACACTGAAGCTGGTGCGATTGTAAATCCTGAGCAATCAGGATTATCAGGAGACTTGATTCTCATCAATTCATCCATAAGGCCTGAAAGAGATATACTTGAAGGAATAGCGAAAATGAATGCGAATACAGCGTTTGTATCATCAGGCAGGATTGCGGCTGTAAGGACATCGTCATTTAGTTATGAGATACTTAACAGCATCTCAAAGATGAAGGAAAAAGGAGTAGAATTGCTTGAGAACAATATCCTTCTAAACGGGCCTTGGGAGCTTATATCTTCTCTGAGCAAAGGTCTTGAAGGAAAGGGAGTGATATACGGAGAGAGGGTTAATGTTGAGGAGCCTGTCCATTTTGATGCATCAAGGGGGCCAATACTGATAGCTGATGGAGCGAAGATAGAAGCTTTTACAAGAATAGAGGGGCCTGTTTTAATAGGAAGGTCAAGCATAATTCATTCCGCTAGAATAAATGCATTTACATACATAGGAGAGAACTGCAGGGTAGGAGGAGAAGTTGAGCAAAGTGTAATCAGCTCTTATTCAAACAAAGCCCATTTTGGATATCTTGGACATAGCTATGTTGGAGAATGGGTTAACCTAGGGGCTGGAAGCGTCACAAGCGACCTGAAGAACACTTATGGAAATGTCAGGGTGCAGATAGGAATGCAGAGAGTAGATAGCGGCATGGTTAAGCTGGGTTCTTTTATAGGAGATTATTCTAAGGTTGCGATAAATACTTCTATATACGCAGGCAAGAAGGTTGGTTCCGGAGCACATGTTTATGGCCTTGTGGATAGGGATGTTGCTCCATACGTGAGCTATGATGATAAAAGATGCATTGAGCTTAACCTAGATTCTGTGATAGATACTGCAAGAAGGATGAAGAAAAGAAGAAATCAGGAGCTTGGAAAGGGTGAAGAAGAACTGATCAGAAAAAGTTATGAAGAAACTGCAGAAGAGAGGAGGAAGATGCTGAGATGATAATCATTCATCTATCTGATATTCACAGAAGCCGAGCAGTATTGGAGAAGCTGGGAGAGATTTCAGATAAATCTGATTTGTTGATAGTTTCGGGAGATGTTACAACTTTTGGGGAGAGTTCTTACTTCGAGGAATTTATGAAGAAAGTTTCTGAGCTGAATGTTAAGACTTTTTATGTTCCGGGAAATAACGATAAGCCAGATTTCTCAGTACCCAAAGGTATAGAGAACCTAGATGGAAGGAAGATAGATTATTTAGGATTATCATTCGGAGGGCTTGGAGGCTCGCCTCCGACCCCTTTTAATACTCCATACGAGGTTGAAGAAAAGGAGCTGAAGAAAAGGCTGAATAGACTTGGATATGTTGATGTATTGATAAGCCATTCACCACCCATAAACACCCCTTCGGATAAGCTGGATAATGGAGGTCATGCAGGCAGCAGTGCTATAGTTGAATATATAGCTGAATTCAAACCAAAGCTTGTCCTTTGCGGGCATGTGCATGAAGCTGTTTCAAAATTCAGACTCGGAGATAGCCTAGTGATAAATCCCGGAGCTGCAGCTACAAGAAGGTACGCAAAAATAAAGTTTGAAGATGGTATAACAGCTACTCTGTCATTATTCTGAAGAGCATATAGAAGTTTTGAGCAAACTAGACACAGCAGTCTAAAAAGATTAAATGTTATCGTTTGAAGACTTTGAGTGATGGGGGCATAGTAGGATTTCGGAAGTGATTAATTTGGAGCATCCAGATATAGACACATCGTACGACAGGCAGAATATGCTTTCAGACTATGCGTCATGGTGCGACGATGGTATAAAAGCTGCTGAAGCAAAACTACCTTCTTTACCTGAAAGAAAAGATGGCAGATTGTATTATGCAGGAATGGGCGCTTCTGCAGCTCCGGGTGAAGTGATATCTGACTATCTCTCTGCAGAATCAGGTGTAGAGCTGAAGGTCATCAGCAGTCACCTTTTACCTCTTGGAATAGAAAAGAAGGATATCTTGCTTGCTGTGAGTCTATCAGGTTCAACAGAAGAGACTCTAGCAGTGGTTGAAAAGGCAGTTCAAGCTGGTGTAAGGGTAATAGGATTTTCATCAGGAGGAAGATTGAAAGATGTATGCGACAAAAACGGTTTGGTTCATATACAGCTAGATAAAAGGCTGACAAGCAGGTCAAGCTTCCCGCTGATATTTGGGAGAGTGCTTGCGGCTATGGAAAGCATTGTAGGCATGAATCAGCTGGTGCAGAATGCTGTTGAATCATGGGAGAGAATAAGGAAAGCGATGCCTTCATTCATGTCTTTGCACCTTGAGGGAGCACCATCATCTCTAGCTAGATGGCTCTACAACTCTCCCCATATAACTGTATATTATTCGTCTTACTGCCCTAGCCTGGGAAGAAGGATGAGAAATATGCTGAGCGAAAATTCAAAATCAAGGAGCAGCATAGAGGATATCGTTGAAGTACAACATGATGGTATAACCGCCTGGGAGAGTGATTATGGGACGAAGCTTCTCCTTTTATCATCTCCTTATGATGACCGTTTTTTGACAAAAAGATTCTCAGCTGTTTCAGATGTTGTGAAGTCTTTGGGATTCGGGGTAAGGCAGTTGCAGATGGATTCATCAGGAATAGAGTTCTTTCTGAAATCAATTTACTATATAGACTTAACCAGCATATTCCTTGCTCTGCTGAAAAAGATAGACCCATCAATAACAAGAAGCCAGAGGCTTGTAAGGGCAAGGCTTGATAATAGCCCTGCATAGCATTTAAAAAGGCGCAACGTTTAATTCAGATAAAACTCTAGCATAATGCCGAGGCAGTTTGTCCAAAAAGAGAAAGAGCAGAGGCAGGGCAAAAGGAGGGAAGGGTTCAAGCGGTTATGTTCAGTGCAGTCAGTGCGGCAGGCCAGTGCCTAGAGATAAAGCAAAAAAGGTTACACAGAGGGTGACACTGGTGGAGCCTGCGTTGGCTAAGGAGCTGAGGGGGACAGGAGCATACATACCTTCTTCAACGATTCAGAAGTATTATTGCATATCATGCGCTGTTCACTTTGGTGTTGTGAAGGTAAGGGCAAGAGAAGAAAGAAGATTCAGGTAAGCTCTTGCATTGGCTTTCCAGAGACTGCTTTCCAAGCTGACAAAGGAGAACCTCTGGATATATATTCTCAGCATATTAAAGGAAGGGCCAGACTATGCTCTCAGCCTGAAAAGGAAAGTTGCAGAGAGGTTCAACGTCAAAGCTGCAAAGATAACATTTTACTTTGTATTGTACAGGATGGAGAAGGAGGGGCTGGTAACGTCAGAAAAAGTGCAGGGTAAGAGGCTTTACCATGCATCAGAGCAGGGGCTTGAAGAGCTGAAGAAAGCGGTTCAGCTTCTTTCAGAGACTCTCAGACTTATCGAGTCTTGATGAGTATACATATAACCTTTGCAGATATGTTATTACAGCTAGAAATGTTACTATTATGACTGCATAATAAACATAACCTGCTATCCCTCCTATTGCTAGAATTAACAGCCTTTCTGCCCTTTCTCCATATCCAACTCCCTCAGCATTTATTCCAGCTGCTTCAGCCCTAGACCTTGAATAGCTTACGAGAAGAGAGAAGGATAGAGCAGCTGCTGAGAAAAATAAATACAAGGCAGATTTGGCTGAAACAATCAAAGCAAGATAAATCGATACCTCAGCCATCCTGTCAAGGTTTGAGTCAAGAAAGCCTCCCTTTTTTGTAACCTTACCTGTGCTCTTCGCAACTGCCCCGTCAGCGACATCCATGAAACCTGAGAGGAGCAGCAACAAGGAAGCCAGTGGATAGGAAGAAGTGTAGAAAAAGTATGCAGAGGCGAACGATATTATAAGACCTAACAAAGTCCACGCATTGGGATTTGGAGAAATTTTTGATAGTGAGACACCAAGGGAATTGAGATAAGGTTTGAGAATCTGCCTCAGTCTTGTGAGCAATTAGTCTCTGCCGTCTCAGTCCATGCAATTACTAGCATGGTATTAAGTTTATCTTCATCCTTAGCAAGGGCATTCGCGGTTGGGATGTCAAAAGAAACCTGTTCAGTAGCTGGATGCTCAAACATAGCTGAGAGGTCTCTTAGCATATCAAGAATTCCTCCCAGCATGCAAGTAATATCAGGCATAAAGAAAGCTAGGCTTTGCAAGCAGCATTACAAGGAGTTCAAGAAACTTACAAAAGAGCAGAGAAAGCTTGACATGACTAGGTATAGGTATTAGAGGGGATAATTTTGAAGATACTTCAGCTTCATTCTGATTTTATTTCTTTTAAGCCTATAGCAAAGGAGATTGCAAATGCGGAGGAATGTGAAGCAAGGGAATATAGGTATGAAGAGGTAGCTGTGCTATTTACAGCTGTTGAAGATACAGATGATGATTCTGTTGTGCAGGAAGCGGCCTCAGAGCTGAAAAAATCCCTTGATAACATAAATGCAAAAAATGTTTTGATATATCCATATGCCCATCTTAGCCAGCATCTTGCAGAGCCCGAGAAGGCTCTCATAACCATAACGAAGCTGCAGTTGGCTCTATCTGATTATGGTTTCAAGGTTGAAAGGGCTCCTTTTGGATGGAACAAGTCGTTCGAGATAAGAGTGAAGGGTCATCCGATGGCTGAGCAGGCAAAGAGTTTCCCTGAGAAAAGTGAAGTTAGAGGAAAGAAAATTGTAAGACAGCTGAGCGAAGAAGAGATGCTCTCAAGAGCAAAGAAGAGCGACTTCTCAGGTTTGCCGGATAACGACCACAGGGTTCTTGGAGAGAAGCTGGACCTTTTCAGCTTCTACGAATTATCTCCAAGCATGCCATTCTGGCATGATAAAGGTGTAACACTGAAGAATATTCTGATAGAGACTGTCAGGAAAGAGATAAAGAAGAGAGGATATATAGAGATAAGCACTGCTCCTCTTGCAAATATAATACAGTGGAAGATAAGCGGGCACTGGGATTACTACAGGGAAAATATGTTTCTTACAAAGCTTGGGGATGAGGACTACAGCCTAAAGCCTATGAACTGCCCGTCAACACTCCTCTGGTATAAATCAAGGAGATGGAGCTACAGGGATTTGCCATTAAGGGTTGCATGCTTTGACCCCTTGTTCAGGAGAGAGCTGAGCGGGGTTGCTACAGGGTTGCTCAGGGTAAAGAGCCTGCAGCAGGATGATGCCCACATAATCTGCACAGAAGAGCAGGTGGAGCAAGAGCTTGTAGGGGTTATAGACCTGATGCATTGGCTATATGGGATATTCAACCTCAGCTACGTTGCTAAAGTTTCCACAATGCCTGACCAGCATATAGGAAGTGTTGAACAATGGGATAAAGCTACCGATTCACTCATAAAGGCTCTAAGGTCAAAGGGTATAGAACCTACAATAAAGGAGAAGGAAGGCGCATTTTATGGGCCAAAGATAGATGTTGATGTCAAGGATTCTCTCGGCAGATACTGGCAGTGTGCTACAATCCAGTTAGATTACCAGCTTCCAAGCAGGTTCAAGGCTACTTACACTGGTGCAGATGGTGCGGAGCATACCCCTATAATGATACACAGAGCAATATATGGTTCTCTTGAAAGGTTCATAGGTGTGATGCTCGAGCATTACTCTGGAAAACTACCAGTCTGGCTATCTCCCATACAGGCAAGAATAATACCTGTCGGTCAGGATAGCATAGATTATTGCAAGGAAGTGTATTCAGCTCTTTATGAGTCCGGTGTAAGAGTAGATTATGATTTTGATACGACTACATTGAACTTTAAAGTAAGAAAAGCCCAACTTGAAAAGATACCTTATATGCTGATCCTGGGAAGCAAAGAAATCACGTCTAAAACAATCTCTATCAGAACAAGGGAAGGCGAAGTCAGGCACGAAGTTTCAATCGGTGATTTTGTAGAAGAAATCAGAAAGAAGAATGAAAGCTTCAAGTAAAAGAAAGACTTACCAAAGAAGCAAGTCTTGAAAATACAGATGCTGCTGCTATGGAAGTTATGCCAGAGATATCATATGGCGGGTCTAGCTCTACTATGTCAAACCCTAAAATCTTCTTCCCCTTTAGCCTTCTCAGCATATCAAGCAGTAATGAAGAAGCTATACCCCCTGGCTCTGGAGTTCCAACGCCAGGAGCATATGCAGGGTCCATGACATCCAGGTCAACAGAAACGTAAAGCTTTTCTGCATCTCTGATAAGTTCATCTATAACCTTTCCTTCTCTGAGCTCCTTTGATGTTATAACGCTCATATTTTTTGCTATGCTCCATTCTTCTTTTGAAGCAGCCCTGGCACCTATATGCATGAACCTTTCGAATCCAATCTTTTCAGACAGCCTCCTCAGGAAAGTGCCATGGCTGAGTCTCCAGCCGTAGAGCTCGTCTCTAAGGTCAAAGTGTGCATCAAAGATTAGAAGCTTGCAATCATCAGGCATCTGGCTGAATGCAGCTAGAGTAAGGGTATGCTCGCCCCCTATAGCTGCAGGCACTTTATTGTTTGAGAGTAGCTCATTCACCACTTTTCCCACAGCGTAAAGCATCTTATCAGGCTCAGGCATGGGATTAATATTGCCCAAGTCTTCTATAGGCAAAACCTCTGCATCTACATCTAACTCAGGGTCATAGACTTCAATCTTCCAGAATGCTTCCCTTAGTGCATCAGGCCCAAACCTGCAGCCAGGTCTATAGCTTGTTGTCACATCATAGGGAACGCCAAATACGCTGACAATAGGCTCTTTTCCCTGAGGAAGGTTGGTTATCTTAGGTTGTGTCGAAAGGAAAAGTTCTGAGTAGCTCATACTAAAGGGGTTTATTGAAGATATATATTAATGTCGATTGCATGCATCTTATGATAAATACATGCTTTTGAACAGACGGTGTTTTATCTTCTCCTAATAATAATCACATCAGGTGATTGAGCTGTGGTTCTGCCGGTAGAGGTATGGGTCGCTGAAATAATAGGTGCTGCTATAGTTATGGCCGCTGGGCTGATAGCAACTGCCTATGCCCAGCAAGCTATGGGTGCAGCAGGAATGGGAATAATAGGGGAGAAGCCTGAAAGGTTCGGACAGGTATTGTTCTTCTTCGTTGTGCCAGCGACACTTTGGATAGCAGGTTTTGTGCTTGGTATAATAATATTGATGAACGTATTTTGATGCGGGGATAGTTATGCAGAGCTTGGTCAGAGTTCCAGAGTCTCAAAAAAGAATAATAATTAATGAGTATCTAAGACTGAACAGGCTCTTTCTCACAAAGGAAGATATGCTAAGACTTAATGCCATGAGCGATGCTGAAGAAATAGAAGAGGCGTTATCATCAACTCGGTACAGAAAAGATGTTGAAGCAGCATCATCAGTCTACAGGCTCCCAACCTCAATCGATGTAGCTTTGAACAGACATATAGTTGAAATGAACAGAATTGCGATGCTTGTTGCTCCTGAAGACGGGTTGATGGCATTAAAGGCATATCTTTCAAGATGGGATATAGAGGATATACTTCTCATTCTTGCAGCAAAGAGCCTGGGAAGAAGGCTTGAGGAGACAGAACCGTTCATAATCTCTCCAAGAAACCTGCCTGTGGGAATAGCTGGAAACGTGATACCATATAGCGAAATGAAGCTGCTGATGGAGCAGAAGGATGTAGAGTCAGTGATAAAGGAACTTGTCAGGTACAGGTATGGAGCTATACTTCTACAGCATTTAAGAGACTTCCAGAGAACGGAAGACCTTGGCATATTTGAGGGAGCTCTGCTTAACGATTACTATTCGAGGCTTCAATGGGAGTTAAGGTTCAAAAACGGTGATGAAGGAACTCTGAGAGAATACTTTAGAGCTGAAATAACGAAGAGAAACCTTCTTACTGTACTGAAATCAAGAGATTCAGACCTCAGCAAGGATGTTCTTGCAAAACATATACTTTCAGGGGGATTTGCAGAAGCAGATGCCTTTGTATCTGTATATGAAACAAAGGATATGACTAACATTGTTTCAAGGTTGAAACCGTTTATAGATATCTCAAAGGCTGTAAAGAGATATTCAGAAAGCAAAAATATAGCAGAGTTTGAAGTTGAAGTTGATAATGTTCTTATAGATAATTACTTCTGGAGGTTCAGGATGCATAATCCTCTCTCGCTAACCGGTATCTTCTTCTTTATAATAAGGGGTCAGTTTGAAAGGGAGAATATAAGAAGGATAGTCTATGGAAAGGAGTATGGCCTTCCTGTGAACTACATAAACTCCATTCTTCTGAGAATCTGATTATATTATCACTTACTTATTTTTCTTTTTTCTTTGCAGGAACTTCTATCTCTTTCAACGTATACCTTCTTTCTCCTCCAAATGGAGAGAATCTCTTGCCATGCCCGTGGAAGAAGTTTGAGAAGAATTCCACATAAAGAAGCCTGGCTCCCTGTATACCTGGTTCAAACAGCGCAAGAATAAGGTTGAATAGCTGCCCAACAACCAGCACAATGACCCCAAAGACAGCAAGAAATACTCCACCCCTTACAGCTCCCAGGAATACCTGGTCTATCACTCCTGCAAGCACTACCGAAGCCAGCAATATCCCAAGAAGCCTTGTATATGAAATGATGTGGCTTATCATCGATGGGAGCTCTATAAGCGAGCCTGCTCCTTCTCCAGCTATGACAAGACCAAAACCTGATAGAAGTATTGCTAAATAAATCGCCACTGAAATATTCTGCATAGGATTAACGCTTTGATGGTGAAGCAATGCCAGACCTGTAAGCGCTATACCCCATGATACCATAAGCCAGCCTATTTTGCCAAGCATATGCCTGAATTCTTTCAGCCAGTAACTGTTTAGAGCCCCTATGACCAAGCCTAAAGATACAGCGAAAAGTCCTATGTAGCCGCTTATGAGAAGAAGTGATTTTAATCCAAGAGTTGATAAAGGGTCAAGAAATGCACCGCTTTCAGGAAGATGAAGCCCAAAGGCTGTGTTAAGATATGGAAAGAAGTACTTGTTGAGCGGAAATCCAAAATAGCCGTCAAAGAGAAAGCCAAAGATTATACCCAATACTGAGCCTGGAAGCATTGCAGCTGCAACTTTTGCATAGGCAGATGGGCTAAGTATCTTCTTTGCAAAAGATAGCAGGAATTTCGGCATTATAGTCTTTCCGCCCTTTCTCACATGCCTGATTATCCATATCGAGATAAGAAGTATTATGGCTCCATAGCCTACATCCCCAAGCATTAAACCAAAGAATACGGGGAAAATAAATGCGAATATTGGGGTAGGGTCCAGCTCATAAGGCTGAGGTAGAGAGTAGAACCTGATGAAAGATTCAAAGAGTTTTAGTCTTCTTGGATTTCTCATCAATGTTGGAGGCTTTTCATCAGTCTTTATTTCAAAAACAAACGCCTTTGATTCTGTGTATCTGTCAAGAGCCTCCTGAAGAAGAGGTATTGTATCTGTAGCCACCCAGCCCTCCATGACAAAAGTACTTTGAGTGAACCCTATGTTTGAGATTACCTCTAACTTTTTGGCTTCTATGCTCAGCTGCTCCTCAACGGATGAAAGAGTAGCATAATACTTTTCTGAAAGAAGTCTTAGCTTATCTTTAATAGCATTTATTTCCTTTTCTAACTTATCTAATTCTGCATTAACTTCTCTGATAACCTCCTCAGGCCTGCCTCTGATTTCAGGTATTCGCTGGAGTTTTATGTCCAGCTTCTGTATTATTGACCCGAACTGCTCCAGATATTCATGAGGGACTGTTACAACAACTTTGTAGTCCTCTTCATCCTTCTGTGTATAAATCAGTATACCTTTAAGCTGATTTATACGTTCTTGAAATGCATCGAGCCTCTTTTTGGGAATTTTGCCATAAAAAGAAGTTGCAGAACTCAGACTTAATATAGATAAATCAGCGTTAAGAAAACTCAGATTCTCTACAAGGCTTTTCTTATCTGCAAGCTGTTCTTTCAATGCCAGATAGCTCTCAAGCTTCTTCTGCATGTCTGAAACTTCTGAATCTATGTTTATCGAGCCTGATATCTGCAAAAGCTCTGAAAGGGAAGAAAACTTCATCTTCTCTTTTACTTGCACAGGAGGTAGCGCTGCTTTGAGCGCTCTGACCCTGAGCAGCTCCTCGTTAACTTCCCTGAAGGTTAAAGCGTCGACCTCATTTTTGACCATGGATGCTGCCTCAGAAGAAAGAGTCTCTACCTGCATTACACCAAGGTCATGCAGTATTGAAAGAACAAGCTGCCTCTTATCCTTGCTACCAACTACAGCTATTCTGCTCATCTTCGCAGGTCTCATCATATAGGTCATCTGGAAAATTCAGAGAATAGAACATCTTCAACTATAGAGGTAAGTGTCTTATCGTCAAGCAAAAGCTTTGATAACTTCTCAGCCTTTTCTCTTGCCTCGCCAAGTATCTTTTCAGCCTCCTTTTCAGCCTTTTCTCTTGCCTCCTCTACAGCAGAATTTATCTGCTCTTCAGCACTCTTTTTTGCCTCTTCAATATCTGAAGCAAACTTTTCCCTTGCTCTCTTCAGCTCCTCCTCATATTTCGACTTGCTTGCCTGTATGGCAGAATTCATCTCTTCCTCTGCCTTCTTTATCTGCTGAAGAATGTCTATATAGCTGGACGAAGACATATCAAATCACAACTTCAGAAAGAGTATTGCAAGAACTATAACAAGAGCTGCAACCTTTATGAGCCTAAGAGCTATCATTATCCTGTAGAACTTCTTCTGCTGAGGGTTTTTAGGCAATACGGCTGGCTTGGGAGGGCTCTTTGCCCAGTAATAGTATTTTGGCATGTACCACTTTTTCTTCTCCTCAGCAGAAGTCAAATCAGCTCCCCCTTTGTGAGATTTTGGTCTTCACACTCTTAAGCTTAACGAAGTTTTCTCTCTCCATCTCATCAAATCTGAACTTTATGTATTTCGCAGTGTTTTCAAGCCTGGGTATAAGAACGTTCTCTATTGCGTTTGACCTCCTCTTTATTCTTTCAATTTCAAGAAGAAGCTTTCTCAAGGAAGTCTCTTTTTCAGCAACATCTAGGACCATTCTGTGAATATCCCTGAAGCTCTTTATAGCCTGGTTTATAGATGCTGGTAGTTCGAGCAGGTATTCTTCCCCCAGCACAGATATCTCCTGCTGCTCTATCTGTGGTATCTTCACTCCCATGACGTTCTTTGTCCTTACCCTTAATTCTTTGATTTTAGGAATTCTCATCGACTCATATTCAAGTCTAAGAGGGCCAGCAAACAGCTCAGCCCTGTGAATCGATTCATACCCATTAGCTAGTTTCTTCTTCAGCCCTGTTCTCAGGTTTGCTATTGTTCTGCTGAGTGCAAAGAATTCAAGTATAAGCGCTTGCCTCTTAAGCTTTAGAAGCTTCAGGCCTTTTCTGGCAACAGCTATCCTCCTTACTGTCCTGAGGTATTCCATCCTTGTCGGCCTTACGTTTGTAGCTGTTGGCAAGTTTCAGCCTTCCTTCTTTGGTCTATATTTTGCTATAAGGTCAGGTTTTATTCTCTTGATCTCCGAATCGCTCAGCTCTTCTAAAACTCTCCATCCTATATCTAGCGTCTGCTCTATGCTTCTATCCTCATAGACACCTTGAGCAACAAAGTTCCTTTCGAACCTATCAGTTATTCTCAGCATCTTTTTATCAGTTGCACTCAGAGCTTCTTCTCCTACTATTGCAGAGAGAGCTCTAACATCCTTTCCCTGAGCGTATGATGCGTATAGCTGGTCTGCAAGGCCTCTATGGTCTTCCCTCGTCCTTCCCTTGCCTATACCTTGGTTCATCAGCCTTGACAGACTTTCCAATACGTCTATAGGCGGGTAAATGCCAGCTCTATCCAAGTCTCTGCTCAGATATATCTGCCCCTCCGTTATGTAGCCTGTCAAGTCTGGTATAGGGTGTGTCTTGTCGTCAGCAGGCATTGTAAGTATAGGAAGCTGTGTGATTGAGCCGTTTCTTCCCTTTATTCTCCCTGCTCTTTCATATATAGTTGCCAAATCAGTATACATATACCCAGGATAGCCCCTTCTCCCTGGCACTTCGTTTCTGGCAGCAGATATCTCCCTCAGAGCTTCGCAGTATGTTGTCATGTCTGTAAGTATGACCAAGACATGCCTTTCGGTCTCGTATGCCAGAAATTCTGCTGTGGTTAACGCAAGCCTTGGAGTGAGTATTCTCTCCATCGAAGGGTCGGAAGCAAGGTTAAGGAATAGCACGGCTCTCTCCAGTGCTCCAGTTTCTTCGAATTCCCTTACGAAGAAGTTCGCCTCTTCGCTCGTTATACCCATAGCTGCAAATACAACCGCAAAGCTTTCTGAGGTTCCAAGAACTTTTGCCTGCCTTGCTATCTGGGATGCCAGAGTATTGTGAGGTAAGCCTGAGCCTGAAAAGAGAGGCAGTTTCTGACCCCTTACAAGGGTATTCATACCATCGATTGCTGAGATACCTGTCTGAATGAATTCAGAAGGCTCATCTCTGCTGTAAGGGTTTATACCTGAGCCTACAATCTCTACCTTCTCCTTTGCAACTATCCTTGGCCCTCCATCCCTAGGATTGCCCAAGCCATCAAAAGTCCTTCCCAGCATCTCGTCAGAAACAGATACCCTTGCAGTTTCACCCAAGAATCTGACTGATGTTTGACCAACATTAAGGCCCATAGTTGAGCCAAATACCTGAACTATAGCCAAGCCTTTGCTGGAGTCAAGAACTTGGCCTCTAAGCCTCTCTCCAAGAGCGTTTGTTATCTCAACTATCTCTCCATATGCAGCATCCTTAACTTTCTCCACAAAAAGAAGCGGGCCAGAGACCTGTGAAACGGTTTTGTAGGATAATGGTATCATGCAGCTATCACACTCTTTATCAGAGATTGGAACTGCTCCTTCATATCCCTAGCTATCTCTTCCACAAGCTGCTGCACCTGAGATTCAGGAGTCCACTTTAGTCTTGATATTTTATTCTTTACCTCCAAAGATGAGACCTGGGAAGCCTGTGCTCCCTGCTTTATGGCATCAGCCTCCATGCTGCCAAACTCAAGTATTGTTTTGAGCATCAGGTACTGCTTCCTTATTGAAGAGTATGTATCAACTTCGTCAAAGGCGCTCTGCTGCAGATAATCCTCTCTGATCATCTTTGCCACGTCAAGTATCCCTTTCTCTGTCTCTGGAAGAGCGTCATATCCCACAAGCTGAACTATATCCTGAAGTTCTGATTCCTTCTGAAGTATTTCAAGAGCCTTTGCCCTTATTTCAGGCCAGTCGTTTGCAACGTTCCTTCTCCCCCATTCAGCCAGGTCTTCAGTATAAAGGGAATAGCTTGTCAACCAGTTTATTGCAGGGAAGTGCCTTCTTCCTGCAAGGCTTGCGTCAAGAGCCCAGAATACCCTTGTAACCCTCAAAGTATTTTGTGAAACAGGTTCAGAGAAATCTCCTCCTGGAGGCGATACAGCTCCTACTATTGTGACTGAGCCTATCCTTTCTTCAGGAGATAACACAACCACTCTGCCTGACCTTTCGTAGAATTCAGCAAGCCTCTTGCCAAGATAGGCAGGATAGCCTTCCTCTCCTGGCATCTCCTCAAGCCTTCCTGATATCTCTCTCAAAGCCTCAGCCCACCTTGATGTGCTATCCGCCATAAGCGCCACATCATAGCCCATATCTCTGTAGTACTCTGCCATAGTTATACCTGTGTATATGCTAGCTTCTCTTGCTGCAACAGGCATGTTTGAAGTGTTTGCTACAAGTATGGTTCTCTCGAGCAATGGCCTGCCAGATTTCGGGTCCTTAAGTTCAGGGAAGGTTACAAGCACTTCTGTCATCTCATTACCCCTTTCCCCGCACCCAACGTAAACAACAACATTACTATCAGACCACTTTGCAAGCTGCTGCTGTGTTACAGTATTATGAAGTATCAATCCACCTTCTCCCCCTACAAAGTTCTCCCAGAAGTCAGGCAGAGAGAAGTCGTATACAGCGAAAGGCCCAGCAATCTCTTCAACAGAAACAACTTCATCAGCAAAGATGCATTTCTGTTCAAGCATTAAAGCCGCTTTGCCATCTTCGTTGAAAAAGCCTGATGAGCTTAATTTTTCTTTTAGCTGGTATGATGATAATGTTATGGCATA
>Ga0208548_100108_pt1 | contig 41159 bp, 44 predicted proteins | sample ECH_Chost_MetaG_FD_187133 | JGI IMG/M metagenome (GOLD analysis project Ga0208548, IMG submission 187133) | Hot spring microbial mat communities from Yellowstone National Park, Wyoming, USA - ECH_C host_MetaG (SPAdes) (version 2) | ecosystem: Environmental > Aquatic > Thermal springs > Hot... | reverse complement strand
TTATGTCAACTGATTTCCTAATATCCTTAATCCTGCTCACATATTACTAGTTCACAAGCTTTCATAATCGATTATGCTATAGTTTCTCTTTATAAATTCCGGTAAAAGGTCAAAGTATTTTTTGTACAAAAATCTCTCATCCGCAAGCACAAAGTAACCTTTATCGTTTTCAGACCTTATAACTCTGCCCAAGGCCTGACTTACTTTTCTTAAAGCAGGAACGGTATAAGCATAATATCTTCCTTTTTTCCTTCCGTAGATTTCGTTGTAATATCTGATAAGCGCCTTTATCTTGATGTTTAGTTTTTCAAACGGTATTCCAATGACCATTGCTGCTTCAAGCTCTTCTCCGGGAAAGTCTGCACCTTCAGAAAATCTACCCGATGCGGAAGCAAATAGAATCCCTTTCTGGTTGCTTTTTGCGGCAAGCTTGAAGGAATTTAAAACTTCCCTTGATTGCCGTCCGCTCATTCCTTCAACTTCTACATATGATCTTTTTCTGAAATCTTCTGGCAGGGCACTTAACAGAGCTTCCTGTATTCTATAGCTTGAAGAAAAAACCGCAACGTTTCTCCCGGAGTTTTTTCTGAGAAACGATAAAATTACACGCATGTACCTCTTTAACATTTCTTCACTTAATCTTTCCCCTTTGGTTGTTACGCCTTTTATTATGATGCTCGAGACGTTTTCAGAACTTACTTTGAACTTTCTATTGATAATATACGGATTATGAATGCCAATAACTTCAGAAAACGCTTCAATGGGTTCTAGAGTACCAGACATGAAAAGCACCCCCCTGAACATTTTCCATATTTCCTTAAGGGCTTCAGAAGCTCTCATATCTACCCTTTCCAGCTTTAATTCGTTTTTCTCCTTTGAAAGGAAATGTGTAACACCTTTTTCTTTTGAAAGCTCTAAAGATATCTTAAAAAAGCTGTATATATGGTAAAGGGAAGACTGCGGCCTTTCACCTTTTGAAAGTCTTTCGGACCTTAAAGTTTCTCCAAGTAACTTTATTTCATCTAACACGTCTGAATTTTTCGAAGAACAAAAATCTTCAATTTTAACTTCTTTTTCTTTCTTTTTTTCAAGTTCTTCCCACATTTTTTCTTCTAATTTAACAAGAAAATTTTTCACCTGTTCGGTCTTTTTAAAAAACGAAAGTTCAGATAGCGCTCTCTTTATCGAACCAGTAGTTATATGATCGCTGTTTATATTCATGAATGAAAACTGAAGGTTGTGAGCCTCATCGACTACAAGATAGCTATCGCCGTAATCAAAAGCGCTTCTAAGGCTCCAAGATACTTTTTCGTTGAGGACGTAGTTGTAGCTTACGCTTACAAGATTTGCTTGGCTGGCTAATTCTCTCTGATAGAAGTAAGGACATATCCTCCTTTCTGCTGATTGTCTCAGGACTTCGGAATAAAGCATAGTTTTGACATCTGTAAAGCGTTCGTTTTGAAGGTTGATATAATAAGGGCACCTTTTTTTGTTCTTTGAACAAAAGTAAGAAACCTCATCATAATTTGCGTCGCTCATTTTTTCCAGTGCTAGAAGGCACATATCCTTCTTTCCTCTAAAAGAGATGCCAAGGAACTCTGTTCCGAAAACTTTATTTATTTTCTTAAGTTCTTCGACTGGCCTATCGGTTTCCGTTCCAGTCCTCACAGCCCACAGTATTTTAAAACCCTTTAAAAGAAGAGAAGATAAAACAACAGGCGTTTTTCCGAACCCCGTAGGAGCCTGAAAAATTATGGGGTGTTTTCCGGCAACTTTTGTGATTTCATCTATAGCTTCTTTTTGGCCTTCTCTGTAGGAATATGGAAAGAGGCTCATCTAAAAATATAATTTATGCTAATGATTAAAATTTGTCTTTTTTGTTTTTCACTGCTGGAAAACAACAAATTTTTTGCTCATTAAATTAAGCATATAAAATTGAGCTCTTCTCAGGCTTAGAAGCACGCCAGATAAATGTTAAAGTGCATGAATATTTTTACACTTTGGCATGTATCCTGCTTATTTTTCTGCCATCTGATCTAAATGCTCCGAGGTTTGGTATTTTTATTTATGTATTAATGCATAAATTCGTTTAAACTTTTCACCATAACTTTGCACATGGACAAACGTCATATATCTTAAGCAGGTCCGTTTTTTTAACAGAAGGACAGTTTATTCCAAAATAAGACACAAGCGTAGCAACATCAGATAGCCAAGGAAGAGCGTCAAAACGCTTTGAAAAAAGCTCTTTACCACGGTAAATACATATAAAAGTTAAATAAGGCGCTTCAAAATTTTTAAATGTTTTTACAACAGATTTTACAGAGCCTCCAACATTTTCGGCTATTTTTAAAAAAGGGTCACCAAAAGGGCCTGATAAAAACGAAATGTCAAAATCATCATTAAAAATCACATACAAGCCATCTTCCTTGGGATTCCAGCTTTTAGTATAAGCAGTTAACTGCCATCTACCGTTAACAAATTCATAGACGCCCTGAAGAGGGAATTTAGAAGAAGCTTTTTTCTGATTTTCCTCAGTTTTTTTGATTATTTCTTTAATCATGTTATCAAGTATTCTTGCTTCTTCATCATCCCCCTGCATGGTTTCATTTTTATTTTAATTTTTTATTTAACGATTATTCCATCAAAGCGGGAACAACCAAAGTTTGAATTAATCGAGTATTCTGGTTTGGTTAAAAAAGCATAAAAGATTTAATATCAGCACCTCAAAAATATTAACAAAATTGAAAAAACAACTGGATAAAGTAGATATCCAAATATTAAGATGCATGGCTGGTGACTGCAGGCTTTCATACAGGCAGATAGCGCAGAGGTTGAATCTTTCAACTTCAACAGTAAGCAAAAGAATAAAGAAGTTACAGGAAAGCAAGATAATAAATTCTTTTATACCTCTGATAGATGCTAATGCGTTAAACCTTGTAATGTATTTGGTTGGCATCAAAATAAGACCAGGAAATTCTGCAAAAGATGTTGCAGAGCTTATCAAACCACTGGCGTACGTTTCTCACATATTTATCACCACGGGTTATTACGACCTCATAGTGGTCAGCGTAGCAAAAAATCCTCAGGAGATTATGAAGCAACTCAAAGAAATAACTTCTGTTGATGGGATAGAAAGATACGAATCTTTTCAGATATTAGAGGTTTCGAAAGAAGCTCCGGTTGAAGCTCTTATACACGCATAATCAATTTTATAATTAAAGTGCATTTTGAAATTTATATCGTTTAAAAATTATATAAAACGGTTAACTAAAATGTTTAAAAGAACTTTTTTATTTTTGCAGAAAGTTTGTACCAATTTTTCTATAAAATCAGTGCATTTTATCTGTTTTTATTATTTTTATAACGCATTTGTTAACAGAAATGCGTTTATTTTTCATTTTTTAAAACATTTTGAAGATGACAAAAATGTATAACGACAAAATCGCAAATAATAATTATATACATACTGTAGGAAATACCATAAAACTAAGAATGACTTCGGTGTGCGCCTATATACTTATCTTGCTATAATTGGGTTTGCCTTTTTCCTTCTTTTGCAATCATACCTTATATAGCAATCCTATATATCCTTATGTTTTTATAATCGGCGCACCGTATCTCGCGCTGGGCATTTTGTGTTTTACTGTCTGTTGTTACGAAAAATATTTTATTACCGATGATTATCTATACATATTTAACAGGCTAAGAACTAAAAAAACGATAGTGCTAAAAGAAGATGTTAAGCGTGTTGATATAAGCTATCCTTAGTTCTGCGATTGTTTTAGGATAGGCAATATCATAATAAGGACCAAATCATGTGTCATTCAGCTGAAGGGACTAAGAAACTCTCAGATTGAAAACATGATAGTAAACGCTGGTGGTTTTTATGGCTAAGCTTACAGCGCAGGCTATCAAAGATATGCTGAATATAAAAGTACCAGAAAGGCTAGCTCAAATATCCAGAGAGCAGGCAACTTTAAAAGTAAAAATAATCAAAGCTATCGCTGATAGACCAAAAACTATACCCTAAATATCACAAGAAATTAAGATGCCTGTAAAGGTAACATGGAACATTATGCCTTTGTACAGGTATGGGGTTTTGAGCCCGTTGAGAAGACGGATGAAGGTTATTACAGGTACAGGATGAGGAAATGATGCTCCTCGATGAGATCAAAAAGATGGGAGCGTTTGATGTGAACGCGTGCTACGGCTGTGGAGTCTCTACTGCAACATGTCCTCTTTCTGAAAATGGCGATGAATTTCCGAGAAAAATTATAAGATACGCTATGGTTGCGCTTTAAAAAGAGCTTCTCAGCTCCCCGCGACTATGGAAGTGTTACTATTGCGGTGAATGTACCAAGAGCTGTCCCAGAGAGGCAGACCCCGTAGGATTTATGATGGAGGTAAGGAGGTACGCGATGACAAGGTACTCTATTGGAAAAATAGGAAAAGCATTCTATAACAAGACTCTTGTCCCGTTAATTTACGTTTTTCTTTCAGTTTTTTCACTGATAGGCATTTTATTGATTTCAAGGGAGCCCGCTGGAGCAGTCATATTTATGATTCCTGAAGTCTACATACATCTAGCGGGACTTGTGCTGGGCGCTTTTGTTATTGTTATAGCAATTGCTAACACAACTATTATGTACAGGTATATGACCGGAAAAAGAAGATTCACAAAAAATATAAAAGTCTGGATAAATTCACTTGCCAAAATTATAATAAATGAAGTAATGGTTCAGAAAAGGTACTCAAAGTGTTCAGATCGTCTGAGAAGGTATGCACATTTATTCGTTGTGTGGGGTTTTATTTTGCTGATGATCGCGACAAAAATAGACTATACAACTGTCACAAGACCTCTTCAAGGAATTCTGTTAGGTTTTACAGGAGGAACAATGATAATACTTGGTTCAGGTTTTTTATTTATCAAAGATTAAAAGGCAGAGAACCATACTCGCAATACAGCGATTTTGCAGACTGGGCTTTTATAGTTTTTATATTTCTAGCGGGGTGCACCGGCTTTTTGCTTGACTTCCTGACAGGACAGTATGCAGCTGTTATTATGTATATACACTTGACTTTAGTGTTTAACCTGATTGTAACAGCTTCGTTTACAAAGTTCGCCCACGCAATTTACAGGACGTTTGCACTGTGGCTTAAAGAAGTTCAGATAAAGTAAAATTCAGATCGGGAAAACCTTTACCTCCATTCCTATTATACCTTTTGACATCTCGCACCTACATACCTGAAGCTTTCCATAACTTGTTATCAACCCTTCTATCATTTTATTAAAAACATCAGTGGCTTCTACAGAATTACCAGCACCGACTATCTTCATTATATAACCGTTATCTGATTCAGAAACTTCTATTCTCTTAATTGGCAGGACTCTTTCTATTATGTCCGAATATTTTTTTATCAGGTCTATAAAGTCAGGGTACAGTATGGATAGCGAACGGTCAATGGCTTCCCCGTATTCCCTTGCTTTTTCAAGAAGTTCCCGTTTGTTTGTCTTGTAAAGAAGATCGATCATCCATTCAAGAAATTCGCCGGGCACTGGCCTGAAGTCGAGGTCTTTCATTACCGGAGAAAGCTTCCACAGGTCAAAAACAAGATCAAGATTACCTCCGTTCTTTGTTATCTGAAGACACGTTTTTAACATCTGATTTGCCATCGCGTACATGGTCTTGCCTTCCCTATCTGCCTCATCGGCAAGTTCTCTTGCCACAACGTCATCAACCGCTATGTTAGTCCTTCCCATCTTATGTATATTTATAAACAGATGTACATATAACTTTATTCAAAAAAATTCAAATTTATGAATTTTTAGTTTTTTAGCTGTTTGTGTTATTTTTTGTACCGTTTTTAAAAAATCGCGTCATTAAAGCTAATAAAACCATAATTTTTAGCGCATTATGCTTCAGCTGATTGGTTGATAAAACTGTATAAGCTCTTGCCGAAGGTCGCGTTAGTTCATGAGAAACGCGTTTATTTATAGGGGACAACAAAAAAATACTATGGAAGATTGGGCTAAAAAAATAAATGAACTAATACCCAAGCTAATTAAAGAGCACAAAGAAATATATGAAATGGCACTGAAAAACAGCGACCTTTATCAAAACACAAGGGATTCTTTCAATGAGTTTGTGGAAAAACTGCAGAATCATATGTACATCGAAGAAACCTGGATATTTCCCTTTATGGTTGAAAATGGATTTTTTGATGAAAAGTCCGAAGAAACAGCATCTCAGCATCAGGAGATAACTTCTATGCTCGTTTATCTGGAAAAGGCCAGAAAGGAAGATTTTTCCAAAAAATACAGCGAACTTATTGGGCTTTTGGTTGATCACCACACATCTGAAGAAGAATATATTTTTCCAAGAGTTTTAAAATTTATTGAGGTAGAAAAAGGGTAGGATTTTTGATTTTCATAAGATTTTTGCAAAACAATTATGCGATAAGTGTAAAAGCTACCTTATTTTAAAAATTGTTGAGCTCAATGGAAGGAATCAAAGCCATAAACATAGTAGGAGAAAGCGGCACTGGAAAAACAAGAACCGTAGAATTTATTGTAAAAAAACTCACTGAAGAAGGCAAAAGAGTAGGAACTGTCAAACACATACATTCGAACGATTTTTCTCTGGATAAAAAAGGAAAGGATACATGGATACATCTGAAGGCAGGTGCTTTCTTAGTCATGGCCATAACAGAAAGCGAAATAATAACCATAAAAAGGATTGAAACAAAAAGTCTCTCTTATGAAGATTTAATTAGGGTGTTCGAAGGTCAAGTAGATTATTTAGTTATAGAAGGTTTTAAAGAAATGAAACCACCTTGCTCAACAATAAGAATACTCTGTATTTCAGAACAGAAGCAGATAGAATCGTTCATAAAGAACTTTGGAAAACCTGACTTTATAGTCAGCTACAACATAAAGGGCTTAAAAGAAGTAAACGGCATACCGGTGATTTTTATGCCCGATGAAGCCAAAAAACTGTACCAGATTCTCAAGGAACGAGTTTAAGGGTACAACATGTATATTTTAGAATAGTTTTTAAACACTCAAAATATCATTATATATTAGATAAATGCTTGAACTTTCGATAGCTATACTGGCAGGTGGTAAAGGATCAAGAATTGGAAAAGAAAAAGCCTTTTTAAAAGTAAACGGTGTTCCATTAATAAAACTAATTTATGACAGAATTTCGCCGCTTTCAGACGATATCATGATTATAATAGGCAATAAAAGTGCTGAAGAGTTTAAAAAATTACTTCCTGCGTCAGCAAAAATACTTAACGATTTTTACTATACGATGAGCCCTGTCGGCGGGCTCATAACGGCTGCATTAAGCACCACTAAACCTTACTTTGCCGCAGTAGCTGTTGACATGCCACTTATAAACCCAAAAATGATCGAAAAACTCTATTTTATGGCCCAAGGTCACTCGGCGGCAATTCCTCTGCTTAAAGATGGGACGCTTGAAGTTCTTTGTGCGGTTTACAGTAGCGAAGCCATAAAAAAACAAAAGGCTGATTCAGTAAGATCTTTAAAGGAACTTGCAAAAAGGTTACCGGATCCATTGTTTATAGATGAAGATATCCTTAGGGATGTTGACAGCGAGCTTGAAAGCTTTTTTAACGTTAACACGAAGGAAGACTTTAGTGCTCTACTTGAAAAACTCAAAATGCTACAGGTCAAAAACAACCATGAGCTTAAAACAAAAACGCTTGTGTAGGTCAGATAAACTCTGCAAGCCTCTTTATGTTGACCCTTGCTTTCACAAGAGGGTTGTATGCCCCTGCGCCTAGTTTTATAATCAGTCCTTTTTGATCAGAAATCGACAACCCTATTCCTATCCTGTTTAGCTTTTCAGAGATATTTCCCAGCATTGTTAAGTTTTTTATGCTTAGACCAAAGCTCTTTAAAAGCTTGCTAAATAGTTCATTTTCATAGACAAAAAAAGATATTTTATTTTTATTAAAACTTAAAGTAGCAAAGGCTTTTTCGTTTATTTTTAATTTAACTGTGCCGTACAGTTCAAGCTTTTCAAGCGTGTTCTTTTTCAACTTTTTCAGTCTGTATTGGATAAGCGGTAAACGTTATTTTTCCATTTATTACTATTGCGGTGCTTGTACCCTGTATCTTTATGCTGAGGTTATCAAAAGTAACTTCAGCTGTGCTTTTGGTTCCTTCTATAGCCTTTATTATGCTGGTTATCCAAGATTCTTCCTGACTCATAGTTTATTTTTTGTAAAACAAAGTTATAAACATATCGAAACTGTCTTAAGCTGTACAAGAAGTTCCTTTCCATAGAAGCTGTACAGTTATCTTATCACCTTTTTTATATTCTTTGTTTCTTTCAAGATAACCGAAGGCATCTGCCTTTGCCAGCTCGCTGTACAGTCCTGTTCCCCATCTTAAAGGATAAGCCGTGTTACTAAAAAGCTTGAAAAGAAACGTTGAGTTCATGCTGTGCTTGGCCTCAATATCTTCCCCAAGCTCTACTTCCCTGTATTTCCTTAGCTCTGAACCGATCATCTTTGAAATTACATGAAGTCCTTCAGCATTAAAAACTACGGCAGCAGAAACAACCCTTCCAGGAAGCGCCATAACAGGCTTTCCGTTAACAATGCCTAAACCGCCTCTCTTTATGATGTTAGTCTGTACGCCTTCATAAAGAAGCTCTCCGACTTCAGATATAGCTCTTTTTGTGAAGTCTTTCTTACCTACGGAAGACCCACCTACTGTAAATATAAAATCGCAATCTTTTGAAAGATCCACGATAGTCTGTTTGATCTTTTCAAGATCATCTCTTATCAATTGATATCTTTTTTCAGCAAAAGGGAGAAGGCTCATAATCATTGGGGCAACTGAATCCCGTACCCCCCCATCATAATCATATGGTATGAGCTCGTCCCCAATAGAAACAACTGCTACGCATATTTCAAAAACTTTTACAGAATTAACGCCGGCGGTTATAAAAAGAGGTATGTGGTAAGGAGACACAAAGCTTCCCTTTTTAAGCAGAATTTCTCCCTTTTTTATGTCTTCTCCGGCCCTCTCTATATCTTTCCAAAGCTTTGGTTCTCTTGCAGGGTAAAGTCTGTTCTCAACTATTTTAGCTTCTTCTATTCTAACTATCGAATTTGCGCCTTCTGGAACCTGCAATCCGGTCATGATGTATGAGGCCTGACCGTTCTTTAGCACAGCGGCATCGTTAACTATTTCATAGCTTTGACCTTCGTATATGTTTACAGCAAAGCCATCCTGTGCCGCTATGTTGTGCTCTGGAATATCGTTCTTGCTTAAAACATCCTCTGCTACGATCATGTTCAGAGATCTCATAACGTCAACGTTTTTTGTTTTAATGGGTTGAAGTTTTAAACTTTCTATGATGTTTTCAACGGCTTCATACTTTATCAGAGGCATGGCTTATTATAATATAAATCGTTTATACGTTTATCGTAAAAACGTGATTTAACGTTCAAAAAATGTTAAAGCCGGCTCATTGTATACAAATGTATTATAATAGGGGTTTCGCTCTACGTAGGTGCACGTAGGTACGCATCAGCATACCTATCGTACGCATAGAGCTTGGGCTTCACAACTTCATGCAACCCCCTCAAGAGTTCATAGGGAGTCTTTCGCTCCGCCCCTGTCAGGACGCACCCACACAGTAGGGATGGCAGCACCACGTTGTCCCACCATTCTTTTTGGGAAGCGCCCTCCATCCTCAGTTCAACGCGCTTCTTTCCATTAACCTTCTTTTTTTCACTCTATTCTATTCCAAAGCTCTTCAAGCACGCTGTTAACAGCATCTATGTACGCTTTGAGGAGCGTAAAGAGCTCATCTCCACGCTCATGCTTTAGCGAATAGCTCTTTAGCACGCTTCACAACCTCCTATCTTTTTGTGTATGAGAAGCTCTTGTATATCCAATAATGGTCCTTGGGTGAAGGCCAAGGAGCAAACATGCCTCTTTCAAGATCTTTCAGGCACAAAATACTACATGACAAGCACCAATATAAAGCTATTTATTTTGAAACTGTTTGCGATGGCTTATGTTTTACGTTTTATGCTTTATAAATGACTCGTTAGCAACGTTTATTAACACGTCATACAAATTCCTGATTAAGGTGAATATGCGTGATAGGTAGTGCCACCGATATAATAATCGTAATAGTTGTAGCAGTAGTTCTTTTAGCTGGCACGAGCAAGATACCGGAAATATTCAGATCTCTAGGAAGAGCGAAAGGCGAGTTCAAAAAAGGAGAACTGGAAGCTGAGATGGAATTAAAGCAGATGACCCAAACAAGCACGGGTCAATCTAAAGAGCAAAAGGTTGAGGAGCTTCAGAAACAGATAGCAGAACTGCAAAAACAGCTAGAGGATCTGAAGAAAGAAGATAAGACAACGAGCTGAAATGCTCGGAAGCCTTACTGACACACTCATACTCGTTTTTATAGCTATATTGCTGTTAGGAGGACAAGGAGATCTTTCTAGCACTTTCAGAAAAGTCGGAAAGTGGTGGGGAGAATTAAAAAGGTCAGAAGAAGAGTTCAGAAATGAATTAACAAAAGAGCTAGGCGACATAGATGTTAATTATTCTTTTACTGAAAACAATAATTTTAATAAGAGCTTTAAAGGCTATACGAACAATCAGGACATAAGGGTTCAGGAGCTTGAAAGGCAGGTCAGAGAGCTCCAAGAAGAAGTAAGAAGGTTAAAGAAAGAAAATGGAGAAAACTGAGCAGGAAAACAGTGAAAGACCATTAATTTCTCATATAACAGAGCTGTTTAGAAGGCTCAGGACCATACTGGTTGTTCTGGCACTTGTTTTCTTTGTATCTTTTGCGTTCGGCATAAAGATGATAAGTTATGCAGGTTATACAATACCCGTTCCTTATCCGAGCATATATTCAAGCATATCAGACTATGTCATAAAATCATTCATATACAACGAGCTGCCAAAGGGTATGATCCTGATAAACGTGAACACTTTTGATCCCCTTTTTGCTTCTTTTTACGTTTCTTTTTTTCTTTCTCTTTTTGTGGCTGTACCAGTCGCCATTTATGAGATGTGGGCCTTTGTTGCCCCTGGCCTCTACAAACATGAAAAGAAGCTGATAAAGCTGGCCGTGCTTCCAGCGGCAGCGCTATTTGCAGCGGGTGCTTCTTTTGCTTATTTTATAATTGTTCCATTTATGCTAAAGTTCGTGCTCATGTATGCAAAGATCCTCGGGATAATGCCCACGTTAAGCGTAAGGGCTTTCATAAACACGGTAATATCTCTCATGATGGCAACAGGCATAGCCTTTGAATACCCGATGGCCATGACCGTCCTTACTTTTATGGGTATAGTTTCTGCAAAAAGCTGGAAGAGCGGATGGAGGTGGGGAATAATAGGTGCGTTTATAATTGCCTGGATTATTTCTCCTGGCACAACCGGCGGTATAATCGAGACAACCATAGGTTTGATGCTTTCAGGACTTTATTTTGTTGGCTTAGCAGCAGCTTACGCTATAGAGAAAAGAACTAAAAAGAATAAAAAGCTGTAGTTATGCGAAATACCATGACCTTGCGGAGGGGCTTCCCTGTTCATTATCACGTTTTCACAAGAGGAATACTTTTCAGGTATTCCATCATGCTACTTGTAGAGGCTCAACAATCTGACGTCTCATCTGCGTTCCACAGGCAGAGCCTATCGCTGATTTCACACGATTGAAGTGCTGGCCTTATCCAAGGCATCGCAAGTTCCCCCGACCTAACTCTGGAGCGCTTTCAAGCTAGTGTATGTATGCAAAGATAATGCGCAGAAGGCTTAAACGTTTCTATAAGGGGCTATCCAAGGCTCGCTGAAATGGACTTTCCCCTCTTAACCCAGTATAAAGGTTAAATACGATCGTTAACATAAAAAATTACGTTTGAACGCTTCTAAAGGCAGATTAAACGAGGTATATTTTCCAAAAGATCTTAAAGAAGGCGTAATCGAGTATGCTAGGGAAAACCATCCCAATGAGATCATTCTGCTGCTCAAGGGCAGGTTAGAAAAAGGGTCGGCATACGTGGAATCTTTTGTAATTCCACCGCTTTCAAGGGGCGGAAGGACTAGAGCCATATTTAATATGAACCTTCTTCCTCCTGACAGGAGCATAATAGGCTCTATTCACTCTCACCCGAGTGGCTTCGCCGTTCCCTCAAAGGAAGATCTGCTTTACGGCTTGGGTCCCGTAATAATGATAATAGGGCTTCCGGCTGAAATAAGGGCTTTTGATAAAGATGGAAACGAGCTTAAGGTCAATTTTATCTAAAGGTTATGAAGCTGATATTTGCTTATATCTATGTATTCTGAAAAATTCTGTATCATTTCATGCGATGTTATAAGAATGATCTTTCCCTGAGTTTTGTTTATAACTGTTTTCAAGACGAAAGATTTTTCTTCTGAAACAAAAGCAAAAGGTTCATCAAGCAGTATAACTGGCGCAGAGCTTCCCAGTGCCATCGAAACCTGCACAAGCTTTTTCATGCCATCGCTCAGCGTGTAAGTTTTCTCTCCAAAATAGTTCTTCAGTCCCATTTCTACAGCTATTTCTTCAGCACTGTTACCTGAGATCTTAAGGTTGTCCAGGACGCTAATCCTGTTTACCAATGTAGGCTTAGCAGGAGCATAAGTTATTCCTCTTTTTTCGAGTGTATAATACTTGACCGGTTTTTCATCTAGAAATATATCACCTTCATATTTTATTATGCCAGCTATCGCAAGCAGAAGCGTAGTTTTGCCATATCCGTTAGGACCGTAAACCAGTATTCTTTCATTTTCTTTAAAGGTGAAGTTGAAGAGCCCTATTGAAAGGTTCCCTCTTTTTATGCTCACATTTTTTAATTCAAGTTTGTGCATTTTTTCTGCTTAAAGCATAGATAAAGAAGGATATTAATAAAGAGATGGTTAGAAGGGCTGCAGCATACCCTAGAGCTGAGGACAGGCCATAAACATCATACTTGTACCATATAAAAACAGTTACGGGTTTGACGTATTGAAAGAAAGGCAGAAATGTTACGCTGTACGCTATTATTATTATTGAGCCGAATTCGCTTATGGCTCTGCCCAAAGAAAGCAAAGCTATCCTTATTATGCTGCCGAAGTGTTCAGGGATAAGAACCTTCTCAAAGATAAAATACCTATCCTTTCCAAGGCTCTGGATGAAGTATTCAAGGTCTGCGTCAGCTTTGTCAAAAGTTTCTTTTATAGACATTATGTATATCGGAGAAGAGACATAAAACATCGCAAGAGACAGGCCAAGAATATCGTCGACTGGATTTACGCTTTTGAGAAGAAAGTAAAAAGGCGAAGAAGGCGAAAATGTAAGAAGCAGCATTATTCCTACAACAGTATGCGGGATAGAAACTGGAGACAGAAATATATCATAAAGTGTTGATTCTAACTTTACCATCTTTCTTGAAAGAGCGTAGGCGACTGGTGTTCCAAGGAAGACGTTAAGCATCGTAGCAAGTATAGCCCCCAGAAAAGTCAAATCAAGCGATTCAAGAAACTGCGAATCTTCGAACGCATTTGTTAAACCAACTGGTCCTACTTCATAATACAGGACTATCATAGGTAATATTATGATTGCAACCAACAGGTATGTAAGTATGTGAAATAATTTTTCACTCATAAGCCAGCACGCTTGAGTTTATAAAGGATCTGAGCGGCTGTGGAACACCATCAGGATTACCGTAAAAAACGGCCGTGTTCAATGGTTTAACACCATAGCTCTCCAGCAACTTTTTGCCCTGAGGAGAAATGAGGAAGAGCGCTATTGAAGAGGCTAGCTGTCTGTTGGGATATGTGTTAGGTATGGTCAATGAAAGGTATATAGGAGCCCCATGCAGATCTACTTTCTGTCCTCCTGAGGTTATGGTCACTTCTGCCTTGGAATAAAATGCAGAAAAGTTAGCAGAGCCCAGGTTTACCTGAGGAGGAAGTATTATAAAAGGGATCCTGTGAGAAACGGCTGAAGAACGGTAAAGCGCTATATCATAATAGATTTCTCCTGATTGAAGGTATGCAAATAGAGCGGAACCCATGGACACTTCTGTAACCATTCCAGATATATTAAGACGTTGTAGATCATTAACATAGTAGCTCCTGTTGTTGTTAACGAACATCGATGAAAGCTGGAGCATCATCAACGCTCTGTAGCCTTCAGGATCAGTATTTGGATTGGAGGTGCCGAGCTTGGAACCATTAGATAATATTATTTCAAGAATTTTAGAAAGGTAAATTTTTTCAGATGAAATGTTCCCGGATATTATTGCGCTGTAAAGGCTTATGTTCAGCTGTTTTATCTGATTAAATGCGGGGGAATATCTCGAGACACCTATTACCATCTGATCTGATGCAAGCGCTATGTACCAGGAGCTTACATTCTTTGGAGAAAGAAGATCTTCTATGACTGCAGGGTCAACGGAAAGAAAGACAGCATACTTAGAAGGCGTCAGAAGAACATTCTGAGCAGCAGCAACGGAACCCATAGAAACAACACTGCCGCTAACGTTCATTTCCTTTAGGGTCTCTGTAAGAACAGGAGCATAAAGAGAAGCTGAAATCACATATACTCCTTGGGAAGTTTTGCTTGCACCAATGTTATAGGAAATCAAAGATGTCGCTACAATTATGGCTAAAAAAGCAAGGGCTTCGAAGCTTTTCATGGCAACAAGATGCTATAAACAAATTTATTTATTTTTTGCAAAAATTTTAACGATACTGTTTATTGATTCTTAATGAAGAGTTCAGTCATACAGGCTTAGAATGAACATAAGTATGGTGAACTCGAGCACTCCCGTTACAACCATAGCAAAAATAGATTCAAAATATCCCATCCTGAAAAACATCATTATAAAGTAAACTATATACGGTACAGCCACGATTATCGCGGAAATCAAAAAGAACGCTATTGAAAGTGTAACCGTGGGGCTGCCGCCAGATTTCAGCGTTTCTTCAAATATTATGCCTGTCATCGGTATGCTAGCGGCAGGCCCAAAGAATCCAAGAAGGAAGGGCAACATGCTCAAGATGCTTCCGTGCTTGATCAGAATTACTGTAGCAAGACTGCCTTCATAAAGGTAGTATGTCATAAGAAGCAAAAGGAGCTTTGGCAATGCTATCTTTACTTTGCTGAGCGGGAGCATTCTAAGAGCTGAAGCACCTCTCATTTCCATGGCGTAAAAAGCATAAGGAATCATTATAGAAAGGTAGGCCATTTCTATGCCCAGGGTAAAAGAAAGCACGTTTAATGAAGATGCAGAAGAAGTAACCCCGTTCATAAGGATCACAAGAAAAACTATAAGGGGTCCTCCTATAAGGGCACCCAGCAATGATCTGCTTGCTGCCTGAAAATCTGCTCTAAGAAGGGCAAGCGTTTTCGAGCTTATGATCTTCCACTTATTTGAAACTTTTTTGGTTAGAATGGGGAAAAAGGCGGAGGGGGGCCCGCTTATAAGCTTCCAGCTTACATCAGGGATAAGCCTATAAACGCCGTACCCAAATACTGCTATCCAGAAAACGCTTGCAAGGGCTCCGCTGATGCTGTTTCCAAAGGCCGCGCTAACAGGAGGTATAAAATACAGCTGTTCTAAGCTCGAAAGGCTTAACCTGTACATCATGCCAGATAGAAATACAGGAATCAGGAAAATAATCGGTAGAAGAGAAGCAACGCTTCTCGTGGCCACAGATGAAACCATTGTTTTTGACCTCCTGTAAGAAAGTTCAAGGGCTGCAAGCTGCAGCAACATGCCAAGAGAGATACCCATAACAACGCTGAAAAAAACATAGAACGCCTTAAAGATCAAGCTCATTATAAATGAAACCCCTATGGTGCCGTATACTATATAATCAACGGTTTTGAAGATGGCTTTTCCCACTATCCTGTGCACTTCTTCTGGGTCAAGGGAAGTGCTCATCAAAAAATCCCTTATGTTTGTTGAGCCGTATATTGCATATGAAAGAGGGGTCATCATGCTGCTCACGGAAAGCCCGCCCATGCCAAAAACGAGCATTGAGCCAGCAAACACACCAAATGATACCTGCTTAAAACTCGTCAGAAAAGCAAAAAGCCCTACGTAAAATGAAAATATCAAAGTATAAATGATCTTTGTAAGCCTTACGTTCCTGATGGATCTTCTCAGGTTTGATGGTCTGAAACCGGTCTGTCTTGCGGCTATATATCCTGCAACCAGAAGCTCGCGTGCAAGAGCTTCATCAAGACTTATCTTTTTCATAACGCTTCCGTTAGCTCCTTTATCTCTTCTTCTGCATGTATGGCTTTGAGGAAAGCCTCTTCAAGGGAACCGGCGTGAAGCTTTTCCAGTATTTCTTTTGTGGGGCCCGATGTCACCTCTGAACCTTTGTCTATTATGGTGATCCTGTCACATATTTTTTCTGCTATTTCCATTATATGTGTTGAAAACAGTACAGCACCGCCTTCCTTTTTATGATTCTGAATTATTTCTTTAAAGATTCTGGCAGACTTGACATCAAGCTCGTTAAACGGCTCGTCAAGTATCAGGAGCTTTGGCCTGTGCACTATTGCAGCAACTATAGCAACTTTCTGCTTGTTGCCCTGCGAAAGGTTCATTATGTAATTTCCCAGATATTGTCTTAGCTCAAAGGCGTCTATAAGGTGTTCGAGCCTCTGAACATCGCTTACTTTTCTGAGAGATACAACCAGTTCAAGGAACTCTTTAACAGTTAGCGATTCCAGCACGGCAGGGCTTTCCATTACAGCACCTATGCTGTTCATAAGATCTCCTTTTGGTCTGCCTTTCCCAAGAAGGTCTATTGACCCCTGATAGTCAACTATGTTCATTATAGCCCTTATTGTTGAGGTTTTTCCTGCGCCGTTCGGCCCGAGCAGCCCAAAAACCTCCCCTTCGTTTATGATAAACGATAACCCGTTAACCGCTATTTTATCTCCATACTTTACAGCAAGCTTATCAACTTTAAGGACATAGCTCAATTCTATAAACACTGCCTAATTTAAGCAAAGCTTTTAAATAAAAATATTGCAAAAATATTTTCAGCTAGGTGGCCAAAACAAGCTTGCAAACAAACTTTTTATTATATATAATCAGCATTAAAAGATAAAAAAATAAATGTTATTTTGATGCCTGCTGAGCTTGCTGCTGCACAGGAGGCAGAACGTAGATCTTATTTCCAAGAATCATGTTGTTAGGAATAAGAACCGTTGTGGTGTTATCCATTTTCCTTATTACTGTAAAGAGGATGCTAATGTCTTCTACAATGCCTTCATCTCCAAGAAGGTTTACATGATCTGTTATTTTGAAAGGTCTGGGGATCAGAAGAAATAGCCCCGCAACTGCTTGTCCCATAACCTGCTGCGTGGCAAAACCTATAACTATGCCCAGGAAGCCTCCCACGCTAACCCCAGCAAGGCCTCCGCCTACGGCTCCGGCTATAGCAGTTATCAGCGCACCGACACCTATAAGCAAAAAGACGTTTCTGAAAGCTTTTGCAACGTCATGTGTATATTTTATGCGCATAAAATGATAAATCGTGTCTGCAAATGCAACTATTATAAGGTAGCCAAATACAAGCGTAAGTCCAACGTTTATGTATACGCTCTGACATCCTCCCCGCCTTAAAATGTGATGGTTCCTTCAAGGCGGATCATGGGTTTGTGGTTTATCACCTTCATCTTCATTACTTCATAGCTAGCAGGTGCGAATCGCACCCACCCCGCTCCGCTCGTCCAGCGATAGACCACGGGCTGTGCCTTCAGCCACTTACCCCTATCCTCAACGGACTCGGGGATATGTAGAGCCCTCGTGTGGCATTCCCTTACGGGACACGCTTTAATACGCTTTACAAGGTTTTAGTATTTAAATTTTACCCCGCCTCTGCTGTGTTGAATAATTATTTATAGGGCGGCTGTCAATTCCTTGTTTATGTGTGCAAAAGACAGCCGCAATAATAATAACAAAAGATGGGGTAATAAGTTTATCGACAAAAGGAACTGGAAAATTTACAATGAAGAGCTTGTAATGAGGGGTGAGTTTTTGCTGCCGATAGATATGTTTGACAACTGGTATGAAGAATTGGATAAGATGAATGAGGACAAGAAAGGTAGGCCTTATGAATTCCCTGAATCGTTCATTAAAATCCAGGCTGTATGGCATCAGTGGGTTGATTACAGCATTGAGGGTATAGCAAGGTCACTGGAAAAGTTATGCTTGATACCTTACCATGATGATTATACAACCATATGGCACAGAGTACATGACATGAGGCCTGAAATAAAGCTACCAACTTACGGCGAAGTTGAGGCTGGTTCAGACGGAACTGGGTTTAAGTCTGGCAACGCTGGCGAGTACAGGACTTATGTTTACGGAAATTTAAGGAGAAAGTACGTTAAGGTAATAATAACTGCTGATGTGAGGACTAAGAAGCTGCTGGCAGTTGATGTAAAGATCGGCGAAGTATCCGAGCCAAAGGTAGCTGTGAAGCACATAAAGCTGTTAAAAGAGAACGGGATAAAGCTGAAGAAGTTCTACGGCGATGGCGCATACGACACTAATGAAATATTCAATGTAATTGGTGATGCAGAATCAGCAGTGAAGATAAGGAAGAACGCTACAACTTATCGTTGTAGAGGGAGCCGGAGAAGAAGACATGAAGTTAGGAAGTACATGAAGCTAGGTTATAAAAAATGGGCAAAGAAGGTTAAGTATGGCCTTAGGTGGGCTATAGAGGGAATATTCTCATCTATAAAGAGAAAGTTTGGAGAAGACCTTAGGGCAAGAAGCGTAATTGGTTTGCTAGCGGAAGCTATGCAAAAAGTTTGGGCATACGATATAATGGTCAGTTATGCTAAGAACGCAATGCTAATGGCATGAACAATTAAAACCTATCGGTTAAGATAAAAAAGAATTATTCAACACAGCATAATTTATTAGACAAATTAACAATAAGAAACACACTTTTCACTTTTTATTAAAAGTTTTTTATTTAGAAATATCAAAATCATTTTATACCCCTTCTGCAAGTGTTTGAGTATGAAAAAACTGGTCTTGACTCTGATCCTTTTGGCATCAGCTTTTTCCCTGGTGCCAGTTAACGCTCAGGTGCAGGGTATTGCTGTGACAGGGACTAGCTTCGGACCATCATCTTCTCCGATAGCAGTAGAACCAGGTTCTTTTAACGTTCCGCTTTTTATATACATAACCAACTTAGCTCAGTATCCAGCCCTGAACGTCAGCGTGAGAGCAGAAAGCACAAGCGTCTTCAGTATCACAGGTGAACCGCAGAATGTATCTCTCATACCAGCAGGAGAAACGGTACCTTTCATAGCTTACGTCAATGTAAGTCCGCGGGCAGTTAGCGGGGTATACACGCTTCCACTGCAGATAAGCTACGTCCAGGGGGGGTTATCAGAAGAACTTTACATATTCAGCGCAGCTCCCAGTATCTACGTTTTCAAGCCTGCAGGTTTATACATGGTACTGGGGGAATGGGGAAACTCTGGCCTACCCAGGCGCTAAAGGGCTTCCACTTACCATTGTTGTCAGAAACGCGGGAACCAATACTGCATACAACGCTACAGTAACGCTTAACCTGGGCTACCCGTTCTATTTTGCTTCTGGAAAAAGCCTGCATGAATTTGTTGGTGCTATACCTCCAGGCGCAAGCGTTCCTCTAACATTTTACGTAAACATTAATTCTTCAGCAGTTACCGGGTACTATCCGATCAACTTAACGCTTGAATGGAACAGCGGCATAGGAACAGTTCAGCAAGTATATGTACCCGTGCTCGGTTCTCCAGATGTCAGGCTTCAGGGTTTTGGCACAAATCCGCCGCAGATCTTTCCTGGGACGCAGGACGCTGAGCTGGCAATTTACGTAGTTAATTCAGGCAACGTTACTGCAAGCAACGTAAAAATAAACATTTCAACATCAGGGCCAATCATCTTCGCATCCCAAACTGCCACCACCATAGGATTGTTGCCACCTGGCACACCGGTTCAGCTTACTTATCTGTTCAGCGTGAACAGCAACGCCTCGTCACCTTCTTATGCTAATGTCTCTATCAGCATATCATACGGCGGAAGAAATTCAGCATCTGTCATAAGATTACCGGTATCATCTAAGGCTCAGCTAAAAGCAGTGCCTGAATCTGTTACGTTAACTCAGGGAGCTTCTGACATAAAAGTTACCTATAACATTACGAACTACGGCAACTATACTGCAAAGGACATGCAGGCCGAGCTCATACTTCCTAACATGCTAAGCGGCAACACGTACGATTATTTGGGGGACATTCCGCCAGGATCAAGCGCAACTGCTGTGTTTTCTCTTGACGTAAGCTCAAGCGCTCCAGTCGGTGAGTTCAGGGGAACAATCGTGACATCCTGGTTGCAGGACAACGCTCCGGGAGAAACGTTCAGCCAAAGAATACCAGTGAGCTTTATCATAAAAGAATCTTACGTAAACCAGTTTTTAGCATATGTCTCGTCTCCTCCAGCCATCTATATCTTGTTAATAGCGATTCTGCTGGTTATAATTGCGATACTTGCTGTAGTTGCGGCGAGGAGAAGATGAGCTACGCTGTTGAAGCCGAAAACCTGACAAAGTATTTTAGAAGCCTTATAGCCGTTGACAGCGTTTCATTTAAGGTTAAAAAGGGAGAGATATTCGGGCTTGTTGGGCCAAACGGAGCCGGCAAGAGCACGCTTATAAGGATGATCTGTACAGTGCTGAGACCAAGCGCGGGAAAAGCCTTGGTAGAAGGATACGACATCGTGAGACAGCCACAGGAAGTCAGAAAGTTAATAGGCGTGGTTCAGGAAAAGCTGATACTTTATGCGCCTCTCACACCGGTAGAAAACCTTGAATTTTTCGGAAAGCTGTACGGTCTTGATTCCAAGATACTGAAAGAAAGGATTAAAGAGTTGCTGGAAGAAGTAAAGCTCTCTGCGGTAAAGGACAGGCCAGTTGGAATATTCTCGACTGGTATGAGGCAGAGGCTGAACATAGCCAGGGCCCTGCTGCACTATCCGAAGCTTGTAATACTGGACGAACCTACAAACGGGCTCGATCCGCAAAGCGTAAGATGGGTAAGGGACTATATAGTAAACCTCAGGAACAGGGGGCTAACTGTAATACTCACTTCACATGACATGTACGAAATAGATGAGCTTGCTGACACGGTTGCTATAATGGATAAGGGAAAGATACTCGAGATAGGAAAAAAGGAAGATCTTAAGACAAAGTACGGAGCAACAAAAATAGAGGATGTATTTCTGGAGCTCACTGGTAGAGAGCTAAGGGACGAAATAAGCGGAAGATTGAGGAGGAGGGGATGGTGATGAAAGGCCCTCTTTATCATCTTTACGTGATAATGAAAAAAGACCTTACGGAGTTCTACAGGGTGCGGGCAAGGCTTGTCTCCATGATACTCCTTCCAATACTGCTAATGCTGCTTTTCGGTTACATGTTTCCAGGCAATGGCACAATAACGCACATACCTATAGCAATAGTTAACCAGGACCAGTCTACGGGTGCAATAAGCGTTATAAACAGCTTCATTTACATGGCCCAGTCTGGCGGAACTTTCAACGTTATAACTTACAGTTCTCTTTCACAGGCAGAGCAGGCTCTACTAGAAGGAAAGGTATACGCTGTGGTGATATTCAGGCAGGGTTTCGGACAGGAGCTAAGTACAGGCAGCGCAACCGTTCAGGTTATAGTAGACCAGATGAATCCTACACTCGATCAGATAGTTACTGCAGGGATACAGCAGATATTCTCGCAGCTTAACGTTCAACTGAGCACTGCGCGCGGTTTTCCTGCATATTTTGGAACGGTCTCGGTAAACTTTCAGGGTCTGATACCTGGAGCTCCAAGCAGCTTTGAATTTCTTGCACCTGGTTTTATAGCTATGAGCGTGGTAATGGGAGGGCTAGCCGGGCTTGCTATGGCGTTTTCAAGAGAAAGGGAGCTGGGGACTATGGATGGCATATTGATGACGCCGGTTTCAAGATTTTCAATAGTAATGGGCAAGGCAATGGCTCAGGCTGTAAGAGGAATAATCAGCGGAATAATAATAGTGATACTCTCAATATTGCTGTTTGGAGTAAAGATATACGGGAACGTCTTTCTTATGGCCATTATACTTTTCCTTGGGATACTTGCTTTTACTGGACTTGGGATCATAGCTACAAGCTTTGTAAGCGACCAAGAGTCGGCTCAGATGATAATGCTTATGCTTGAGATGCCTATGATATTCATATCTGGTATATTCTATCCGGTGCTGCAGCTCCCCTGGTGGTTAAGAGATGTTGCTTATATGTTCCCGCTCGTTTATACTGTAACAGGGTTCAGATCTGTCATGGTCATGAACGCGCCTCTTTCAGCTGTCTGGAATGACGTGCTGGTACTCCTTATTTATTCGATAGTTACCTTTGCAATCGCCATACCTCTTTTCCAGAGAATGGTGACAAAGTAGGTTTCCAAGCCTTTTAAAATTTTTAACCAAATATTTTTTATTATTTTTTAAAAAACCAATTCAAAAAATAAAAAATATAATTTTTACAGACTTATAAATCATAAAATTCAACATATATACGTAAATAATAACAGTGTGATAATCGATTTATGATGTTCAGAGGGCTGAATGTTTTAGGCATTCCTGGGAGTCTTAGAAAAGGGTCATATAACAGGCTTTTGATAGAAAACGCTTTCATGATGCTTCCAGAAGGTTCAAACGCTATAATGTATGACATTTCAGCTATACCGCTTTTCAATCAGGATCTGGAAAAAGATCCCCCTGAATCTGTCAGAGAGCTAAAGGAAAAGATACGGGCATCAGACATAGTTCTTATTTCAACACCAGAGTACAACCATAGCTATTCTGGAGTTTTAAAAAACGCAATAGACTGGATCTCGAGACCGTCCACAGAAAACCCCTTTATATCAAAGGTTGTGGCCATTTTCTCAGCGTCAACGGGAAGCGTAGGCGGAAGTAGAGCTCAGGAGCACCTCAGGGTAGTCCTCAATGCCCTGGGAGCGTTAGTAGTACCCCGGCCAGAAGTGATTCTTGTAAACGCAGACAAAAAGTTCAGCTCTGAAGGCAAGCTTAACGATCCAGTAGCCACAGAACTCGTGCGACAGCTGATAAAAGAAGCCGTTAAACTTGCGATTGCTGTAAAAGAGGCTGATAAGGTCCTTCAGATAATCTAACAGCAAAAAGTACGTTTTTGCCTTCTGAGTGAATTTTTTATAATCAAATATTTCTTGTACTATGTGAACTACAATGGCCTTGCGGTCAGGGCTTCCCGGTTCATTATCTCGTTTTCACATTAAGAATACTTTATGCTCCATCATGCTGCTTGTAGAGGCTCAACAATCAGAAGTCTCATCTGCGTTCCACAGGCAGAGCCTATCGCTGACTTCACTCGATTGAAGTGCCGGCCTTATTCAAGGCATCGCGAATTCCCCCACCGAGGTCTCCAGGACCTTTATGCCATAAAGCACCTGCCACGAACGAATATCATCATCCTGAAACGCAACGTGCTGATAATTGCTTACCACGTAATGCACTATCTTGTTCTTTATGTCTTTCTTTACGTTGCTCTTATATACTCCTCGTTGATCTTCAGCAGGAGTTTTCCCTGTTTTTTGATCCTTTCTTCGCTCTTGAGAAATAGCGCTGAAGCTTCTTCAGCCTCTCGCTCTGCGGGACTGAGTATGATACCTTTATCCCGTTTGAAAACGCGATCTGATCCTTTACTCAAAGATCGAGCCTATAGCCTTTCCGTTCTATTGATTCTTTCTGAACATACGCTGTCACGAAGGGGACTTTCGCCCCTTAACTCGTTAAGGTTAAAACTCTTTACTGACACGGTGAAGACCTGCTGTATTACAAAATAATATTACAATGCAGATTGGTCACGCATAAAACTCAGCCCAGCAGCCATCAGGCTTTATCTGTCATTTCTTCGGTTAAATTGCTTAAGAATTTTTTTGTAAATGTTTAATAACTTTAGATCTAAATATGATTCAATGTCTGAAGAATGGAAAGAGATAACAAAAAGATCTAATGACGTGCAGTATGAAAAGCCAAAGGTAAGGCTCAAAATAAGGAGCGTAGGTATAAGCGAGTTTTCAATCCCGTTAACAAAATTTTCGAAAGAAAAATTAATTTATTCGAGCGCTGAGATAAAGGCAACTGTAGACATTCCAGAATACATGAGAGGAATAAACATGTCCAGGACGGCGACAAGCATAGAAAAAGTTCTTTCCTCAGCTTCAAATGTCGAAGAAGTTGCAAGCTTGATAGCATCAGAATTGCTGATGGTTCACGAGTATGCAGAGTTAAGTAAAGCAAGAGTTAAAGGAGAAGGTTTTGTCTATGTCGAGTCTCCAGTTACTGGCATTGAATCCATTGAGAGCTTTAAATTTTACGAGCTATCCAAAGCTGCGCGTAAAAACAGCCAAAAAAACATAATCGGCGTAACAGTTACTGGTATTTCCGCGTGTCCATGTGGAGCTGAGCTTATGAAAACTAAACTAGGACATAGCTCAGGGATAGCCCCAACGCACATGCAAAGGGCCAGGGTAAGCATAGCGGTCAAGTCAGAAGGCAAAAATTTTTTAAAAATAGAAGAACTCCTTGACGTTGCTTACGCATCTCTGAGCAGTAGAGTTTACAGCGCTCTCAAAAGGGCTGATGAAGGGTTCCTAATATATTCGTCTATTACAAACACGAGGTTTGTAGAAGACATTTACCGGGCAGCTGTTACGGGGCTTTATACGAGGTTTAAGAATTTTAGCGCTGTTAGCAGTATTTATGCCAACATAAGAAGCTTTGAGAGCATACATGAGTATAACGCTATGGCCTCAGGCTGGATTGATATAAAAAGCTTTGAAAAATTAAACGTTTACTAAAGGTATGTCTTAAACCAGGAAATTATCTGGTTTAACCGTTCGATCCTGTTTTTTGGTTTGCCCTTTCTTGAAAGATCATGATTTTCTTTATGAAATATAACGAGCTTTGTCTGTACGCCTTTGAGCTTGAGTGCTGTAAACATCTGATAGGCCTGATCTATCCAGCATCTGTAGTCTTCATCTGAGTGCAGCAAAAGCGTGGGTGTTTTGACCCTGTATGCATACTTTAAAGGGCTTCTGTCCCAGTAAACCTGAACAAGATCATCCTTCCAGAGATCATTTCCGAGATCTCCTCCAATTTGATCCTCGGCGAAATAATAGCCTATATCGGATGTTCCATAAAAACTGATCCAGTTGCTTATAGATCTCTGAGAAACTGCTGCTTTGAACCTTTCTGTATGTCCTATAATCCAGTTTGTCATGAAACCACCGTAGCTTCCTCCAGCAACTCCAAGCCTCTTTTCATCTATAAAACTAAAATTCTTTATTACATAATCAAGCCCTTCCATGAGATCCTGATAATCTCTGGTTCCGTACTTGCCTCGCAAATCCTTAAAGGATTCCCCATAACCTGCGCTGCCGCGCGGGTTCATGTACACAAGTCCAAAACCAGATTCTGAAAGGACATAAAACTCATGCTGAAAACTTTCTCCGTATGTTGTAGCTGGGCCTCCGTGAATGTAAAGAACAGCTGGATATTTTTTGTCATCTTTAAAGTTTGCTGGTTTTAGTACCCAGCCTTCTATCGTCTGACCGTCAGAAGCTTTAAAGGTAAAACGCTCCGGAACCTGAAGGTTTGATTTTTTCAGAAGCTCATCGTTAAACGATGTAACCTTTCTGAGTCCCTTTCCGCTATATATAAAAAGCTCTGAGGGCCTTGTGGAACTCATTATGGTGAGCGAGATTGTTTCGCCTTTTGCTGAAAAGTCTTCAACAGTAAGGTTGCCTTCGACCAGACGTTCTGTCTTACCATTAAGATCAGTTCTCAGTAAAGAGACCTTCCCGCCCTCGTTTAAAGTAAAGTAGATCCATGCATCTATCCACTGGAGTTTCCCGTTAGATGAAGGACCTCTGACATCTGAGTTCATGTAGTTTCCTGTGTCCCAGTCATCTGGCGTAAGCTTGCTTATTGATCCGCTGGAAAGGTCTAAAGTCCATAGCTTAACGTTTGAGTTGAGCCCGTGGGAGTAATCGCCAGCCCTGAACGCTATCATTAAAGACGAAGGGTTCCACGCTAAATCTTCAACGGTAAATTGCCCATTCGTCAACTTTTTTATTTCCCGGGTTTCAAGATCAAGCAGCTTTAAGTCGGTCCTGTAAGGTTTCTGATGATCTTCTGATGATATGTAAGCTACCTTTTTGCCGTCTGGGCTAATCCGTGCAAAGCTGATCTCTTCGTTTCCTTCTGTGAGTTTCTCTAGGTTTCCGGTCCAGATATCAGCTAGGTAGAGGGCGTTTCTTTCACCATATATGTAGCCTTTCCCGTTGAACCAGAATGGAACCTCCTCTATAACTGTAAGCTCTTCCTTTTTATTGGGGTTAGGAATGTTGAGCAGAGCTTTCCCGTTGCTGATGCCAAAAATTTCAAAACCTTTATCCTGCTTGATGATCAATCTTGGCTCCGTACAATTTTTTATGTCAGTTTCCCAGAGCTCCAGTCCTGGCTCATCTTCTTTTAATGTCCTTCTTGAAAGGAAAAAGATTTTTCCTGAATCTTCTGCCCACACGGGAGAGTAATCGGAAGGTCCGTTTGTAATATGAAAAACTTCATCCTTCTCCAAGTCATAAACCCAAAGCTTTGAATAGTACCTGTTGTCTGATATAGAAGGTTTTGTGACAACAAAAACTACCTTCTTACCATCGGGTGAAATCTTTGGGTCTGAAACGAATGCTATACTTTCTAAATCTTCAGCTTTTAACCCCATACTTTTCGCCTTGTTATTTATTTGTCTAATTCGTATGTGAACTACCCTGACCTTACGGACAGGGCTTCCCAGTTCATCGAAACGCTTACGTGTGGAATACTTTTCAAGTATTCCACTATTGCAGAGGCGTTTTCATCCCTGGGCGTCTCGCCTGCGTTCCACAGGCAAAGCCCATTTGGGCATCAATAATATAAAATTTCTTTACATAAAAACATTTCTGTAAGGGGCTATCCATCCCCTACTTCACCAGTAGATCAAAACTTTTTTAGTGCAGGATGGCTGTTTAACGTTATGCCATAAACAGCATCCTGCGATCTAATAATGGTAACAAGTACTTATTATATGTTTATGAGTCTATCGACAAGGCTATGAACATAAAGGCTCGAGATAGAGAATCGATAAAGAAAGTAATAGTTCTTTCTTCAATAACGAACTCTTATGTTGAGGGGACTGCTTCATCCGTTGACGTATGCGGACAGACTGTAAGGAACAACCTGAAGCAACAGGACCCATAGAGCGTTCTAAAGTACAATGAAGAAGTAATAAAGAAGATGAAGGAAATGGGGGCGTTCAGGAAGCCTGTAATCGTTGCTATGGACTGGCACGACATAATGTTCTACAGCTAAAGCTGAAGGAGTAAAAGGGACTAATCATAATCAGTTCGCAACGGCAGCTGTCGTTATGGGAGATGAAAAGTTAACAGTTGCTGTTACGCCTGTAAATAACGAAAGCAAGGTTGAACACGTAAGAAGGCTTTTATCCAAGGTGTTTGAGCTTGGCATAAAGGTTAAATTTTTGCTTTTAGATTCAGGATACTACACAGTTGATATAATAAATTACCTTAAAGCAAAAGGAATAAATTTCATAATGAGGGCAGTAGGGAAGTTCAAAGATGGGGATGACTTAATTTACAAAACGAACAGCAAGAGGAAAAAGCAAAATGAACAGGCAACATTTAGGATTGTAGCTGTTAAATGCAAAAATGAGCTTTTAGTTTTCGCAACGAACACAGACATTAAGCCTAAAGCTATAAGAAGGATGTTCAGAAAGAGGTGGGCTATAGAGACTTCTTACAGGATGATAACCAGTTGCAGTTCTTTTATACAACATATGGGTTTTTATGAATTATAAAAGGGAAAAGGTAACGGTTCAGTATGTTAAGTTTTTATTAATGATTGAAGCTTTAATCTCTAACTTATACGTTACAATCTTCAGATAGCTTTTATTTTAAACACAATGAGATAACTTTATTAGCTTAAACCATGCGTCATTTTTGGCTTAAAGCGCTATTTTTATAGCATAATAAGGATGATTTAGGTTAATCAGCGCAATTTGATAGCACGTTTAGCCTTTCTAAAGTCTTTGGGCAAAGATGGCATTTAAAATCTTGTTTAAAATCTGGTATAATAGCAAAAGCACCATAAAAATCAACAAAAGTTTTGATCTACTGTCACGGAAGGGGACTTTCGCCCCTTAACCCCAAAAAGTTAAACACTTATCAGCGATAAAGTTGAATCTGAATCAAGGATATGCAGTTCTGTAAAAAAATAATTATTTTTTAGATTATATATATATTTTATTTTATAAATAGATTAAATTTAAATTTCACTTAAATTAAAACAAAAAAAATGAGCATAAATCCGTTGAACAATTTCGATTCACTAAAACTTTCTTTAAAACACATTAAAGTTTCTCTTATAGCAGGTATGGGATTCTTCACAGATGCCTATGATCTTTTCAGCATAACAATAGTGCTTTACATTCTTAGTGTTTATGCTGAACCTTCATTTCCTCTTAACTTAAAAATTCTATCTCTTCCGCTCTCTGCGTATCTTGCAACTTCAGCCATATTATTTGCAATAGTTGGTCAGCTGCTTTTCGGGATAATATCTGACAAATTAGGCAGAAAAAAAATTTACGGGCTTGAGGCCACACTGCTGGCCCTAGGCGCTATACTTTCAGCTTTTTCACCAAACATATACTGGTTGATCGCTAGCAGAGCCTTGCTTGGAGTTGGTATAGGAGGCGACTATCCAGTATCATCAGTCATAGCATCAGAATACGGAAATGCTAAGGACAGAGGAAAAATGGTTGCTCTGGTATTTTCAAACCAAGGGTTAGGAAGCATAGCAGCAGTGCTTGTTGGAATACTTTCAGCACTTTTTGTTCCTCCTTCAATAGCATGGAGAACAGTTCTAGGAGTAGCCGCAATACCTGCTCTGGCAGTAATATACTTTAGAAGAAAGATGCCAGAGACTCCTAGATATTCATACCATGTAAAAAAAGATCTCAATGAACTTAAAAAAGCAGCTGAGTACTTTGGAATACAATCAAACTATGAGATATCCCAGAAAGGCATCGATATAGCTCAGAAAAAAACGTCCAGTTTTTTAAGATTCATAAAAAATTACTGGAAACCCCTTTTGATAACAACATCTACTTGGTTCATCGTGGACATAGCTCTTTATGGAACTGGCGTTTATTCTTCATTTATAACGAGCACTATTGTGCCTAAGCTTGTGGAAGGAACTCTTAGCAAAGCCATACTGATGAGCGGTCTGCCTTACATAGTCGGATTGGTGGGTTATTTTTCGGCTGTTGCGCTTATAGATAGAGTAGGCAGAAAGGTGCTTCAGATCGCAGGATTCGTTTTTATGGCAGTTATATACTTTTTAACGAGCTTTACGCTTCAGAAACTTTCAGATCCTCTAATAGCTTTCTCTCTTTTTGCAATGAGTTTCTACGCAATAGACTTGGGGCCTAACACAACAACTTTTGTAATACCTTCAGAAATCTATCCTACAAACAAAAGGTCAACCGGACACGGAATTTCAGCAGCAGCTGGCAAGCTTGGAGCCGCAATTTCTACGCTTTACATGCCCGTCTTGAGAATAACTTACGGGCTTCCCTTAATATTTCTGGGCCTTGGGTTGTTGAGCCTTGCAGGTGCAGTTATTACCACCTATCTTGAAGAACCCAAAGGAGTACCTCTTGAAATAATCTCTAATGAAACGAAGGTATTGGCGTAAACTACCAGAAAATATTTTTAGTATTTTAATACTTCGTTGCTTACAGAATAATCGATTATGTTTTCCGCTATGTCTGAAGTATACTCCGCTATTCTCTCAAAGTGTTCAATGACATTTTGAAGAATTGAAGAATAATTTTCCATCTCTTTTCTGATTTCCTGTACATAATCTATTATCTCGTTAGCTTTAAATTTGTCCTGAGAAACAAGGGCTTCATAAGACTTTTCAAAAAAGCTCAAAACTTTTTCGTAAAGAGCTTGAAGTTTTCTTCTGTCGCTTTCCGAAATGCTAAAACCTCTGATGGATGCTATGCTTACAGCATGATCGGCTATCCTCTCTATATTTTTCAGCAAACTTTTAGATATCAATATATGAACATCTCTGGTTAATCCAAAACTTTGAAGCATATCTCTGTTGTATACAACCTCATTAAGTACTCTAATGCCATAGAAATAAAATTTATCAACTTCTGTGTCTGAACTTACGACTGATTCTCTTATATCGTCGTCGTCATTTATCAAAGCAGAATACGAATCCTTAACCATGTTCAGGGCTATGCTATGCATTCTTCTTATCAGCCCAAACAGGTTCATTGATGGCCATGAAACAAGCTCCTGGAAAGTTATTTTCTCCAAGGATTCTTCAACAACTTCAATTCCTATCATGATGTCCCTTGCATACTTTTTCAGCTCATCTTTCAGTGTGGCTGGAAGCTTTTTTTCTTTAGCTTCAACCTTTATTGATCTGGCACCAAGAAGATAAGCTGAAATGAACATGCGAATAATCAGGGATACCTTCTCGTCTTCTGAAACTTTTATTGTATACTCAAGTTCTTCTTTTTCAGAAACTTTATGTGATGGATAAATGGACAGCTTTGAGCCCTCGAGTTCAACAGCCAAATGGTCTGACTTTTCTAACTTCAGATCTTTGATCCAGTTTTTTGGAAGAACTATAGCGTAGGAAGAATTTCCTATCTTCTGGATCCGTCTTAATATCTTTTTTGCCATAAATAATTATTTTTTGCATAAATAAATATTTATTGTTAATTTTTAATATATTGATTTTGTTTATTATAAAATACAATGGGTTATTATGATCGCCCGTCACTCATTTTAATCATTACATCTCCGCCGTAAACGTCAAAGCTTTACAGATTAAGGAAGCTTTACTTCTACCTTGCAGTTCTTTTATACAACATATGGGTTTTTATTAACTATAAAAGGGAAAAGATAACAGTTAAGTAAGTTTTTATTAATGATTGAAGCTTTAATCTCTAACGTATACGTTAAAATATTCAGATAGCTTTTATTTTAAACATAATCAGATAACTTCACTAGCTTAAACCATGCATCATTTTTGGCTTAAAGCGCTATTTTTATAGCATAATAAGGTTAATCCGCGCAATTTGATGGCTTGTTTAGCCTTGCCTAAAGTTTTTGAACAAAGATCGCATTTAAAATCTGGTAAGATAGCAAAAGCACCATAAAAATCAACAAAAGTTTTGATCTACTGTTACCGACTGGGTCTCTGGTAAAAAGATGAAAAATCTTGGGCTTAAAGTTGAGACCGTGTACGGGTTGATGGGAATTAAGAGAGGCGAAACAGCTAAAGGATCGCTTACGACAACATTGAACTTTCTGAAGAAGCCATAATTAGCGAAGTTAACATATGGTGTTTTAACCTTATGGGGAAGGGTAATATCTCCCTTCCCGCATACACATGCTTCTGTAGTATTATTCTGGTTTTATCCAGTACGTAAGATAATCTTCAGGCTCTCTCTTTTTTACTTCTAGCTTTACTTTCATACCTGCCTTTAAACTTTTAATGTCGCCGTCAATCCAGGCCAGCACGTTAACGCCCTGAGGCATCTTGGCGATTCCAACGGCGTAATCTGGATAATGTGAAAAGCTCTGCGGTTTTACATTTATCACAGTATAGGTAATAAGTTCGCCTGTACCGGCAAGCTCTAACCATTCCATTGAATCAGATCTGCAACTGCTGCAGTAGCTCTGTGGAGGAAAGTAAACTTCGCCACATTTTGTGCATCTGGTTGCAAATACTTTTCCTTCTAAAAGTCCGTCATAAAACTTTTTTATTCTTTCAACGCTTATCATATACCTTACGTTGAGCTCCCTCTGGTCAAACCATAAAGAGCTGGATGTCTTTTGATCTGTAATTAATGGGGAACCAAGCTTCTTTTTGGCTTCCTCTGCTGCTTCTTTTAGCTTTTCAGTTTCATCACTCATGAACGTTCACCCTATCTAGCGAAAGGATCGTAACGTACGCGTAATGTCCTGTCCCCCCAACGTTGTGGGCGAGGGCTTTACCGTTCCTTATTTCTGCCTGCCTTTCTCCCTTTACCTTTCCCAAAAGCTGATGATAAAGCTCGACTATCATCGACTCCCCTGTGGCACCTATTGGATGACCTTTTGCTTTGAGACCTCCATCGAGATTAACTGGAATAACGCCTCCTTTATATGTCTGCTTTTCCTTGATCAGCTTTACGCCTTCACCTTTTTTTGCGAAACCCAGATCCTCGTAAGCCATTATTTCGGCAATTGTAAAGCAGTCATGCACTTCCGCAAGGTCTAGCTGAGAAGCCGGCCTTTCAGGATCAATACCAGCTTTTGCATAAGCCTGCTGTGCGGCTTTTCTGGCAGCGTCTAGTCCTGTAAAATCATCTCTTTTGCTAAGGTTTGCGGTGCCTGTTGCGTACCCTGTTCCGCTTATCCAGACAGCTTCTTGGCCATGACTTTTTATGAAATCCTCACTTGCAAGTATCACAGCGCTTGCGCCATCCGTTATGGGGCTGCAGTCATAAAGCTTAAGAGGCCATGCAACGTATGGGGAAGACATGCATTTTTCGACTGATATTTTATTTCTGTACTGCGCTTTCTCGTTAAATGAAGCATAATAGTGGTTTTTGACAGCTACTTCACACAGGTCCTCTTCTTTTGCTCCAAACTTTGACATGTAAGCTGTAGCGTAAAGTGCATAATAGCCAGGAAACGTTAAACCAAAGTTCTCAAATTCCCACATAAAGTTACCAGCTCTGCCTATGTATTCTACAACAGTTCTGCTGGGAGACTCCCTCATCTTTTCGATCCCTATGGCAAGTACAACCTCAGCCTGACCTGATGCAACAACGTCATGTGCAAGCTTGACTGCTGAGCTGCCTGATGCGCACGCAGCCTCAACCCTTACGGAACCCCGTGGGTTTATTCCAAGAGCTTCTGAAACTATTACAGCAGGAAGAGACTCACTGCTCCAGCCACCCATGTTTGACACAACAGAGTATTCTATCTGCGCTGGTTCAACGTTAGCTTCATTTATAGCATCTTTAAAAGCTTCCCACGCAAGCTCCTGCATGCTGACGTCGAACCTTTCGCCGAACTTCGTATAAGAACCGCCTATTATGCCAACCCTTCTCATAATAGTTAATACGAACGCGAAGCTATAAACGTTAATGATTGATGAAAGCGTTAAAAGGTTACAGGTAATTTGTAAAATAATAATACAAATTTATTAGCAAAAACACGCATTGATATACGGTAGCTCAAAATGTGCGAACTGTTTGGAATTTCATCGAACAAAAGCGTTAAAGCTGAATATTTGCTTAAAGAGTTCTTCAGTAAGTCAAAAATACATCCTGATGGCTGGGGCGTTGCCTGGTATTCTGATGAAAAGCTTGCTGGCATGGTTAAGGAGCCTGTGCCGGCTTACAAAAGCAAGTTAGCTGAATTTTTTGCAGAAAGAGTAGAGAGTAAACTTATAATAGCGCATATACGCAAAAAGTCAAGAGGCAGTAATTTGAGCTATGTTAACACTCATCCTTTTGTGAGGAGGCTGCAGGGTAAAGATCTTGTTTTCGCTCATAACGGAGACGTTCCACAGCTTAAAAAAGATGCAAAGTATAAACTTAAAACGTTTTTTCCGGCTGGCGAAACTGATTCTGAACACGCATTCTGTTATATTCTTGAAAGTTTATCAGCAAGTCAGAAAGGTGGTCTAAAAGAGCTGGCAGAGGAAATATGGAAATACGCAGAAGACATAGGCGGTCTGGGAAAGTTTAACTTTCTGTTAAGCGATGGGGAATACCTTCTGGCTTATATGAACGGGGAAAGAACGCTTCATTACCTGCTTAACCCGGTAAGTTTAAAAGAGAATATGAAAGATGAAAAAAGGGAAAAGTTGAAGGCATCTGTAATATCAACAGAAAAGCTTACAGATGAAGAATGGGTCCCAATGCAACTAAGGGCGCTTTACATATTCCGTGACGGAGAACTCGTTTATAAAGTTAAGCTTGAATAATGCTTATACAGGTTTTTAATTTATGCGTTTTAATAGTTCAGAGGTTTAAATCGATTTTTATTTCATTTTTAACCTTTTTTCTGAAGCTTGAGCACGATTTAAATTTTTCAAATATCATACAGCTGTATGATAGCCGGAGTTGCGTTTGACTTGGACGGAACACTCATAGATAACGCTGATGCTCTTTCTGCAGCCCTTTCAAAGGCCATTGGGGAATTTGGATACAGAGCAGAACCGGATGAAATAAAAAAATATTTAGGGCTTTCGTTTTACGATATAGTTTCAAAATTTATTCATAATCCTGACAGAGTTTTACTTGAAAAAATAAAAGAGGCTAGAAAAAAGTACGTAATAGAAAGCATAAGCAGTTTCAGGATATTTCCTGATGCGCTGTACGCTCTAAAAGCTTTAAAAGAGCTAGGAGTAAAGAGCGCTGTAGCAACGAGTTTAGGGAAAGATCTTGTAGATTCTGTTATAAAGGGTCTCTGGCTTGACAGCTATCTTTGCTGCTGGGTAACAGTAGATGAAGTGAAAAAACCTAAACCGGAGCCGCATGTCTTTCTTAAAGCCATGGAGCTTATGCAAGTTAAACCAGAAAATTGCCTAGCCGTGGGTGACAGAGAGTATGACGTAATAGCTGGTAAGAAAGCAGGATCTCTTACAGCTCTGGTACTGAGGGACAGCTTTAGCATCTACGAAAAAATAAAGCCCGATTACATTCTTAAGAGCCTTGAAGAGTTACCCGATATTATATCAGGGTTAAATTCAAAGCTCTGATCTGTAGAGCTTGCAACTTTTCTAGGCATAACCCTAGTTTCGCAGTATAAGGCAAAACCCAAGTACAAAGTTTTCTTTAAAACATCTTACTGGTTCATAGCTCTGATGTTCATTTCTTACATTGTATCTTACAAACACTAAAAGCTTCGCCGCTTGCGGCAGAGATAAAGTAATTAAGCCAGAACCGATAATAAAGGTTTATGTTCGCTCTTTTTTATACAGCTCAATAGCCCCCGTTAAAGGGGTGTAACCCTCTAGACCTCGGAACCATCGCCCTTCAGGGCAGTGAGGAGGTCAGTTGAAAACTAGATAAACAATCTAAAATCAGGTTATTTATAAATGATTGATAAAAAGAGAATCAAAACTTTTTACCATGGTTGATAAATTCTAAACGTGAACGTGCGCTTTAAAATAGAAAGAAACATAACAGGTTATGATGTAGATGAGCTCTGGAAAAAGCTCAGCGATATAGAGTCTATACCTGAATTCTGGCACGGCCACAGAGAAGTCAAGGTTCTGGAGAGAAACGGAAATGTGTATAAGGTTCAGATCAGGTACGCCTTTCCTTCATTTGGCAACGGGAATCTAGGAGAAAGCATAATAGAGGTTGATGAAAAAATGAAGGTTCTCAGTTTTAAAAACTATAAAGGTCCTGTAAAGGGGTCTATAAAGGTCTGGATAGATGAAGGCGAGAAGAAAATGGTTTGCGTGTATGATGTCAGTATGAGCGCAATTTACTTACCTACAAAGAATTGGATAGAAAACCACTTTAAACAGGGGGTCGAACACGCGTTTGACAGACTCCTCACGCCTTAAGCTCAGTAATATGCTTAATTTTTAAAGTTCTAGGCACATTATAAGAGCGTTTTCATAACCATCTTCAAAAAGGCCCATTTTAGGTATAATTCCAGTCTGAACGAGCTCCAACTTCCTGTAAAGGTGTACCGCAAGGGCATTTCTCGCGTAGACTTTGAGCTTTATAAGCCTGGAATCCTTCAGACCTCGCGAGCTCAATAAGGAGCCTTATCAGCTCGTACCCCAGGCCTGCGTTCCACAGACAGAGCCCCTTATTGCTGATTTCACACGATTGAAGTGCTAGCCTTATTCAAGGCATCGCGGATTCCCCAGATAGAGGTCTGCGAGACTTTCAACTTAATGTATGTCTGCAAAGATAATGCGCAGAAGGCTTAAACATTTCTATAAGAGGATATTTACAGCTCACATAAGGGGAATTTCGCCCCCTTAACCCCGTTAAGGTTAAAAATCTTGGCGTCAGAAGCATGCCTGTGATCTGTAATAAGCCATCTGAATTGCCCTTGAATAACACTCAAGAAGTGAACTTGCAGTTGAGCTCCACCTGAAGTTTTTATCAACCATTTTTATCGAGTTAAGCCTTACTTTTTCCCATAAAGCAGTTTCATCTGTCTTCAACATTGGCGCCATGTAGAGCAAATCATGATTCTTTTCTTCGGCTGCGCGTGAAAGCATCATAGACGTTGTAAGCGCTTCAGAAAACTGTTTAACGTTCTCCGGCTCAACAATAAACCCTGTACCTTCCTGAGGGTTTTCTCTTATGTCCATTATGGTCTCCCTTAAACCCCCAACAGCGTATGCCACAACAGGGGTCCCAACAGCCATAGACTCTACAGCTGTTAGACCAAAAGGCTCCCATCTGGATGATGCAGCAAATACAGAAGAAGCATAATAGAAAGCTTTGTACACGTTTCTGTCTAACTGCGTGCTTATTATTAGCCTTGCGTTGTCCTTTATTCCCGAGAACTCATCAACTAGCTGATAAAGAAGGTCATATTCTCCTCCAGGTATTCCAAGGTAAATAAGCCTTGCATCAGGAACATCTTTAAGGGATTCTTTAAAAGACCTTACAAGCAGGTCAACGCCTTTCTGCCTTGAAAGTCTGCCTGTCGATAAAACAAGGGGACCATAGCCCAGATCATCATAACTCCACCCATCTCTAAGCCCTATCCTGTGCCTGTTTTCCCACAGTATTTTTCCTGTCTGATAGTCATCTGGCACGGCTCTGATGGCATGGAGAAAAGAAAGGAGCTTCTTTCTAAGTTCCTTTCTGTCTTCTGTACCAAATTCCCTTCTAGCAAATTCAGCAACCTCGCTTACGCTCCAGTCCGTGCCGTTGTACGACACGCAGCTCTTGCCTTCAACCCAGCTACCAACGTGGCTTAGGACGTCATATTTAAGATAACTTCTGCTTACAGATGCCAGAACGTCCGATTCATAAGCTCCAAACCTTTCAACGCTTCCTTTTGAAAGCTCATCCCAGACTTCACGGTAGCCTGTTATTTCATGCCTGTATACCTTCCATATATAGTGGGGACAGTCCGGTATTCCTGACCAGTCCCGGGAAGCATAGTGCCATGGAAAAGAGACCTTTGTGAGAAGGTGTACAGTAAATACAAACGGAACCATTATCCGTCTATCCTCAAAAAGCTGCCTGGCCCTGACGCCGGCAAGAACGCTGTGCCAGTCGTGCGAATGAATGATCGAAGGTATTCCGGAGCTAATGGACCAGGGCACTATGGCTTCTACCGATCTGGCAAGAAGCGAACTCTTTTCTTCTATATAACTGTAAATGTCCCATGAATCAAGAACCTTACCTGTTTCGTGATCCAGCCCTTTTACAAGGAATAATTTTATCCCGTCAATCTTCCCTGCCTCAACGCCAACCCTGTAGTGGTATTTTCTGCCGTCCAGACCTATTCTGTCTCCCTCTGCTTTGATCCCGGTGTCCATGAGCCCAAGAGTGGACCTGTAATAATCGCTCATGTGTCTTCCATGACTCGGCATGAAAACGTCTACTTCTATACCTCTCTTTACAAGCTCTCTTGCTACGCCTCCTACAGCGTTGCCCAGACCCCCGAGACTTGCAACCCCGCTGAACTCTGCTGTAAAAAACCATACCCTTCTCACGCTGTCGTCAATCCAGAAAGATTCGACCTTTTTCATCTCAGCCATTCCCTCATGTACTTCTTCATTTCGATGAACTGGGGGTTCCTCTTAACTATTTCTTCGAACATTTTACTGTTCCACGCTATTGGGCCCCTCTTACCGCCTTTCATAAATATAAAAGGCTCTCTGTTTATCTTCGCTTTTCTGAGCATTTCAAAGTTGAACTGGCTTAGGGCATAGAACTCGTTTATGAAAGCGTCTATGGGGGAGTTGAAGCTGTTAAAATAGCTGTGTACAACCATCGGCGAATTCTCTCCTATAAAAAGGTAGTAGTAGCTGTCGCTCGCCGTAAAGTACCTCCATGCTTTTAACCATTCACCTTTGAACTTTTTTGCAAGCATTTCACCCCTTCTTACAGAATCGTCGTAAGCCCACTGCATTATGTTGCCTAGCCAGCTACTTTCATCCTTTCTTATGTCGGCCCATGAGATTGTTGAGCTGAAGTCCAGCTCTTCACCATTTTCTTTTATCATTTCTTGAGGCATTACAAGCTTGACCCCTCTTTTACCGAGCTCCCTCGGAAGCCATCTCAGGAAATCGTGTATGCCGCTTTCAGGCCAGTTGTGTTCCCCGAAGGTTTCATAGTCTATAAAGATAAGTCCTACTTTCCCTTGGGCCTTTGCAACCCAATCAGCAAACTTTTCAGCAGTAAGAGGGTACTGGTCCCATCCCCTGTCGGAAAACCTGAAAGCTATATCATCGCTGAGTCTGTAATTCCTGAGAAATATCTTGAGGTTGCCTCCCTTAAGTCTGAAGATCCTGTTCGGATTTTCACCTGAGATATCTTCCCTTCCTTCTGTTATCGCTGCCTTAAACCCTAGCTTTTCAACCTCTTTGGCTATCCTTCGGTTCATAAGAAGCTCCGTGTTTTCGAACGTAACTGGATCCTGCCCAAAGTGGCTTTTTATGGCTTCGCTGTGAGCCTTGACCTGTTCCCTCCACTCATAAAGGTCTTCCCACATCGAGGTTACAGAATGGTAGTACGTCTGCGCAAGGAACTCGACCTTTTTCGTCGAGGCAAGAACGCTGAAAAGCTCAAGCACATCTTTTCCCCACATTTCTGCCTGCTCAAGAAAGGTTCCTGAAACGCTGAAAAAAAATGAAACGTCCCGCCCATCTTTCTCCGCCTTTTCGATTTCTTCAATGAGTATTTTTGTGGCAGGCATGTAACACTTGTTTTTTGCCCTTTCGAATATCTGCTTGTTGAGCTCGACATCGAAGAACCTTTCTTCAAGCCTGCCCCTTAACCTTGGTTGCCAGAAGTAATCTCTCCTAATCCTGAACGGCTGATGAACCTCGAAACCAAGCATTAAATTCTGCATGTACAATCCTTTATATACCGCGGTTGCATATAAACAGATATAATGGCCGGCGGTCTCTCCAGAGTTAAGGCCATAATCCCGGTGGGAGGGGAAGCCGTTAGGCTGAGGCCGCTAACTCTCGAAAACTCAAAAGCAACAGTAAGACTGCTTAACAGGCCTCTGATAGAACACACGCTGGTCGAGCTAGCGAGGCAGGGCATCAGAGAAATAATATTTGGCGTAAGAGGATATGTAAACTACAGATCGCTGTTCGACTATTACAAGGAAGGAATAGGTTTTTCAGCAAGGTATGGAATAAAACCGAGGGTTCATTTTAAGTACATGCCAAGGTATGACAGTTCAGGCAACGCTGATGCTGTGAGGGTCTGCCTTGATTACTATAATATCAAGGAGAACTTTTTTGTTGTGCAGGGGGACAACATTTTCTCCTTAAACCTGAACAGCGTCCTCGAATACCATAAAAAGCAGAGGGCTTTCATGACCATTGTGCTTAAGGAAGTTAAAAATGTTGAAGAATTTGGCGTTGCGGTTTTAGACAGCAAAGGTTACATCAAAAGGTTTGTAGAAAAGCCAAAGAGGGAAGAAGCGCCTTCTAACCTTGCAAATACCGGCATATACGTGATATCTCCAAGAATAAGGAAGCTCTTTCAGAGCAGCGAATTTGAACCCATGATAAGGGAAGGCAGGATGGACTTTGGCAAAAACGTTATACCTTACCTGTTAACCTCAGGGTACAGGGTTGCGGGGTACATAAGCAGAGCCCTCTGGTTTGATGTCGGCACACCTGAAAGGTACCTTGAAACAATGAAAACGCTTATGAAAAATCTTGGAGCGGGTGGGCTCAAAGCTATCAAAATGGACAGCAGTAGCAGAGTTTACGTTCAGGGAACAAGCGTAGATTCAAGGAAGAGGAGGAACATTATAAAAAACCTTTACGGAAAGGGAGAACTAAAATTTGATGGGGAAGTCCTTATCGGCAGACATGCGTCTATAGGGAAAGGGACCAAGATAGCCTATTCAAACATCGATAACTTTACAGTGATAGGCGAGAACGTTGAAATAGAGGAAAGCGCTGTGATGGACAGGTCAACGATCGGAGACTGCGCAGTTATTAAAAGCTCTATAATAGGAAGGCATGTTGAAGTAAGGTCAACAAGAGAAAGGCCTACACGGATAGAGGGTTCAGTAATAGCTGACGACGCGATAATAGGCGAGGGCTCTGAGCTTGTCGGAACAAAGGTAGCACCGCACAGAACTGTCAGCACAGGAAGCGTGCTTTATAACGCATCCATAATATAGTTTATGCTGATTTAACCGTTGCTTTTTAACTTTTACAGTTTTTTAAAAGGTTTTCAGTGACTGCTGGCTCTCCTGAACGCCTCTTCTATAGTTTTTATTGCTTCTTCAGCCTGCTCATAACCCTGCACCTTTACCCACTTGCCGCTTTCAAGCTCCTTATAATGCTCAAAGAAGTGCTTTATTTCTTCCTTAATTCCCGGAGGCAGGTCTTCAAGGCTCTTGACGTTGCTGAACTTCGGGTCTATAGAAGGATGGGGCACGGCTATGATTTTTTTATCGATGCCGTGTTCGTCCTCAGTTACCAGCATGCCAATCGGGATTGCTTTTATGTAAACCCCATGAGGCAGAGGATCATATGTTATAACAATGCAGTCCAATGGATCTTTGTCTTCACCTATTGTGCCAGGAATAAAACCGTAGTTAAATGGATAGACCGTAGCTGTGTACAGTATCCTGTCCACCCTAAGGCCCTTAAGCTTGTCATCGTACTCTATCTTTATGTTGCTCCCTTTTGGGATCTCTATAAAGACGTAAACCTCCTGCAACATGCTAG